>Ga0070741_10002511_pt1 | contig 48957 bp, 47 predicted proteins | sample Coa_R1_4_FD_66440 | JGI IMG/M metagenome (GOLD analysis project Ga0070741, IMG submission 66440) | Surface soil microbial communities from Centralia Pennsylvania, which are recovering from an underground coalmine fire - Coalmine... | ecosystem: Environmental > Terrestrial > Soil > Unclassified ... | reverse complement strand
TGCCGCGGCTCTAGCTCCTCGATGTTGAACTCGTGATCGAGCGCGCGTGCCTCGTCCATACCAGCGATCTCCTCTTGCGTCGTTGCCGATTAGACGCTCGCCCGCGCTCCCGCACAGCCGCTGCGCTTCAGCCCGCCGGGGCGTGTCGCGTACGCCAAGAACCAATACCCACGCGGGTTACGGCATGCCGCGCCACCAACCAGCCCCGCCGCGCCCGGGGCCCCCGCCGCCGAGGGCGCCGCGGTGGTACGCTATGCATGAGCGGCCGGCGCCACGAGCCGCGATGAGGAGGCAGTGATGGCCGAAAAAGTGCAGAAGACGGACGCCGAGTGGCGGCAGACGCTCACCCCCGAGCAGTACCACATCCTGCGCGAGAAGGGGACCGAGCGGGCCTTCACCGGCGAGTATTACCGCACCAAGGATCCGGGCACGTACCGCTGCGCGGGCTGCGGCGCGCCACTGTTCCGCTCGGACGAGAAGTACGAGTCGGGCACCGGCTGGCCCAGCTTCTGGACCCCCATCCCCGATAGCGTCGAGACGGAGACCGACACGAGCTACGGGATGGTGCGCACCGAGGTGATGTGCAAGAGCTGCGGCGGCCACCTGGGCCACGTCTTCCCCGATGGGCCGGCGCCCACCGGCCTGCGCTATTGCATCAATTCCGCCAGCCTGAAGCTGGACCGCGAGAGGTAGCGCCATGGACACGCGAGAGCAACTGCCCGCCCATCCGGTGCCGGCGGCCGTGCAGGCGCGCGCCGGCGAGGCGGCCCTGCGCATTGACGGCCTGGTGGCCGCGCCGCGCACGCTGACGGCGGCCGACCTGGCGGCGCTGCCGCGCGCGGACCTGGCCGAGCCGTTCGTCTGCGAGGAGGGCTGGCAGGTGCCGGGCCTGCGCTGGCGCGGCGTGCCGCTCGGCGCGCTGCTCGCCCTGGCCGGCCCGCAGCCGGCCGCGCGCTACGTGCGGGCTTACGCGGGCGAGTACGCGGTGCCCCTGCCGCTCGCCGATGCGGGCGATGCGCTGCTGGCGGAGACGCTGAACGACGCGCCGCTCACCGTCGAGCACGGGGCGCCCTGGCGGCTGGTGGTGCCGGGCGGCGCGTGCTTCACCAGCGTGAAGTGGGTCGAGCGCCTGGAGCTAACCGCCGAGCCCGGCCCGAACGACGGCGAGCGCATCGCCCGCGCGCGCCTGCAACGCCCCCAGGCCCCCTAAGCCCTGGGCCCAGTCTGCCACGTGGTTCTCGCCGCGGCGGCGCACGCTTGCGGTACCATGGAGCGGGGCGCGGGCCGGTGCACGGCCCCCGGAGCCGAGCGGCGTCGTTTGGCGTGCGCTCCGCGGAGAAGGCAACGATGGCGCTGCCGCTGGCGGGCAGGGTGGCCGTGGTGACGGGCGCGAGCCGCGGCGTGGGCAAGGGCATCGCGCTCGGGCTGGGCGAGGCGGGCGCGACGGTCTACGTCACCGGCCGCACGGTCGAGGAGGGCACGGCGCACTGGCCGGGCACCATTGGCGCCACGGCCGAGGCGGTCAGCGCGCTCGGCGGCCGCGGCGTGGCCGTGCGCTGCGACCACCGCGATGACGCCGCGATCGCGGCGCTGTTCGCGCGCGTGCAGGCGGACGAGGGACGGCTCGACGTGCTGGTGAACAACGTCTACTCGATTCCCGGCCTGGAGACGCCGGGCGGCGTGCCGTTCTGGGAATTGCCGCTAGAGGTCTGGGACCACATCCACGCGGTCGGGCTGCGCGCGCACTTCGTGGCGAGCCGCTGCGCCGCGCCGCTGATGATCGCGCGGTCCAGCGGGCTGATCGTGAACGTGTCCTCGGCCGGCGGGGCGCGCTACCTGTTCAACGTCGCCTACGGCGCGGCGAAGGCGGCGCTGGAGCGGCTGGCGGCCGACATGGCGCACGAGCTGCGGCCGCACGGCGTGGCGGCGCTCAGCATCCGCCCGGCGATGGTCGCCACCGAGCGCACGCGCGCGACGCCGCACCTGTGGACGAGTCGACCGACCCCAGAGCCGCCGCAGTCGCCCCGCTTCGCGGGCCGGGCGGTGGCCGCGCTGGCGGCCGACCCGGACGTGCTGGCGAAGAGCGGCCGCGCGCTCGAGATGGTCGCGCTGGCCGCCGAGTACGGCTTCACAGATCCAGGCGACTGAGGGGCGGCGCGCGATGCCCAACTGGAACGCGGCGATGCGGCTCGTCTTCAAAACGCACGCCGCGATTTATCGCCTGACCGGCGGCCGCATCGGCGCGAACTTCAACGCGCCGGTCCTGCTCCTCACGACGGTCGGGCGCAAGACCGGCCGGGCGCGCACCTGGCCGCTCGGCTACCTGCGCGACGGCGAGAACCTGGTGATCGTCGGCTCGAACGGCGGCAAGGACGTCCACCCCGGCTGGTTCTGGAACCTCCGGGCCAACCACGAGGCGGTGGTGCAGGTGGGCGCCCGCACGATGCGCGTGCGGGCTGAGCAGGCCGGGCCGGACGAGGCGGCGCGGCTGTGGCCGCGTCTCGTGGCGCAGGCGCCGGTCTGGGGCACCTACCGCTCCAAAACCAGCCGCCAGATCCCTGTCGTCATCCTGCGCCCGATCACGGACGGCCGCGCTGCGAGGCCGGAGAACCACGCGGGCTAGCGGCCCACGTCGAGCGGGCGGGGCGTCCAGGTGGCGCCGCCGTCGGCGGTGGCGTAGAGGGTGGCGCTGCCGGGTGCGAGCACCCAGCCCTGTTCGGCCGTGGGGAACGACGCGGCGAACGGCGCGCTCACGATCGCCGCGCCGAACGTGGCGGGGAGCGGCGGCAGGTCCTGCCAGCTCTGGCCCGCGTCGCGGCTCACGCCGAGCGAGACGGCGCCCGAGCCGGCCGCGCGCGGCGGGCTGCACGGCACGCACGTGCCCACGACGTAGGCCGTGGTGGCGTCCACCGCCGCGAGCCGCACGCGGTTCCAGGCGCCGCTGCCGTGCGGCGCGCCCGTCTCGGGGAAGAACTGGCCCGATTGCGCGACGGCCGTCCAGGTGGCGCCCGCGTCGTCCGTGCGGTAGAGCGCCCAGCCCGTCTGCATCATGGCCCCCGGTGCGGTGAACAGCACCCAGGCGACGTCGGCGCCGAAGCACTGCACCTCGCCGCCGAAGCCGACGCCCGGCCCCGCGGGTGCCTCGGCCTGCTGCGCGGCCGGCGAGGTCAGGGCCAGCGTCCAACCCTCGGCGGCGCTTGCCTGGCGCCAGACGCGGCCGTGGCCGACGGCCCAGCCGTGCTCGGCATCGGCGCGGCAAATGGACTGCAGCGGTCCCGGCGCCGAGACCTCGACCCAGGTCTGACCGCCATCGCGGCTGCCGAGCAGGCGGGCCGCCGGCAGCCCCACCGGTGTCCCGTCGCGCGCCACTTCGACGCGCGGCAGCGCCGGGACGCCCCAGCCCAGGTCGGGCGTGGCGAACGACACGCGCACCAGCGGCGGGTCGGCGTCGCCACGCTGCTGCCAGTGCTGGCCGCCGTCGGTGGTGCCGACGAGCGTGTGGGCGCCGACAGCCCAGCCGGTGCTGGCATCCACAAAGGCGAAGCTGGAGATCGGGTCCGTGGTCGAGAGCTGCGGCGTCCACGTCTGGCCCCCGTCGCTGGTCGCCAGGATGAACCCGAGCCCCGCCACCCAGCCGCGCGCGGGGCCCACGAACTGCAGCGCGGTCAGTCCCTCGGCTGTCGGGCCGCCGGCCTGGTCCGCGGACGCCGCGGCTGACGTGTCAGAGCGCCTGGCAGTGTCCGGGGCGGGCGCGGGCCGCGGCACGTGAGCCACAGTGGGACGCCCAGCCGCCGGCGGCGCCGAGCCCACGGCGAAGCTCATGGCGAGCATTACTGGCGCCACAACAGCTCCCAGCACGCCATTCATGGCCGTCCTCCTCGTACTTCCTGATCAATTGCCTGGGGCGGCGGCAACGCTTCGAGCGCCTGTAGGCTCGCGCGGCAGCGCGCGAGCTCGTCGGCGGGCGCGGCCGCGACCCCGTAGCGCGCGCGCTCGTAGGCGTCGGTAAGCAGCGCGAAGTGGGGCGCGCCCCCTGGGGCCAGCCCGTCGAGCCGCCGCCGCAGCTCGGCCGGGGTCTCGGCGGGCGCCCGCACCACGCCGCGCGCCTCGGCCCAGCGCAGCAAGGCGCGGTAGGCGGCGCGGACGTCCTGTGCCTGGCTGCCGCGGCGGTGGGCGGCCACGCGCGCGCCGCCGGCCAGGCGCGCCAGCCAGCCGCGCAGCCCGCCGACCAGTCCCCGCGCATCCTGCCACGGCGTCCCGTCCGCCTCGACCGCGACCGGGGCGCGCACGCCAGCCCGAAACTCCGTGCGCTGCAGGAACGTGAGGACGAGCCAGAGGAGCGCGCCGGCGACGACGATGATGCCGATCACCCCGAGCGCCGCGAGCGCGATCGCGATGAGCTGGAGCACCCACTCGGGCGGCAACGGTCGCTCCGCCAGCTCGGGCGGCGCCTGGGGCGGCGCCGGCATGGGCAGGTCGGTGGCCAGCGGCAGCCGGACCTGGAGCCACGACAGCAGCCAGACGAGCGGCAGCATCAGCAGCCACAGGAGCGCCCCGAGCGCCTGGCCGAGCAGGCCGAGCACGATGCCGGCCAGCTCCGGGCTGAGGAGGGCGACGATTCCCGCGCTGGCGAGCAGCAGTACCGCCGTCGCCGCGGCTACCACTGCCCCGGAGGCCGCGCTGGGTGCGAGGCCGGCCTGCTCCTGACGCGCGAGTCCGACCGCCACCAGGCCGCTGCCGAGGTAGCCGACCACCGCGGCCGCGCTCGTGAGCGGCGTGATGCCGGCCGCGTCGCGGAAGATGACGAGCACGCCGAGCAGCACGCCCCCGACGATCAGGAACTCGTCGCGCACGCCGTCGGCCGTCAGCTCGGCCTCGGCCAGGGCGCGCCCGCGCCACCACAGCCCGTACCCGATGAGCGCCGGCAACGTCGCGCCCAGCAGCCACTCCAGCGGCCCCAGCAGCGGCCCCGCCAGCATCATCGCCGGGGTCGGCGGCGCCGCCAGCAGCCGCAGCGTGAACGCCAGGCCGATGCCCACGTCCGCGCGGTCGAGCGGCACGCCGCGGATGGGACCGTGGCGCGCCGCGAGGTAGCCGAGCGGCAGCAGCACGAGCGCGGCCAGCGGCCCGAGCGGCGCGCGGCCGTCGGGACCCGCCAGCCAGTGCGCGACGAGCGGGTAGATCAGTGCCGCTTCCATCGCCATCACCGGCCAGGGCAGGATGGTAGGGGCGCTGCTTGTCCCGCCCTGGGCGGAGGGCGGCCGGGGCGCGCTCATCGGGCGGCCCCCTGGAGCGCCGCGTCGCCCTCGAGCAGCGCGGCGAGGTCCTGCGTCGGCGTGAGCCGCACGACGCGCTCCAGCGGCAGCGGCGGCGCACGGTGGCCCGAGCCGGCCAACAAAATGGTCACCTCTCGCCCGCCCTCGCGCAGGCGCGCGAGCGTCCCCGGCAGGTCGGCCGCCAGCTCGGACACGGCCCACACGACCGCGCTGCCGCGGGGAATCGCGGCCGGCGCCGAGACGCCAGGCGACCCGCTCGCGTCCCCGTTCCGCATCGCCGGCTTCGCGTCGGCCGGCCCCGGGCTCCTGGCCCCCGTCCCCAGCTCGATGCGCGCCAGCGCTTCGAGCAGCGCTTCGAGCTGAGCCGGGTTGGCGCTCGGCGGCAGCGTGATCGGTGGGCGGCTGCCGGCGTAGAGGCCAACCGGCGCGCCGGCGCGGTGCAGGAAGACAGCGATCGAAGCGAGCGCCGACGCGGCCAGCTCGAACAGCGTCTCGCGGTACAGGGCAAGCACCGTGTCGAACGACGCGACATCGAGCACGAGGCTGACTTGCAGTGTGGTTGTCGGCTCCGGCACCCGTACCTGCAACGCTCCCTGGCGGGCAGTGGCCGGCCAGTGGACCAGGCGCGGCGGGTCGCCCGGCTGGTAGGCGCGCAGCCAGGCGGTGCGCGTCGGGTCGGTGATCAGGCCGCGGCGGCTGGCCGCGTCCAGCGTCGGGTGGCGCAGCGGCAGCGCCAGCCGGCGCAGCGGCACGACGCGCGGATAGACGATGGCTTGCAGGTGAGCCGGCAGGAGCGCTTCCCGCTCGCCCAGGCCGAAGGGATCGCCCGCCCGCACGCGCACCGGCCCGAGCGTGTACACCCCCCGGTGGCGGCACGCCAGCCGGTGCTGCCAGCGGGCGCGCTGATACGGCCACAGCGTCGCCCCCTGGCAGAGCCAGCCCTGGCCGCGCGCCTCGACGGACTCGACCAGCTCCTCACCCGAATCGAGCGCGAGCGGCAGCCGCTCCCACACCTCTACCCACGGCAGCGGCAGCAGCTTGCGGTTGCTCAGCCGCGTCTCCAATACCAGCGTATCGCCGCAAAACGTGCGGATGGGGCGAGGCCCGACGAAGGGGTCGGGGGCTGGCGGACGGAGGACAGGGGCAAGCGGCACCTGCCCATCCCCTGGCTCCTGGCCCCTGACTGCTGATCCCCATCGGGTGTAGGTGAGGCCGGCTAGCGCGTAGCGGGCCCAGACGCGGGCGAGCAGCCCCACGAGCAGCAGGCAGCCGGCCAGCAGCGCGACCCAGGGTGAGCCGAGCCGGGCGGCGACGAGCGTGATCCCGAGCAGCAGCGCCAGGCCGTAGGGGCCGAACAGCCCCGGCGGGGCGTGGGGTGGGCGTGTCTCCGGGCTAATCATGGGTGGAATCGGCCGCGGCCCGCGGCGCGCCGCCGAACCGCCTCGTACGCGGCGCCCGCATCGCGATTACTCGACCGGCACCGGGAGACGGTCGAGCAGCGCCGCGATCACGTCGGCGGCGGCGCGGCCGCGCAGGCGCGCCTCCATGCCCAGGACGAGGCGGTGAGCGAGCACCGGCGCGGCCAGCCGCTTCACGTCGTCGGGCGTCACGAACGCACGGCCCTGCATCGCCGCCCAGGCTTGCGCCGCGTGGTACAGGTCGAGCGTGGCGCGCGGGCTGGCGCCCAGCCGGACGTCGGCGTCCTCCCGCGTGGCGCGCGCCACCGCCACGACGTACTCCTCGACCGCCCCCTCGACATGTACCTGGCGGCAGGCGGCGTGCAGCGCCAGTGCCTGCTCGGGGGTGATGACGGCGGGAAGCGACTGCTGTGCTGACGTTGCCGGTGGCGTCTCGCCGCGCGCAGAGACGCCGCCGGCTGAACCCGGCGATGCTGGCGTGCCGGTATTCCGGTCCGTCGCCGGCGTGGCCAGCGCGCGGGCGCGCTGCAGCATCAGGCGCTCGTCGCGCGCGTCGGGGTAGCCGAGGCTGAGCCGCAGCAGGAAGCGGTCGAGCTGCGCCTCCGGCAGCGGGAAGGTGCCCTCCAGCTCGACCGGGTTCTGCGTGGCGATCACCGTGAACGGGCGGGGCAGCGGGTGGGTCACGCCGTCCACGCTCACCTGCCGCTCCTGCATCGCCTCCAGCACGGCCGATTGGGTGCGCGGCGTCGCGCGGTTGATCTCGTCGGCCATCAGCACGTTTGCGAACACGGGGCCGGGGCGGAACTCGAAGGCGCCGGTGCGCTGGTCGAACACGGATACGCCGGTCACGTCGGAGGGCAAGAGGTCGGGCGTACACTGCAGCCGCCGAAAGGTGCCGCCGAGCGACTGCGCGAGCGCTCGGGCCAGCGTCGTTTTGCCCGTGCCCGGCACGTCCTCGATGAGCACATGGCCCTCGCACAGCAGCGCGACGACCGCCAGCTCGATCGCGGCGCGCTTGCCAACGAGCACGCGCTCGACGTTATCGCACAGCCGCTGCGCGGCCTCCTGCACCGCTTCCACGCGTACCCTCCCCGCCGCCGTCCTATCTTAGAGCATCGCGCGCCGCGCCGTTAGCGCGCGCCGCGCAGGGCGACGGGCCAGGGGAGGCGTGGCGCCGCGCCCTCGGGCGGCGGCTCGCCCTCCTCGGGAGCCGGCTGCGGCGTCACGGTCGGCACGGCCAGGACGGGCGTGATCTGGTCGGGCCGGGGCGTGGGCCGGGCCGTCGGAACCTGGATCGGCGTGGGCGACGGCGTGGCCGGCGTGGGCGTCGCCAGGTCGACCGGCGGGCCAAAGCCGGGCGGAGGCTCGGGCGGGAAGGGCGCGCCTGGCGGCCAGCCGGGTGGTGGCGGCAGCCCCGCGCCCCCGGGGGGCGCGCCCGCGCCCCCGGGGGGCGCGCCCGCGTACCCGGGGGGCGGTGCGCCTGGATAGCCCGGCGAGGGCGGCATGGCGCCCTGATAGCCGGGTGGCGGAGCGCCCGCATAGCCGGGCGGCGGGGGCGCCCCCGCGGCAGGCGGCGGCGGGCCCGGCGGATAGGCAGCGGCGGGGCCGCCCGGATAGCCCGGCGGTGGCGGCGGTGCGCTCGGATAGCCAGGGGGCGGCTCCGCGCCCGGCGTCGGCGCCATGCCGTCTGGCGGCTGGCCCGGCGGGGGCGGACCGCCGGCAGGCGGATAGCCGGACGGTCCCGCCTGCGGTGGCGCGGGGGGCTGCCCCGGCGGGATGCCCGGCAGGGGCTGGCCGGGGCCTGGGAGCGGTCCCGACGGCCCGGGCGGGCCGGGCGCGGCGCTGGCTACTGGCGCCGCGGGCGCGTCCGGGCACTGCAGCGGCCCCTGCGCCACCACCTGCGGCGGCGCGCCCGGCGGGCCCTGAATGCTGAGCGTGACGGCGGCGCCCGGCACCGGTATGCCGCGCACCATCCCGCTCAGCGGGATCGGCGCGCCCGGCGCGACGCCGCCCACGGGCGGCCCGGCGATCTGCTCGGGGCCGGCCGTCGTCGCGAGTACCAGGAGCGGTGTCTGCCCCGGCTGCAGGTTGATGACAACGGCGTCCACCTCGGTCCCCGCCGGCGCGGGCGTGGTATTCACGTTCGCCGCGATGCCGGTGTCGCCAGCCGGGGTGAGCGCCGCGGTGCCGAGGCCAGGACAGGGGGCTTGCGCCAGCAGGCTTGCCGGGCCGGACCGCCGCTCTGCTCCGCCTGCCGCCCGCGCGAGCGCGCCCGGATTGGCGCCGGGGCGCGCGCCGCTCGCCAGCCACGCGAGCGGACTCGCCAGCACGAGCAGGTTCACCGCCACCGCCAGCCCGACCGGCGAGCCCAGCCGCCCCATCCTCTTGCCCCCCCGCGTGCTCGCGGCCGCCAGCGCGCCGGAGCGCCCCGCGGCGACCGGCTCTATCTTACGGCCTGATGCGCCAGCGCACGAAGGTTTCCACGCGCGGCCTGTTACGCCGGGCCGCGCGCCGGGCGAGTCCCCGCGCCGCGGCGGCTATGCTATAGTCGCCCGAAGGGGGAGGGCCCATGCTGGACGACACTCGCGTCATCGATGTGCATCACCATTTTCTGCCGCGCGCCGTCTACGACGCGCTCAAGGCCGAGGCTGGTGGCGGCGTGCGGCTCGTCAACGACCGCATCAGCATCACGCTGCGCGACGAGCTGTGCAGCGTCGAAGCGCACCTGCGGACGATGGACGAGGGCCGCGTGGACGCCGCCATTCTGACCTACTCGGGCGTCAGCATCCTCGGCATGGCAACCTGCCGCGCGCTGAACGACGGCTTCGCCGAGATTCAGCAGCAGAACCGCGGAAGGCTGTACGGGGCAGTCCACGTGGCGCTGGAGGAGCCGGCGCAGGGGCCGGCGGAGCTGGAGCGGGGCGTGCGCGAGCTGGGGCTGGTTGCCATCGCGCTGCCGACCTCCGCGGGCTCCGTGGTGCTGGACGATAAGTCGCTCGGGCCGATCTGGCGGAAGATCCAGGAGCTGGACGTGCCGGTCATCTTGCACCCGGCCCTGCTGCCCCAGGGCTTCACCACCGACTACGGCCTCGAGCGCTCCTGCGGCCGCCCGTTCGACACAACGCTCGCGGCCGTACGCATCATGAACGCCGTGTTCCCCGAGTTCCCGAACTTGAAGTTCGTGCTGCCACACCTGGGCGGCACGTCCGTGTTCCTGCGCGGCCGCATCTCGATGATCTCGTTCGAGCCGCCCGACTTCGCCATCCCGCCCGAGAAGCGCCAGATCGCGAAGACGCAGCGCGAGCAGCGCGCGCTCGGGCTCGACAAGGCCTTCGAGGAGCGCTGGTCGAAGTTCTACTTCGACACCGCCGGTACGGGCGGCTGGGCGCCAGCGGTCGAGATGACAGCGGCCGTCGTCACGCCGCAGCGCATGGTCTTCGGCTCCGACTACCCGCTCGAATCAACGTCCGGAGCCACGGTCGGCGAGCTCGTGGACATGATCGGCAACCTGCGGCTTGACGTGGGCGACCGCCGTGCCATCGCCGGCGAGACCGCCGCGAGCCTCTTCCGGCTCTAGCGGTGGCGGCTGGCTCCTCCCGACCCTCCCGTGCCGGGGGGAGCCAGCCCCCCCACTCCCCCAATCCCGGGGGGAATCTCGGGGCCGGCGCGCGGCGCGCGGGCTGCTCGGTGCTGTTCCTCGCCGGCGAGTACCCGCCGCGGCCGGGCGGCGTCGGCGATTACACGGCCCTGCTGGCCGCCCACCTCGCCGACCAAGGCGTGCGTGTCGCTGTTCTGGCCAGTACCGTCCCCGCGTCCGTTACGCAGCACGCAGCACGCAGCACGCGGCCCTCCGTCACCGTCTGGCGAGCGGTCGCGCGCTGGGACTGGCGCTGCGCCCGCACCGTGCTCGACGCGGTGCGGGCGGCGCGGCCCGACGTCGTGCACGTGCAGTACCAGCCGGCGGCGTTCGGCATGGAGGCGGCGGTCCACTGGCTGCCGGGCTGGCTGCGGCGGCGCTGTCCCGGCCTGCGCACGATCACCACGTTCCACGACCTGCGGGTGCCGTATCTTTTCCCGAAGGCCGGCGGGCTGCGCGCGGTCGTGCGCGACCGGCTGCTGCGGGGCAGCGACGCCGTGATCTTCACCGAGCGCGCCGACTGGGCGGCTGCCGCCCACGCGCGCACCCGCGGACGCTACTGGGTGCCCATTGGCAGCAACCTCGCGCCGGTGCCGCCTGCGGACTACGACCGCGCGCGCTGGCGCGCGGCCGTGGGCGCCGATCCCGCCACGTTTCTGATCGCCCACCTCGGCATCCTGAACCGCTCCAAGGGCCTGGAGACCCTGTTCGCCGCGGTGCTGCGCCTGCGCGCGCAGGGCCGGCGCGTCCGACTGCTGCTGATCGGCGCCGAGGCGGGCGCCAGCGATCCCAGCAATCGCGTCTACGCGGCCGAGATTGACCGCCAGCTCTCCGATCCGGCGCTCGCTCGCCTCGTCCAGCGCCTGCCGCTCGTCCCCGCCGCGGCGGCCTCGGGCTACCTGCTTGCTGCCGATGCCGCGGCGTTCCCGTTCGTGGACGGCGCGTCGCTCCGCCGCGGCAGCCTGCTGGCCGCGCTTGCCCACGGCGTGCCGACGGTGTCGACGGGGGCCGGGGGCCAGAGGGCCGGAGGCGTGGGCTCACCGCCGGACGGCTCCCGCCCCCTGGCTTGTGCGCAGCCCCACCTGCGTGATGGCGAGACGCTGCTGCTGGTGCCGCCCGGGGACGCGGCCGCGCTCGCGGCGGGCCTGGCGCGCCTGGCCGACGATGCCGCGCTGCGGACGCGGCTCGCGGCCGGCGGGCGGGCGCTCGTTGACACGCTCAGTTGGCCCCGCATCGCCGCCGCCCACCGCGCTATCTACGCGGCCGCGCTGGGCCGTTCCTGATACGCATTCCACCGCTGGCGTTCTGCTAGGCACCTGGCGATGGCTGCAGCATTCGGCGGCGCGCCCCATTCGCGGGGGAGCCACGCGGGCGAACGTCAGACCCGGATCGGAAAGCTTCGGCGAGCGGCCCATCTGGCCTTCGAAAGCGGCCGGGTCGCCTGGCGGGACGCGCTCGGCTCTGCGATAATAGGCCCCGCGTCCGCCTCGGGCAGGATAACAGGGACGGGGCCGAACGCCACTGGACGCGGGCGCGCGCATGCCTCGGTCGTTCGGTCGGCATCCAGAGGATGAGCTACATGATCTATCGTTCCGCGCTGGCGCTTGGCATCGTAGTGGCCCTGCTGACAGCCTGCGGGCCGGCAGCCGTGAGCAGTGTGCCCCTGGAGTCGTCGGCGCTCGCCGCGGCCTCGCTCGGCGGGGCGCCGCGGTCCGTGTCGGCCCAGGCGAGTCCGACCCCGGAGTTCCAGTTCCCGCCGCCCGCGCCCAACCAGACGCCCGGGCCAAACGTCGTCGCGCCGTCGCCGACGGACGATCGGACCCCGCCGCCGCCCATCCAGATGGCCCCCTCGCCGGGCGCGCCGCCGCTGACCGGCGGCGAGCACATCGTGCGCTCCGTCGATCCCACAATCGCCGGCAGCGCCCAGGGCCTGCTGGCCTACGTGGTGAACCGCACCTCGAACAACGTGACCATCGTGGACCTCGCCGGCAACCAGGTGCGGGGCACCGTCGCCGTCGGCCAGAATCCGCAGGAGGTAACGGCCGCGCCCGACGGCAGCCGCGTGTTCGTCGCCAACCAGAACGACAACAGCGTCTCGGCGATCGACGTGGCCACGGGGCAGGTGGCCGCGACCTGGACGGGCGTGGACGGGCCACTCGACGTGGCGGTCGCGCCAGGCGGCAACGCGCTCTGGGTGAGCAGCCCCAACTCCGGCGATATCGTCGTCTTCAGCCTGCCCGATGGCGGCCAGGCGGGCCGCATCGCCGTGGGGCGCGGCGTGACGCTGATCGACTTCAGCCGCGACGGCGGGCGCGCCTACGCCACGAACCGCCAGACGGGCGCCCTGGCGGTCATCGACCCGGCGGCGCGCTCGGTGGTTGCCACCGTGCCGACCGACGCGGGCGCTGAGGGCCTCGCCGTGAGCCCCGACGGGCGCTGGGTGTACGTGGCGAACCGCGACGCGAGCAGCGTATCGCTCGTCGATGCGTCTTCGAACCAGGTCGCGGCGACGATCGCCACGTCGCCGCAGCCGCGGCGGGTGATCTTCAGCGCCGACGGCGCCTACGCCTACGTGTCCCACAACGAGGACAGCCGCATCACGGTCATTGATACGAGCCGCCAGGCCATCGCCGGCACGCTGTTCCTCGACCATCCGGCGCTCGGCCTGGCGCTCAGCCCCGATGGCACGCGACTCTACGCGGCGCAGGTTTCCGCCAACGCGATTCAGGCGCTCGACGCGGCCACGAGCTTCGACCTCGGCACAGTGCAGGTTGGCAACGCGCCCGACTCGCTCGTCGTCCTGCGGCGGTAGGACCTAACCCCCCGGCCCCCCTTCCCTACGAAGGAAGGGGGGAGTGAACCCGGCGGCCGCCTGGACTCGCCTCTCCCGCATCGCGAGGGGTTAGGGGGTAGGCAGGTCGCTCCGTTGCCGCCGATCGTGCAGGCGCCGCGCCTTCAGGTCGAAGATGGGCAGTGTGCCCGGCGGGACCAGGCTCACGTCGAAGCGCAGCCCCTCGTGGGCCTGGCTGAGCTCGCGCCCGACACGGCGCACGAGCTGTTCCGCCACGTCGGCAGCGACGGTGGGGTGCGCCTCTAGCTCAACCGCGATGTTGTCCTGGTGCTGGACGCGCGTGAGCACGATGCGGAATTCGCGCAGCTCGGTGTACCGCCGCACCACGCCCTCTACTGCCGACGGGTAGACGTTCACGCCGCGAATGATCTGCATGTCGTCGGCACGGCCAATGATGCCGCCCTGGTACAGCTCGAACGTGCGGCCGCAGGGGCAGTGCTCGGCCGACACGCGCCGCACGAGGTCGCCGGTGCGGTAGCGGATGATCGGGATGAGCCCGATGCCGAAGGCCGTGCAGACGCGCTCGCCGACCTCGCCGAGCGGCAGCGGCTCGCCCGTCCGCGGGTCGAGCAGCTCCTCCAGAAAGTAGTCCTCGTTGACGTGGAGCGCGCCTGACTGCTCGCTGCACTCGAACGCCGTGATGCCGGCCGTCTCGGTCATGCCCATGAAGTCGCCCGCCCGCGCCCCCCACATGTTCTGGATGAGCGCCTTGGTGGCGGGGATGTTGGCCCCCGGCTCGCCGGCCAGCAGCAGCAGCTCGACCCGCGTGTCGCGCGCCAGGTCGATGCCCATCTCCGCGGCCACCTGGCCCAGGCGGATGGCATAGCTCGGCGTCGCCGCGACAGCGGTCGCGCCCGTGTCCACGATGTGGCGTAGCCGCGCCTCGCTGCTCTGGCTGCCGCCGGCCACGGTCGTGGCGCCGATCTTCTGGATCGCGTAGTGGGCGCCCCAGAAGCCAATGAACGAGCCGTAGCCGAACGCCACGTACACGATGTCTGTGTCGCGCAGGCCGAAGCCGTACAGCGAGCGCGCCCAGGCCTGCGCGCCCCAGTCCCAGTCGCGGGGGCTCTCCAGCGCGCGCAGCGGCGTGCGGCCCGACGTGCCGCTGGTAGTATGGTAGGCCACGGCCACGGTCGGCGGCGCCGTCAGCATGTCCCCGTAGGGGGGGTGCGCCTCCTGGTTCTCCAGCAGCTCGGTCTTGGTGAGGAACGGTAGCCGGCGCAGGTCGTCGAGGCTCTGGACCTGCTCGGGCGTCACGCCCGCCGCGTCCAGGCGCCGGCGCCAGAAGGGGCTGCGCGCGTAAGCCCAGCCGACGAGCGTCTGCAGGCGCCGAAGCTGCAGTACGCGGAGCTGCTCGCGCGGCATGCGTTCCGCGTAGGGGCTCCAGTAGTCGCGCGGGCGGGGCGGCGGCAGGTCGGACACCGGGCGACCTCCGAGGCGTGGTGGCGGCGTGGCCGCGTGCGCCCCACAGTGTAGCCCGCGCCGCGCCCGGCGGCCAGGGAGGGCGCGCGACGCCGCCGCGGTAGTACCATGCTAGCGACGAACGCGCCCAAGGAGTCGGCCGATGGCCTACGAGCTGGTGCTCTACGAGGTGGCCGAGCGCGTGGCGACGATCACGCTAAACCGGCCCGACAAGCGCAACGCGCTCAACCGGCAGCTCTGGAGCGAGCTGGAGGCCGCCCTGCGCGCCGCCGACGCCGATCCGGCCGTGCGGGCGCTCGTGCTGGCCGCGCGCGGCCCGACCTTCTGCGCCGGCGCGGACCTGGCGCAGGGCATGAGCGGCGCCCCGGTCGCGCGCCGCACGCCCCTCGACACCTACGAGTCGCAGCAGGAGGGCGTGCGCCGCCATCGTCTGTTCCGCGATCTCACGAAGCCGATCGTCGCGGCGGTGCAGGGCCACGCCGTTGCCTGGGGCATGGAGCTGGCGTGCCTCTGCGACTTCGTGTTCGCCTCCGACCGGGCGCGGTTCGGCGCGCCGGCCATCCGCCATGGTGTGTTTATCGGCTCGCTCCTGCCCTGGCTCGTCGGCATTCAGAACGCGCGCTACATCTGGTACACAGGCGACATGATCGACGCTCAGGAAGCCTTCCGCATCGGGCTGGCCTTCCGCATCGTCCCCCACGACGAGCTGGCAGAGACGGTGCAGCGCTTCGCGCGGCGCCTCGCGCTCATCCCGCCCGCGGCCCTGCGTCTGAACAAGCGGCAGCTCGACGGCGCGCTGGAGATGGCCGGCATATACCAGGCGTTGGAGTATGGCGCGCTGGCAGCCGCGCTGGTCCATGCAGCGGACAGCGCGGACGCGCCCGAGGGCGGTCGCCGACTTCACGAGGTGCGCGAGGCGGAAGGGCTGGGCGCCTTCCTGGCCGCCCGCGACAAGCCGTTCGAGGACTGACGCTCACCGCGAGCGTGAAGCAGGAAGCGTGGATCGGCGGGGGACCACCCCGACTATGGCTACTGGCTTAGGCGGCGCACCAGGCTGAAGTCGGCGATCTGGGCGGGAGTGGCGCCGCTGTCGCGGCCGGCGGCGTCGCGCGACGTCTCCAACAGCATCTGCAGGCCGCTGTCGGGGATGATGCCGTCGGCGGCGAACGAGCCCGCGCCCAGGTCGTAGGTCGCCTCGGCCACGTCGCGGCTCAGCCCCAGGTGGTCCATCATGATCGCGACCGTATCGGCCCGGTTGTCGCGCAGGAAGCGCAGGCCGCGCAGCGATGCCCGGATCATCGCCTCGACCTGCGGTGTCTGCTCGCGCAGCTTCGTCTCGGTGACGCTCAGCCCCGAGATCGGCAGGTCCGGCAACTCGGCCGGTTGCAGCAGGATCCGGCCGCCGCGCCGCTCGGCCTCGACGGCCTGGGCCAGGTCGAGGATCACGGCGCTCACCTGGCCGCTCTGCATGGCCGCCAGCCGGTTCGGGCTCTCCCCTAGCGGCTGCAGCGCCACGTCTACTTGCGGCTCCAGGCCCCGCGCCCGCAAGGCGTAGCGGACGAGGTTGGCCGTCGTGTCGGTCAGCGTACTGGTGGCGACGGCGCGCCCGCGCAGATCGGCGACGCTCTGAATGCTCGGGTCGCTCGTCATCAGCACGTGCAGCGCCCGCACGGCCATGCCCATCACCAGCTTCAGCGGCGCGTCGGAGCCGACGATGGCCGTGACCGTCGAGCCGGCCGACAGGCTGTAGTCGCCCTCGCCCGCCAGCACCGCGGCCACGCTCACCGACGGCGCCATCTGCACGCGCGTTACGTCGAGGCCCTCCTCGGCGTAGAAGCCGCGGCGCAGCGCGACGATGAACCCCTTCTCGAACAGCCCGGTGCTCGGCGAGGTCACCACCACCCGCTGCGGCTGCGGCAGCGCGCCCTCGGCCTCAGTGCCCGCCGCGCCCATCGTTCCTGCGGCGAGCGCCACGAGCAGGACCATGCACCACCTGCCGAGCCGGTTCCGTAGCATCCTCTTCCCCCTCTTGCGCTCCCGGAGACTCCGGGACCCATTAGGCCAGCGGGTAGCCCGGAAGCGGTCGGTCGCAATTGTAGCAGTGCTGCGGGGTTGGCGCAGGCGGACCTGCCCGGCCTCGCGCTGCGGTGGCCGGAAACCCGCGCCTATACTGATAGTGCACCTAGACGCCCGCGGGAGGGTGAACGACCGATATGGAAGAGCAGCTACGCCAGCGCATCAGCAGCTCGCCAAGCATTATGGCCGGCAAGGCAGTCATCCGGGGCACGCGCGTTCCGGTCGAGTTGATCGTCCGCATGCTGGCCCACGGTGCCACTGAACACGAGATTCTCGAAGAGTACCCACGGCTACAGCCCGAGGACATTCGGGCGGCACTGGCCTACGCGGCCGATGTCGTGGGCCATGAGGACGTGTTTCCCTTGATGTCCCCAAGCTAGCCGGCCCCAACCGTGCGACTGATTGTTGACGAGTCGGCTGGTACCGCGGTGGCGGCGTACCTGCGGCACGCTGGGCACGACGTGCTCGCGGTCGGGGAAGCCATGCCCCAGGCGGAGGATGTCGATGTGCTGGCCCGCTCGGTAGCCGAGCGGCGCATCCTGGTCACGAACGACAAGGACTTCGGCGAGTTGGTCTTCCGGGCACGCCAACCGCATGCTGGCGTGCTGCTGCTGCGGCTGCACGACGAGCGGCCAGCCAACCGCGTGCGAGTCGTTCGAGCGGTGTTTGAAGGCTGGGCCGAACGGCTCACGAATCGGTTCACGGTGGCGACCGAGAGCGAAGTCCGGTTCTTCCCGCCGGGAAGTTAAACGACGTCGCCGGCGGCGAGGGCGGCGTAGAACTCCCAGGCGCGGATCGGCTCGTGGGGCATGTCCATCGCCGCCGCGCGCTGCGCCTCCTCGGCCGTGAGGTACTGCGGCTCCAGGCCGGCCGAGAGCGCTGCGAGCTGGATCGAGGCCGACTCCTCCAGCCAGATCGCGCGCGTGACTGCCTCCACCAGCGTGGGCGCCGTAATCAGCGTGCCGTTCCCGTGCAGCAGCAGCGCCTGCCGGTCGCCCAGGAAGGCCGCGACCCGCTCGCCTAGCTCCTGCGCGCCGACGAGCGTGAAGTCGGGGAAGACGGGCACCTCCGCGCCCAGGTGGCTGCCGAAGCGATGGACCGCGCGCACCGGGCGGTTGGCCACCGCGAACACGGCGCAGGCGCGCGAGTGCGTGCGGGCGATGGCCTGCACGTCGGGGCGGTGGCGATAGATCGCCAGGTGCATGGCCGACTCGACGGCCGGGCGCCCCGCGCCGGCCAACACGTTGCCCGCCAGGTCGAGCGTCAGCAGCTCGTCCTCCTGGACGAGCGCGAGTGCCTTGCGCGGGGTCATCAGGACGCGGTCGCCGGGCAGACGGGCGCTCAGGTGGCCGAAGCCCTCGACCAGCCCTTGCTCGCTCAGGATCGCGCAGCCGGTGACTATCTGCGCGGCGAGATCGGCTGCCTCAGACGTCATGGTGAATTCGTCCTCCCACGTGCGCGCGCGATTCGGGATAGTCCAGCGTGCTCGGCGCGAACAGCTCCTCGGGCGCGAACGGGCGGCTCACCATTCCCTGCTCGTAGGAGTAGGCGCACATCGCCGCGACCGCCTGATGGTTGTCAGGCCAGTTGTAGGGATAGGGGTCGGGGCCGAGCACCGCGCGCTCTTCCTCCTGGTAGGCGGCAAACCAGGCGAGGCTGGACACGCGCGGGAACTGCGCGTAGGCGTAGCCGAGCCGCTTCGCCTCGCGGAAGGCGTCCACCAGGCTCACCGCCAGCCAGGGGTGCTGCTCGATCAGCGCCCGCCGCACGACGACCGTGTGCATGATCGGGAACAGCCCCGTGCGGCGGAAGTAGTCCTGCTCGACCGCGCGGTAATCCGGGAACAGACGGTGTACGTCGTCGCGGCCCACGAACGCCGGCGGCACGCCCTCCACGCCGATGTAGGCCTCCAGGTCGCCGCTGAGCAGCATCGCCTCCAGGCTGGTCCCCGGCGGCGCCACCTCGATGCGCGCCCGCACATTCCCTCGCAGCGGCACCAGCTCCGGCATCTCCGTTACCCACGTAACCTCTTCGGGCAGCACGCCGTAGTCATGCTGCAGGAAGCCGCGCACCCACATCGCCGTCGTGATCTGGTACATGCCGACGCCGATCCGCTTGCCGCGCAGGTCGGCCGGCGCGCGGATGCCGGCGCGGGCCGCGCACCACACGTAGCCGTGGCGAAACATGCGGTAGGGGAACACCGGCAGGCCGACGAACCGCTCGCGCTGGTCGCGGTCCAGCAGAAACGACGACGTGCTCAACTCGCAGGCGTCGAACTCCTCGTGCAGCAGCATGCGCTGGTGGCGCGTCCAGGCGTTCGAGAGCGCAATCACGTGCAGCGTGACGCCGCGCGCCTGCACCGTCCCGTCCACGAGCGCGCGCGTGCGATCGTAGTCGCCACAGGCGAGGGAGATGGCAAGCTCAGGCATGCCGGCTATGCTCCCGAACCGAGGGATTGGGAGAGGGAATCGGCGATTGCTCGCGGCGGAGACTGCCCCGCGACGGCAGCCGGGTCCCGACGATCACGCCATTGTAGCCCGCGCCTTTCGGCGCCCGCTACCGGCCGGGCGCGCCCCCACGCGCGACGCGATCCCGAGAGCAGGGATGCCGCGTAGTCCGTTCCGGGCGAGGCGCTCATCCAAGTAGACGAGCGGACAACATGCCGTCGTCCACACATAAGTACCTGTGTACGCTACGGCTCAGTACACCAGGCTCTAATACGACAGGGGCGTTTCGCCGCATAGTATGGACATGCCATTGTGTGCCATTCGGCAGGGGGAGCAGCACGACATGAGAGCATCTGCACCAACGATGGCGACCGACGCGCCCTCGGACCCAGCCTCGGCCGACGCCCGGCTGGAGGAGATCGCCACGGCGAGTCGCAGGCATCTGCACATGGTGCAGAACCTGCTCGGCGTGCCGACCATCCTGGTGGGCGTCCTGGAAGCCGAGTCGCTCTCAGAGGACACGCGCCTGCTGGCCGCCGATGCCCAAGTGGCCCTGGAGCAGATTGTCGTCGAGGTGCGGGCGCTCCAGGCGATCATGTGCAGCGTGCGCTAGCGCACCGGGCCGTGCTTGGCGGTTAGATCACCACGACGTTCACCACGAAGCCGACGAGCTCCAGCGCGAGCGCCCAGCGCGCGCTGTGAGTCGTGGCCGGGCGTGGTCCACCGCCCGGCCAGACGAGCCAGTAGGCCAGCGCCGCGAGCGCGGCTACTGGCAAGCCCAGGAGGTCCGCGACGCTGATGGCGGGCAGGAAGTCGTCGTTGAGCGCGGGCACGTTGCCAAGCGCGCGCAGCGCGACGATGGCGAGCGCCACCGCCGCTGCCAGGCCACGGCGGTCCCCCTCGCGTAGGTCCGTGGCTCGCCAGCGCAGCAGCGCGTAGGCCGCCAGGCCCGCCAATAGCCCCGTCAGCGCGATGTGCGGGAGAGAGAAGCCCAAGGCGCGACTACGCGGCGGGTGCGAGGTTCATCTGGTCGAGCGCCGCGCGCAGGCCGCGCGCCAGCCGCGCCGCGTCGTCGTTCGCCCAGAAGTGCATGAAGTACAGCCGCGGCTGCTCGCCCAGCATGTGGCTGTGCAAGGCGGTCACTTCGATACCGTTCTCCCGCAGCGCGCGCAGCACCGGGTTCACCTCGCTGGCGACCATCACGAAGTCGCCGCTGATCGCCGCCGCCCCGCCGCCGGTTGGCTGGAAGTTGATGGCCGTGGCCGTCCCCATCGCGGGGGGCACCGCCATGCCCTCCTCCGTGATCGGCTCAGCGCGCGGGATGCTGAACTGGTACACGGCGCCCGACGCGCTCCCCTTGTAGCCGAGGATGCTCTCGAGTTGGGCGGTGTCCAGGTCGCTGGCCTGCGGGCTGCCCGGGGGCGCGGCGAACGGGGTGCCGCTGAGCGCCAGGGCGTCGTGGATCGTCTCGGCCAGGCGCACCGGGTCGCCGTGCCCGCCGATGTGCATGTACAGCACACGCGGCGATTCGCCCAATAGATGATTGTGTACGGCGGTCTGCTCCACGCCGCCCTGCTGCAACGCGAGCATCACCGGGTTTAGCTCGTCCTCGGTCAGTACCAGATCGCCCATGACCATCGCCTGGCTGCCCATCGGCTCGAAGGCGACCCACGAGCCGAGCGCTAGCGCCGGCTGCACGGCCACGCCGCGTGCCGTGACCTGCAGATCAGTGCGCGGCAGGCTGAACTTGTACACGTCGCCCGGCTGCATGGCGCCGGGCTTGCCCATGGCCTGGTCAACCGCGGACCAGTCAATCTGTGCCTGCGTCGCGTGAGCGCCATGTGCCGCTGCCGGGCGCGCCGCGGACAACGCGCTCCAGCCAGGGAGGACGGATACGGCAAGGCACAGCGCGACAACGGCGACGAGAGGACGGAGCACGTCTCGCACGATTGGCCCCCTTCCGGCTGCTGCATGATACTTGCGGCGATCTGCGACTACTTCGGTACCGCAGCGGGCATGCCAGGCGCCCCACGAGCCGGGAGGCTACCGACTCGCACACGGCAGGATCGTGGCCCACAGTCTCGTGACTGCGGCCGGCCGCTAGCCTGCGCTAGTCGGCGTCCAGCATGGGTGCGCGCAGGTAGGCGGCCGGCCAATCGGGGAGCGTCGAGCTGACTAGCTCGATCACGTTGCCGTCGGGGTCCTCGAGGTACAGGTAGCGGTCGTTGTCCTCTTTGTGCGTGAGCGGGCCTTTCAGCAGCTTCACGCCCGCCGCCCGCAGCGTCTCGGCCGCGGCGTCCACATCAGCCGGCGAGCGCAGGCGCAGCGCCAGGTGGTTCAGGCCGGCGCGCTTCCGGTAATCGGCCGGCAGCCCGTGCGGCACCTGGTAGAGCGCGAGGTCGTGGAAGCCGCGCCCCATGCCCTGCACGTCGTCGCGGTATTGCCCGACGTTCAGCCAGGCCACCGCGCCTTCGTACTGGAACGCCACGCGGAAGCCCAACAGCTCCGTATAGAAGCGCAGCGAGCGCTCCAGGTCGGTCACGTTCAGGTTCACGTGCGCCACGCCAAGCGGCCGAATCATGTCCCTTCCCTACTTCGCCAGGCCGTCGAGAAAGCCGCTCTGCCGTACGCGCTCCGCGAAACGGGCGTCGATGAAGTCCTCGGGGCGCTTGTCGCGGGCAGCCGGGTGCTCCTCGACCTCCAGCACTGTCTGCACACCCGCCGGGTCGGGATAGGGATCGGTGATCCAGAGCGGCCGGTTATGGTCGACGGTCGCCCCGAGCAGCTCGCGGTCGTCGCTCTGATTGTACTTGGCCAGCACGTCAATCGCGGCCTCGCGGTCGGTCTTCAGCCGGCTCACCCCCTGGGCGAGCGCGCGCAGGAACGGCTCGAAGACCTCCGGCCGCGTGGCGATGGTCTTCTTCGTCGCGCCCACGGCCGAGGTCGCGAACGGGATCTGCAGGTCGGACAGCGACAGGATCTGCCGGAAGCCCTGCCGCCGCGCCTCGAACACCATCGGCACGTTCAGCGCGGCGCCGTCGATCGTGCCCGCCTGCAGCGCCGCTAGCGACTCCGGTAGCCCGCCGGTCACGCCGACGAAGAAATCCTCGTCGGGCCGCAACCCGACCTGCTTGAATCCCAGCCGCACGGCGATGTCGGTGATGGACTTCGGGCGGCCGGCGCCGATCGTCTTGCCGCGTAGGTCGTCGTAGGTCTGCAGCTCGGGCCGCACGAACACGATGATGTCGAGCCCGTTGGAGGTCGAGCCGACGATCATCGTCTCCAGCCCCTCCAGGTTGCCGAGCACGAGCGACGGGCCGCCCGAGAAGGCGATCTCCACGTCGCCGTTCTGCAGCGCGGCGAGCAGGGTTGCGCCCGCTGCGATCTGCACCAGGCTCACGTCGAGCCCCTGCTCGCGGAAGTAGCCGCCCTCTTTGGCCATCCACCACGGCGCGGCCGAGGCCGAGAACGACGTGAAGGCCGCGCGCACCGGCAGCGGGGCGGCGGTGGCGCTCGCGGCCGACGCGGCGGCCCCCGCGGCGGCGGCCGGCGCAACGGGGGCCGCCGGGGCCGCTGGCGCTTCCTGGGGCGTGGGCGCGGGCGCGCGGCCGCAGGCCAGGAGCAGCGCGCTCAGCGCCAGGCCGAGCCCAACCACGCGCAGGGGGCGCGCATACGCACCGCCGGCCATCCTCCTCACCTCCTCGTGCTGCTCGTCGGGCCACGCCGGTGGTCGGAGCGTAAGGCGGCGCGCGCGCGCTGTCAAGGGCCTCTACCATTGGCCGAGGTCGGCGGCCCCGCTCGCCGGTTGCCTGCTACGCGGCGGCCGTCCCGCGCCGCGTCAGGCTTTCTGGTAGAGCTCGCCGCCGGCGGCGCGGAACTCCTGGGCCTTCTCCTCCAGCCCGACCTTGATGGCCGTCTCCGCGTCGAGGCCTTTCTGGCGCGCGTACTCGCGCACGTCCTGCGTGATGCGCATGCTGCAGAAGTGCGGGCCACACATCGAGCAGAAGTGGGCCGCTTTCGCCGGCTCGGCCGGCAGCGTCTCGTCGTGGTACGCCACGGCGGTGTCCGGGTCGAGCGAGAGGTTGAACTGGTCGGTCCAGCGGAATTCGAAGCGCGCCTTCGAGAGCGCGTCGTCGCGCTGCTGAGCGCCTGGGTGCCCCTTCGCCAGGTCGGCGGCGTGGGCGGCGATCTTATAGGCGATGACGCCGTCTTTCACGTCCTGCTTGTTCGGCAGGCCGAGGTGCTCCTTCGGCGTCACGTAACAGAGCATCGCCGTGCCGTACCAGCCGATCATCGCCGCGCCGATGGCCGAGGTGATGTGGTCGTAGCCGGGGGCGATGTCCGTCGTCAGCGGGCCGAGCGTATAGAAGGGCGCCTCGTGGCACACCGCCAGCTCGCGGTCCATGTTCTCCTTGATCTTGTGCATGGGGACGTGGCCGGGGCCTTCGATCATCACCTGCACGTCGTGCCGCCAGGCGACCTCCGTCAGCTCGCCCAGCGTGTCCAGCTCGGCGAACTGCGCCTCGTCGTTCGCGTCGGCGATGGAGCCGGGCCGCAAGCCATCGCCCAGGGAGAAGGCGACGTCGTAGGCCGCCAGGATCTCGCAGATCTCTTCGAAGTGCGTGTACAGGAAGTTCTCCTGGTGGTGGGCCAGGCACCAGGCGGCCATGATCGAGCCGCCGCGCGAGACGATGCCCGTCACGCGCCGCGCCGTGAGCGGCACGTAGGCCAGCCGCACGCCGGCGTGGACCGTGAAGTAGTCCACGCCCTGCTCGGCCTGCTCGATCAGCGTGTCGCGGTACACCTCCCAGGTCAGCTCCTCGGCCTTGCCGCCGACCTTCTCCAGCGCCTGGTAGATGGGCACCGTGCCGATCGGCACCGGCGCGTTGCGGATGATCCACTCACGCGTGGTGTGGATGTTCTTGCCGGTCGAGAGGTCCATGACTGTGTCCGCGCCCCAGCGCGTGGCCCAGGTCATCTTCTCGACCTCCTCCTCGATGGACGAGGCCACGGCCGAGTTGCCAATGTTCGCGTTGATCTTCACCAGGAAGTTGCGGCCGATGATCATCGGCTCGTTCTCGGGGTGGTTCACGTTGGCGGGAATGATCGCGCGGCCGCGCGCCACCTCGGCGCGCACGTGCTCGGGGTCGCACTGCTCACGCAGGGCGACGAACTCCATCTCGGGCGTCACGATGCCGCGGCGCGCGTAGTGGAGCTGGGTGACGACGTGCCCGGGCCGGGCGCGCAGCGGGCGGCGCCGCAGCCCGGGGAACACCGCGAGGTTGGCGCGCGGGTCGCCCGGCCGCAGGCCGTTGTCGCGCGGCTCGACGGCGCGACCGGCGTACTCCTCGACGTCGCCGCGCTCGAGGATCCACGGCCGGCGCAGTGGCGGCAGGCCCTGCCGGATGTCGGTGGTCGCGTCGGGGTCGGTGTAAGGGCCGCTCGTGTCATAGACGCGCACGGGCGGGTTGGCCTCCGGGCCGAAGCGGCCCGCCGTGGGCGTGAGCGTGATCTCTCGCACGGGGACTCGCACGTCGGGCCGGTCGCCGGGGACGTAGACCTTCCGGCTTGCGGGGAACGCCTGGACGCGTGGTTCGAGGGTCTGGGCCATCGTATGCCTCCTGCGCTGCTGCCCCGTGGGGCGCGCGGCAGACCGGGGCGCGGCAGGAGGGCAGCCAGCCGCCGGGGCCGCCGAGCCGCGTGGCGCGCGAGGGCGCGTCGGGCCGGGGCGCGTGGCGGCGGGCGCGGCTGGCCCAGTGCACAGAATAAGGACCAGCAGCGCCCGATGGCGGGGCACACTGGTCCCGTCGTCGGTCGCATTCCCTACGCTCGTCTTCCGCTCCGGGGCCCTGGTGCTACCCCGCGCGGCTTGCCGAGATCAGGTTCGAGGGGTTGGTGGGCTTGATCCCGCCTCTCAGCTACTCGCTCCCCCTGCGGACCGGTCGCCATATGCGGTTGTCGGACTCAGTGTAGCACCGCTGGGCGCCGCGGCGGCTGAAGATTGGCTGAAGATTGCGCCGCCGCGCCGCGGCGAGCACGGCCGTGCTCGCGGACCGGAACCTCTATACTGGGGAACACCGGTGCGGGGAGGAGAGAGCGTCATGATCATCAACTGGCACGCGCACATCATGCCGCCAAGCGAGCAGAACAGCCCGACCTGGCAGGGCAAGTGCCCGGCCACCCTGGAGAAGCTGCTGCAGATCAACGAGCAGGCCGGCGTGGACATGTCGGTCGTGAGCAACCCCGTCCACTACATCAAGGGCAAGCTGCACGACGAGGCGCTGCGGGCAATCCAGGAGGTGGACGACTTCATCGCCGAGAGCGTGGCGAAGGCGCCCGATCGGCTCGTCGGCTTCGCGTCGTCGGTGCCGGGCGGGGGGCCGGGCTTCCTGAAGGAGCTGGAGCGGGCCGTCAGGGAGCTGGGGATGCGCGGCGTCATCATCAACTCCAGCCACAACGGCCACTACCCCGACGAGGACGAGGCGCGCGGCTTCTTCGAGTTGGTCACCGCCCTCGACATCCCGGTGTTCGTCCACGCGCCGGCCTACAGCTTCGGCGAGGAGTGCATGCGCATGTACCGCCTCGTTTCCAGCGTGGGGCGCGCCTCCGACGAGTGCCTGTCGCTGGCGCGGATGATCGTGCGCGGCATCTGGGAGCAGTTCCCCAGCCTGAAGCTGGTGGGCGCGCACCTGGGCGGCGGCATCTGCGAGGTGATCGGGCGCATGAACTACGCCTACGAGCTGCAGGAGGAGGCGTATTTCCTCGGCCCGTACGAGCCGATGCTGATCAAGCACGAGCCGCTGCACTACCTGAAGATGATGTACATGGACACCGTGAGCTACCACGAGCCGGCGCTCATGTGCGCCCTGAACACGATCGGGGCGGACCACCTGGTGCTCGGCGCCGACGCCCCGCCGCTCAACCCGCTGCTGCCGCGCGCGGTGAAGCTGGTGCAAGGGCTGGCGATTGACGACGCCGCGAAGGAAGGCATCCTCTGGCGCAACGCCGCCACGCTGCTGAAGCTGCCGATCGCCGCGCAGGCGAAGGCGTAGCCGACGGAGACCACATCGTGGACATGAAGCTCGAAGTGGTGCTGATCCCAGTCGCGGACGTGGACCGCGCCAAGGCCTTCTACGTCGAGCAGGTCGGCTTCAACCTCGACGTGGACCATCGCGCCGGCGACCAGTTCCGCGTTGTCCAGATGACGCCGCCCGGCTCGGCGTGCTCGGTCACGATCGGGACGGGGCTCACGGACGCCGCGCCCGGCTCCGTGCGCGGGATGCACCTGATCGTCAGCGACATCGCCGCGGCGCGCGCGGAGCTGGTGGGTCGTGGGGTCGCGGTCAGCGAGGTCCGCCATTTCGCCGACGGCGCGTGGGCGCCGGGCGCGGACCCCGAGCACCGCGACTACGCCTCGTTCGCCGACTTCGCCGACCCCGACGGCAACACCTGGGTGTTGCAAGAGGTCCATTACCGCGACGCGAGGGCGTGAGCGCGGACGAGCGCGCCATCGCCGGGCGTGGCCAACACGGGCGAGCAAGGACAAGGCGCCGGGGAGGACAGGACCGATGCTACACGGATACCGCGTGTACGACGCGGACGCGCACGTCGTCGTGAGCCAGCGCTGCTGGGAGGACCTGCCGGCGGAGTACTGGACGCGCCGGCCGCGCCCGGTGGAGATCGGCGACGCGGACGGGCTGGGCGGCTACCGCATCTCCTGGTACGTCGAGGGCCGCGTGGTGCCCCATACCTTCGGCCCCGGCAGTCAGCCGGGCAACACGCCGCGCGGCTCGCTCGACCCCGAGACGTTCCCCGGCTTCGCCCGCGTCACCGACCCGCGCGTGACGGCCATGCCGTTCGCCGGCCAGGACCTCTCTGATCCCGCGCCCCGCCTGGAAGCGCTCGACCAGATGGGCATCGACGTGTCGGTGGCGTTCCCCTCCACGATCTACGCCACGTTCACCGACGACCCGGGTTTCGAGGCGGCGCTGTACCGCGCCTACAACCGCTACGTGGGCCGCGCCTGCCAGGCGAGCCCCGGACGGCTGCGCTGGGGCGGCCTGCTGCCGCTGCGCCAGCCCGACGAGGCCTGCCGCGCCATCGCCGAGATGAAGGAGCTGGGCGCCTGCTCGGCGGTGGTGTTCGGCACGGCCGGCGACCGCCTGCTCTCGGACCGCGCCTTCGACCCCGTCTACGCCGAGCTGACACGCGCCGGCCTGCCGCTGGCGATCCACTTCGGCGCTAGCTTCGCCCCGCTGTGGACGCTGTGCCGCACGATGTACGCCGGCAACATCGTCGGCATGTCCACGCCGGTGCTGCTGGCGTTCTTCGCCGTCACCGCCGGTGGGCTACTCGACCGCTTCCCGACGCTGAAGGTGGCGTTCCTGGAGTACGGGGCGGAGTGGATCCTGTACGCTGTGCCGCGCATGGACAACTATCTCAAACAGGCGCGCACCAACGGCCTGCCCTACGCGACGGACATCCCCGAGCAGGCGATCCGCGACTACGCGCGCTCGGGCAACATCTTCGTGGCCTGCGAGTCGGACGACGCGCTGCTCCAGGAGGAGATGAAGCTGCTCGGCGAGGGGCAGATCCTGTTCGCCTCGGACATCCCGCACGGCGAGCTGCGCGAGAACGCGGCGCAGGAGCTGCTGGACCGCGCCGACCTCACGGACGCGCAGAAGCGGCAGATCCTCTGGGACAACGCCGTCCGCCTCTACGGCGAGCCGTGATCGCGTGTCAGTCGCGGCGGGGCGGCTACGCCTCGCCCTCGACCATGCTGGTGGCCCATTCCTCGCCGGCGTCGTAGCCGGCCTGCCAGTTGATGCGCCAGGCCTCCACGTCGTCCGCCGCGTCGGCCATGTCCTCGGACGGCGGGTGGCCGAACTGCTTCTCGTAAGCGCGCTCCCAGAGCTCTGCCACGACTCTCTCCATCTAGTCTAGTGTCACTTGCCCGCTGTTCGGACGCCCTCGGAGGGCGGCGAGCGAGCGGTGATCGGCGTCTGAGCGTGATCGCAAGCAATAAGTGGGCCAGCCCGCGACCAAGCGGGGTGCGGCGCGCCCTTGCCGCGAGACGCCTCCTAACGGGCGCCGTTGCCGTTGCGCGTGAGGTCCCAGAAGACGACGCCCGCGCCGCACACCCAGTCGGCCACATCCTCATAGCCCATCAGCTCGCCGGGGCGGCAGCCGGCCGCGGCCATGACGGTGATCCAGTTGCGGATCTCCTCGCCGCCGTTGCCGGCGTCGCGCTCGATGTCCGCGGGCGTCAGGCTGAGGATGCGGTCCATCTGTCCCTGGCACACCTGGTCGAGGAACCAGCGGTCCCAGGCGGCGTTGATCTCGCCCATCCGCTTGATGCCGATCCAGTGGGAGATGCCGCCGACGCCGATGACGGCGAAGCGGTCGGGCCGCGGCCAGGCGGCGATGGCCTGGGCCAGGAACTGGCCGAACTCGTTGAAGCGGCTGAGCGGCGCCAGCGGCGGCTGCACGCAGTTCTGCAGCACGACGGTCACTGGCAGGTCCATCTCCGGCCGCAGGTGGTGCAGCGGCAGCATGATGCCGTGGTCGGGCTCCAGCTCCTGCGACGACGCCGGGTCGAAGTGGTGGTTGAGGGCCTCGGCCAGCAGGTATTCGCCGAACTCGGGATAGCCGCGCAGGGTGGCGCGGGGGATGGGCATCCAGCGCTCGATGGGGCCCTCCATCTCCTCAGGGTAGGCGATACAGAGGGAGGGCCAGTTGTTGAAGAAGAAGTTCTGGATGTGCTCGTCGCTCACTACGATGATCGCCGTCGGGTTGGTCGCCGCCAGCCGCGCCCGCGTGGCCTTGTAGAAGGCGTAGACGCGCTCCTTCTGGCCCGCCGGGTCCGGCTCGGGGCGCGTGCCCATCCCCGGCGCGTGGCCGCAGGCGATAGCAGCAACGATCTCGGCCATGTTCGTCTCCTTGCCGCGGGCCGCGCCTCAGGCGCGCTCGAGCTGTTCGATCAACGCGGTATTGCTCACACCCTGTGCCACGGTGAAGAAGCGCAAGAGGTAGGGCTGCACGCCCATCCGCGACAGCGCGGTGGCGTCCACCTCACGCACGGCCCGCGCCTCCTCGGGCGTCAGGCGATAGCGGTCGGCGAGGGCGGCGAAGTTGCTCTTGAACTCCTCCTGCACGCTCGGCTGCATCTGCAGGTCGAACAACAGCTTGTTCACACGGTAGACGCTCATCCAGCCTCCCAGCGCGCCGGTACACGCTCCCAGGTAATCATGGGCGATTCGCCCCGGCCGCGCAAGCCGCACGCGCGGCGCCCCGCGCACGAATCTTTCCCGATCCGTAACTTGATGGTAAATCGCGGGGTGGCCGATACTTAAGGTTAAGGACATGTGCTTTCGCGCGCCAAGCGGCTATTTTCGCGCGCACGACGAGTAGTAGGCCGACATGCGACACGTGGTCTTCATGAGAATCGTAATGGGCGGGCGGGCGGCGTCCCAAGCGCATTCAGGCGCAAGCATCCAGGCGGCATTGTCACTCGGCGCCCGGGCCGGGGCCCGCCCCGACGGCGCAGCGGACGGGCGCTCGTGAGGGCCTGGCTGGGGCGCGCGGGGCGGCTGCTCTGCCTGGCGCTCCTGCTGGCGGTGTGGCGGCCGGGCGGGGCGGCGGCCCAGACGGCCTTCCCGCCGCAAGGCCAGCTACCGGAGCTGGCCCAGCTCCTCGACCGCGAGGGCACTTACGTGGCGCCGCGGGTGCGGCAGCAGGTGCCCATCGCCGCCGAGGAGCAGCTCCAGGACCTCATCACCCGCGCGGACCAGCGCGGCGTCACGCTGCGCATCGCCGTGCTGGAGCAGGCCCCGGGCGGCTACGCGGACCTGGGCGCCTTCGCCGACGCGCTGATGGCCGAGATGCGGCTGAGCGACGGCCTGCTCGTGGTGGCCACGCCGCAGACGCTCGCGGCGCGGGCGGACCGCCTGCCGGCCGAGCAGGTGGCGCCGTTCGTGACGGCCGGGCAGAGCGCGCTGCAGAGCCAGGGGATCGTCGCGGGCGTCACGGCCACGGTCGACAGCGCGCTGGACCGCCTGGCCGCCCTCGTCACGCCGCTGCCGCGGCCGCCGCCCGAGGCGGTCACGGCCAACGCGCCCAGCCGGGCGGCGGGGCCTCAGGGCGCGCCCGCGCCCCTGTGGCCGGTCTTCGTCGGCATCGGCGTTCTGCTGGCCGGCCTGGCCCTCTACTGGTGGACGACGATGCGCCGCTGGCGCGAGGTGCTGCGGGCGCTCGAAGGGGCGCAAGCCGTGGCGGAGCGCCTGGCCAACGCCGGCGACGTCTCGCCGGCGACCGTGCAGACGGCGCAGCAGCGGCTGGCGATCGGCGAGCGCGCGCTGGCCGCGCTCCGTGCGCTGCCCTGGTGGCACGTCTGGGTGTGGCCCTGGGCGCCGCCGCCCCAGCTCGCGCTGGCGGAGCGTGCCTTCTCGGAGAGCCTGCGCTTGCTCGGCGGTCCCGGCGCCGTGACGCTCGCGCCAGCGGGCGCCACTGCCGCGGACGCCGCGCTGGCCGCCGGGCCGCTGGCGCCCGCGCCGCCCGACGCGCCGCCGCCCCCTGCTGCGGGGAACACCGCACGCCCTGCCGCGCCCGCGCCGCCGGCGCCCCTCGCGCCGGCCGCCGCGGCGCCAGGGGCGCTCGCCAAGGACGCTACCTTGCGCGACGCCCAGTCCCTGCCGGCCGTCGCGCCGCCCGCGGCCGAGTCGGCGCCCGCCACGGCACCGGCCTCGCCGCCGGCGGCCAGCGCGGCAGCCTCGCCGGTCACGAGCGTCGCTCCAGGCATACCGTCCCCGGCCCGTGCCGCGGCGCCGCCGCCCGCCGCGCCCACCCGTACTCACTGGTGGCAGCGGGGGCGCCCGGCCGCCGAGGCCGAGCCGGCGGCCTCGCTCGCGCCCGAGCACGTGCTGGCTGGCCTAACCCCGCAGGAGCCTATAGCGTGCTTCTTCTGCGGCCGGCCGCTCGCGCCCGAGCAGGCCGAGGTCGGCGCGGTGGCGTTGGGCGGGTTCCCACTGCGGCCGCTGGCCTGCCACCGCGACGCCGCGCTGCTGGCGGCCGGCGAGCGCCCGGGCGTGCGCGCCCGGTCGGTCAACGGCCAGGCGGCGCCCTGGTTCCAGGACGCGACGTACCAGCCGGCGTGGGACTTCGACCCGCGCGACGATGCGCCTACCGTGGCCTGGGACGCGCTGCCGGCGCCCGACCGGCTGTTCGCGCCGCCGCCCCGCGTGGTCGTCCATGCCGGCGACCCGCGCTGGGCACGGCTCGGGGGCCAGGGCACGGCGAATTCGCCGTAAGGGAGTAGCGCGGGAGCCTGCCCGCGCGCTCCGGGGGTCGTCGCTTCTAGCGTGCCGCGGCCGTCGCGGCCCAGGCCGCGCAGACCTCTTCCTCGCTCGCCACGACCCCGAAGTACTGCGCCATGTTGCGGAGCGTAGCATCGTGCTCCGCCTGGCTGTAGGCGGCGCTACAATCGCCGAGGAACACCACCTCGTAATCGTGCATGTACGCCTCGCGGGCGCTCGTCTCGACGCACACGTTCGTCGCCACGCCGCAGATGAGCACCGTGCGAATGCCCCGCGCGCGCAGGATCAGGTCGAGGTCGGTGCCGCGGAAGGCGCTGTAGCGGTGCTTGATCACGACCCGCTCGCCCGGCTGGGGCGCCACGGCGTAGAACTCGCAGCCCCACGTCCCTTCCTCGCAGGTGGGCACGCGCTGCTGCACGTCCGTCTTGTTGCGGCCCAGCCAGCTCTGCGAGTCGGTCCAGGGGCCGTGCTCGGTGCGGATGAAGACGACCGGCAGGCCCACACGGCGCGCCTCGCCGAGCAGGTGCGTGAGGTGCGCCGCCATGTCGGCGATCTGGCTGAGGTCGCGGCCGCGCTTACCAGCCGCGCCCTCCGGGTGGCAGAAGTCGTTCTGCACGTCGACCACGATCAGCGCGGCCTGGCGCGGGTCCACCTGCTCAGCGAGCGTGCGTGCCATAGTCCCCTCTCTATCCGAACGGGCACGGCGCGGCGCCATGCCCCGCGTTCGGCCAGCCGACGGCCGACGATCCCAGTTCGGGCCGAGTATAGCAGAGGGGTGTGGCGGTGGCACCACTCCGCGTCGGCGGCTTGTATGCCTACACGGTTCCGTGTACCATAGGCGCATGGCAGAGCGTAGGCGAGCGCACTGGGACGCCGGCCGCGTGCGAGCCTTGCGCCAGCACCTCGGGCTGACGCAGGCCGCGCTCTCGGCCGAGCTGGGCGTGCGCCAGCAGACGGTGAGCGACTGGGAGACCGGCGCCTACCAGCCGCGGGGCGCCTCCGCGCGGCTGCTCACGCTCGTCGCCGAGCGCGCCGCGTTCCCCTACCGGGCCGAGGCGGCTCCCGCCGACCCGCCGCCCGCCGATACGCCGGCCCCGAGCACCCCAGCCCGTGCCGCCATGGACGTGCGCGCGTGAGCGGCCGCGACCGCGCCCACGCGCGCCTGCTGCGCGAGCTAGCGCGCGTGGCCATGCTGGAGCGCGGCTTCGAGCCCGACTTCTCGCCCGCCGCCGAGCGCCAGGCCGCCGCCCTGCGCGGCCCGGCGCGGCTGGAGCCGGGCGCCGCCGTGCGCGACCTGCGCCACCTCCCCTGGGCCTCGATCGACAACGACGACTCGCGCGACCTCGACCAGCTTACCGTGGCCGAGCCGCTCGGGGGCGGCGCGGTGCGTATCCTGATCGCCGTTGCCGACGTGGACGCCCTCGTGCCGCCGGACTCGCCCATTGACCGCCACGCGGCCCACAACACCACGAGCGTCTACACCCCCGCCCAGATCTTCACGATGCTGCCCGAGCGCCTGTGCTACGATCTGACGTCGCTGAACCCGGGCGAGGACCGCCTGGCGGTCGTGATGGAGTTGACCGTCGCGGCGGACGGCGCCGTCACGGACGACGCCGTCTACCGGGCGCTGGTGCACAACTACGCGAAGCTGGCCTACCCGAGTGTGGCCGACTGGTTGGAAGGCGAGGGCCCCATGCCGCCGGCGATGGCCCAGGCGCCGGAGGTCGCCGAGCAGATCCGCCTGCAGGACGGCGTGGCGCAAGCGCTGCGCACGCGCCGCCACGAGCGCGGCGCGCTGGAGCTGCAGACGCTCCAGCCGCGGGCCGTGTTCAGCGACGAGCAGGTCATCGCGCTGGAGGAGGAGGGCAAGGGCCGCTCGCGCGAGCTGATCGAGGACTTCATGATCGCGGCGAACGGCGTGAGCGCCCGCTTTCTGGCGGAGGCGGGCTACCCGGTGCTACGGCGGGTGGTGCGCACGCCCGAGCGCTGGGACCGCATCGTGGCCGTGGCCGCCGAATACGGCGAGGCGCTGCCGGCCGACCCGGACGCCGCGGCGCTCGAAGCGTTCCTGGTGCGCCGCCGGGCGGCCGATCCGCTGCGCTTCCCCGACCTGTCGCTGACCATCATCAAGCTCATCGGCTCCGGCGAGTATGCCGTCGAGTGGCCGGGCCAGCCCGTCACTGGCCACTTCGGGCTGGCCGTACGCGACTACACCCACTCCACGGCGCCCAACCGCCGCTTCCCCGACCTCATCACACAGCGGCTGCTAAAGGCGGCGCTAGCGGGCGCGCCGGTGCCCTACGCGCCCGAGGCGCTGGAGGCGCTGGCCAAGCGCTGCACCGACAAAGAGGACGACGCGCAGAAGGTGGAGCGCCAGGTGCGGAAGTCGGCGGCCGCCTGCCTACTCGCGGGGCAGGTGGGTGAGGAGTTCGACGCGATCGTCACGGGCGCGTCGGCCAAGGGCACCTGGGTGCGCACGCTGCACCCGCCCGTCGAGGGCAAGGTGGTGCAGGGCGCGGCGGGCCTCGACGTGGGCGAGCGCGTGCGCGTGCGGCTGGTGGACACCGACGTGCAGCGCGGCTTCATCGACTTCGCTCGCGTCCGGCGCTGAGCGGAGCCGCGCCGTGCAGCCGCGCCGTGCGCCTCTCGCCGTGGCGGGCGCGCCACGCCTGTCATCTTGCCGGGCTGCCCGCGGCGGCGTGCCACGGCCGTCTGTGGCGGGCCGCGCATGAGTGCGCGGAGCGGGCGGGCGCCGAGCGAGGCCGAGCGCCGCCTCGACGAAGCCTTCGTCGCGCGGCTGTGGCGTGCCCAGCGCTTCCGCCGCGAGCGGCTGCGCACGGCCGATGGACTGCCGCTCCAGGTCGTCTACCCCGGCCGCCGTCGTGGCCCGCCGGGGCCGGACTTCCAGGATGCGCTGCTCGTGTTCGGCGGCGCGGACCTGCAGCGGGGCGGCGTCGAGGTCCACCTGCGCTCGGCCGACTGGGCGCGCCACGGCCACGACCGCGATCCGGCCTACGCTGCCACCCTGCTACACGTGGTCCTCTGGCACGATGCCCGCGTTCCCGTCCGCCGCCACGACGGCTCGCCCGTGCCCACGCTCGCGCTGGCTGATTACCTGGAGGCCCCGCCGGCCGCGCTGGCGGCCGCCCTGCCTGCGGAGCTGCCCGAGTGGCCGCTGGCCGAGCGCGGCGCCTGTGGGCCCGACCCGGCCGGCGTCATTCAGCGGCTCGAGGCGGCCGGCCTGGCGCGCTTCGCCGAGCGCCAGGCGCGCTACGCGGCCGCGCTGGAGGCGCAGGGCGGCCCGGACCTGCTGGCCGCCGGGCTCGTCGAGGCCGCGGGCTACGGCGTGAACCGCGAGCCGGCGCGCGCGCTGGCCGCGCGGCTCGCCGCGGAGACGCTGCGCGCGGCCACTGGTGCGGGGCGCGTTGCGCTGGAGGCCCTGCTGCTCGGCGCGGCGGGGCTGCTGCCGTCGCAGCGCGGGCGCGTCCCCGACGCGCCGGCCGCCGCGGCGCTGGAGACTGCCTGGGCGCGGTGGGCCGCTGAGGGGATTTCGCCGCTCGCGGCCGGCGCCTGGCGCTTCGTCGGCATCCGGCCGGTTGCCGCGCCGCCTCGCCGCCTGGCGGGCGTCGCGCACCTGCTCGCGCGCACACCCGCCGACCGGCTGCTCGCCGACGCGGCGCGGGCGCTCCGCACGCTGGCGCCGCGCCCCGCCGCTCGCGCGCTCGCCGCGGCGCTCGTCGTCGAGCCGGACGCGGCTTGCTACTGGCGCGACCACTGGAACTTTGGCCGCACCAGCGCCCGCCCGCTGCCCGCGCTGCTCGGCCCCGAGCGCGCGGCCGAGGTCGTGGTGAGCGCGCTGCTGCCGCTGCTGGCCGCGTGGGGCGAGGCGCTCGGAGACGAGGCGCTCACGGCCGCCGCTCGCGCCTGCTACCTGCAGCACCCCCCGGCCGGCGACAACGAGCGCCTGCGCCACATGCGGCGGCAAGTCCTCGGCGGCGCCGACCGGGCCGCCACCGGCACCGCCTGTCGGCAGCAGGGCCTCCTCCACGTCTACGCCACGACCTGCGGCTGGCGGCGCTGCGGCGCCTGCGCCGTCGGCCCCGGCCCAGCGCCCGTAACGGTGGAGTAAGCTATATGCGGGGGACAGTCCACGACGGAGGCTAGAGACGTGGCCATCGCGATCACACACCACCGCTTCACCGTGGACGAATACCACCGTATGGCCGAGATTGGCATCCTGGGTGAAGATGAGCGAGTGGAGCTGATCGATGGAGAGATCGTTGACATGACGCCGATCGGCCCCCGCCACATGGCCTGCCTGGATCGTCTCAACCGGCTGTTCGTGAGCGGCCTCGGCGAGCGGGCTATCGTGCGTGTGGGCGGGGCCATTCGTCTGCAGCAGCACTCGGAGCCGCAACCGGATCTCGTGCTGCTGCGTCCCCGGGCCGACTTCTACGCCGCTTCTTATGCCGGGCCTGGGGATACCCTGCTGGTGATCGAGGTCGCGGACTCGTCGGAGCGCTACGACCGCCAGGTGAAGGTGCCGCTGTACGCGCGGCCGGGCGTCCCGGAAGTCTGGCTGGTCGATTTGACACGGATCAACGTCACCGTGTACCACGAGCCGACGCCGGACAGGTACGCGCAGGAGATCGTCGCCACGGGCGAAGACGCGCTAAGCCCCCTCGCCTTCCCGGACTTCGTTCTCACGGCTGCTCGTATCCTCGGCTAAGCGCCAGCAGTCCTCCGCGGCTGGCGGGGCCAGCGCACGGAGGCGTCAACCGCGCCGCGAGGGCGGCGGGGCCGGCGCGGCTACGGGGGAGATTCGTGATCCCCACCCGCGGTTCGTCCCCCCGCCCCGTGGACTCGCTCAGCCGCCGCCGCGGATCCGGCCGCGTCCGCAGCCGCGCCAACAGGCGCTCCGGATGGACCGCCGGGCCCCACTCCAGCGCGCGTCACCTCCTCTCCTCCGTGACGCACCTTCTACCCTTGCACTACAGCAGTGGAAAGCCCTACTCCCCCTGGCGCCCGTTCGTCTTTGCTAGCCGCGGCCTGGTATAATTCTGTTGTTATCCTGCACGATATTGGACCGCGACGGGGGCGGGCCGATTCGGCCGCCCTCGCTTTGTGTGCCCCGTCGCGCCCCGCAAGGAGACCCGATGGACCGCGCCATGCCCGCGCCGCGCGCGCTACGCAACGTCTGCATCATCGCCCACGTCGACCACGGCAAGACGACGCTGGTGGACGGCATGCTCAAGCAGAGCAACCTGTTCCGCGCCAACCAGGATGTCGGCGAGCTGATCCTGGACTCCAACGACTTGGAGCGCGAGAAGGGCATCACCATCCTCGCCAAGAACACCGCCGTGACGTACCGCAGCGTGAAGATCAACATCATTGATACGCCCGGCCACGCCGACTTCAGCGGCGAGGTCGAGCGCGTGATGAACATGGCCGACGGCTGCCTACTGCTGGTGGATGCCGCGGAAGGCCCCATGCCGCAGACGCGCTACGTGCTGCGCAAGGCGTTCGAGGCGGGGCTACGGCCGATCGTCGTCATCAACAAGGTGGACCGGAACAACGCGCGGCCGGCCGAGGTGCTGCACCTGACCCAGGACCTGTTCCTGGAGCTGGCGACCGACGCGGAGCAGCTCGACTTCCCGGTGCTGTACGCCATCGGGCGCGACGGGCGCGCCGGCCACGCGCCGGATGCGCTGGCCGACGACCTCGTGCCGCTGTTCGACACGATCCTGGAGCGCGTGCCGGCGCCCGGCGGCGATCCTGAGGCGCCGTTCCAGCTCATGGTGGCGAGCCTCGACTACGATCCGCACCTGGGCCGCATCGCGCTCGGGCGTGTGGGGCGCGGCGGCGTGGGGCCCGGCGACACGGTACTGCGGCTCGGCCGCGAGGCGCAGGAGCGCTACCGCGTGAGCCAGGTGTTCGTCAGCGAGGGGCTGAAGCGCGTGCCGGTCGAGCGGGCGCTGGCGGGCGACATCGTGGCGATCTGCGGCGTAGCCGAGGCGCAGATCGGCGACACGCTGAGCGACCCGGCCGTGCCGGAGGCGCTCGACCGCCTGACGATTGACGAGCCGACGGTGCGCATGACCTTCGGCGTGAACACGTCGCCGTTCGCGGGACGCGAGGGCAAGTGGTGCACCTCGCGGCAGCTCCGGGCGCGGCTGTTCCGCGAGCTGGAGACGAACGTGGCGCTGCGCGTCGCGGAGACGGACAGCCCGGACGTGTTCCTGGTGTCGGGCCGCGGCGAGCTGCACCTGGCGATCCTGGTGGAGACGATGCGCCGCGAGGGCTACGAGTTCCAGGTGTCGCGGCCGGAGGTCATCACCCACGAGGAGAACGGCCGCCTGGTCGAGCCGGTCGAGGATCTGGTGATCGACACGACCGAGGAGTACGTGGGTGCCGTCAACGAGGCGCTGGGCAAGCGCCAGGCGCGGCTGCAGAACATGCACAACGACGGCCGCGGCAACGTGCGCATGGAGTTCCGCATCCCGACGCGCGGCCTGATCGGCTTCCGCCAGGTGTTCCTGACGGCGACGCGCGGCAACGGCATCATGGCTAGCCGCCTGGTGGGCTACGAGCCGTGGGCGGGCGAGATCAGCTCGACGCGCAACGGCGCGCTGGTGGCCTGGGAGACGGGCACGGCGGTGACCTACGGCCTGGCGAACGCGCAGGAGCGCGGCATCACCTTCATCGAGCCGCAGACGAAGGTGTACGAGGGGATGATCGTGGGCCTGCACAGCCGCGAGGACGACCTGGCGGTGAACGTCTGCAAGGAGAAGAAGCAGACGAACATGCGCGCGTCCACGGCCGAGATCGCTATCCGCCTCACGCCGCCGGTGAAGCTGAGCCTGGAGCAGGCGCTCGACCTGATCGCCGACGACGAGCTGGTCGAGGTGACGCCGGCTGGCTTCCGCCTGCGCAAGCGGCTGCTGAGCCTGGAGGAGCGCCGCAAGGCCGCGCAGCAGCGCCGCGTGCCGGCCGGCGCGCGGTAGCGGGGCGCGGCAAGCAGCGCCGCGTGCCGGCCGGGATGGCAACCGGGCAGGACGCTGCGTGCCGCGCGTCGGACTTCGTACCCGCGGGCGCACTATCTCCGGTACACTGCGAGGCGTGGCCCCGCGCGGGGCCGCACGCAGATCACGGAGGGGGAGGAGCCATGCCGATCCCGGTGTACCCCGAGAAGATGAAGTACCTGGACGAGACGCGCGCCCACCTGCTCAAGGAGAAGGACCCCCACAACCTGCGCTCGAGGATCGAGCTGAGCATAGACTGGGTGGGCGGCTGCTCGGGCAAGACGAACCTGCGCGGCGTGGAGCTGGTCTGCGACGAGCGCGAGGAGAGCACTGGCTTCGGCGCCGGCGTGAGCCCCGCCCATACCTTCCTGACGGGCTTTGGCTTCAGCCACTTCACGCAGTGGGGTCGCGCGGCGGTGCACTGCAACGTGGTGATCGACTCGCTGCGCGAGGAAGTGCGGGGCGGCTTCGACCGCCGCGGCGAGTACCTGTACGAGGAAGGCTATCCCCACCTGGGGTTCGACGAGATCACCTTCGAGGTGTTCATCGAGAGCCAGGAGCCGCCGGAGAAGATTCGCGAGTTCATCTCCTGGGCCGACCGCTCGCCGCCGCATGCGACGCTGCGCCGGGCGGTGCGGCTCGTCGGCATCTTCCGCCTGAACGGTCGCCACCTGGCCACGGCGGTCTACCACCCCGACCGCACGGAGTGGCGCGGGTACCCGTAGCGGCCACGCATCTCCGGAGCGGGCGCGCCGGCGGGTAGCTTGGGCTAGCCGCGGCGGGTCTGCTCGTCTTCCTCTAGCTGGCGGCGGTAGCGCTCGCGGATCTCCTCTTGCTCGCGGCGCAGGCGCTCGGCCTTGGATTCGGCGCGCGGGCGGGGGCGCTCTTCGGCGGGCCCGGCGCCCGGGCCGCCGCTGAACTGCGCCTGGAGCGCGCGCAGCATCTCCTCCATCGTGGCCGGGCGGCGGGGCGGCGGCGGGGCAGGCCGTGGCTGCTCGGCGGCCGGCTGCACGGGCGCGCGCTCGCCGGGCGGGGGCGCGGGGCGGCCGGGTGGCGTGGGCCGGGCGCCGGGCGGGGCCGCGGGCCGCGGACCGGCGGGAGGCGGAGGGCCACGGCGCTCGGCGGCGGCCGGCATGGGGCCGGGCGGCCGCGGCGGGCGTGGGCCGGGCGGGGCGCCCGCGGCGGCCGGGCGCCCGGGCTGGGGCCGGGCAGACGGCGCGGGCGGGGCGCCGACGGGCGGGCGCGCGACGGCCGCGGGCGCGCGGGCCGGCACGGGCTGCGGGCGCGGCGCGGGCGGCAGCTTGCTTATCTGGTAGCGCAGCAGCCGCGCGGCGAAAGCGACGGCGGTGGGCAGGGCCTCGGGCGGCAGGGCGCGGAGGGGCTGGCAGGCGTCGCGCACGGCCGCGAACGCGCCGGCCTCGGCGCCGGGCGCCAGGGCGGCGCCCGCCGGGCCGGCTAGGTCGTCGAGCAGGGCGAAGAAGTCGGCGGCGTCGTGGTGCCGGCTGAGGTAGGCGCTGAGCTGCGCCAGCTCCGCATCCGCGCGGCGCGGCGCCAGCTCGCGCGCCATCGTCTCGACCGTCGTCCAGTATTGCGTGTCCACCGCTCAGTACCCTTCGCCCGGGCAGTCGCGTCCGCTAGGATAGCGCAGGAGGCTCGCCAGCCGCTCCAGCCGGTCGCGTAGCACCAGCCCGCTGTCCAGCGCTGCCTGCGAGTATGTTGCCAGGTTGGGGGCATCCGCGGCATCGGCATCGTCGCTGGGCGCGGGCGCCGCGGGCGGGATAGGGGCGTACTGCAGCCAGCACGCGGCGGGCTCGTCGAGCGTCAGCGTCGCGCCTTGAACTTCGACGGAGCCGAAGCAGGCGGGCTTGTAGCCGCCCAGCTTCAGGCGCAGCGGCGGGTCGCCCTGGCCGAGGGCGAGCAGCACCAGGCCCAGCTCGGCGGGCTGCAGGTTCGTGAAGTCAAGGCGCCAGGCGAGCGCGCTGCCCTCCGCGCAGACCTCGACCGGCACCGGGCCGCTCGCCGGGCGCCCGTGCCCGTAGAAACGGCGCCCCGGCGGCGGCGCGCCGCGGCCGGCGCGCCGCGCGTAGCGCTCGGGCACCCGCGCGATGGTGGTCTCGCCGGCGACGAGCCGCGCGTCGGCCACGCGCAGCCGGCCGAGGAAGCCCTGGCCGCCGAACAGCCGGCAGGCGGGGCACAGCGCGTCGCGCCGCGTGCAGGGCCGCAGCGGGTGGAGCGGCGGCGGCAGCAGGCGCGTGGCCGGGCCGCGCACGGTCAGGCACGACTGCGTGATCGCCTCGACCACGGCCCGCAGCGCTCCTTTGAGGGTCGTGCCGGGCACGACGGGCGTATCGCCGGCGCGTGGCAGCGGGTAGAGCAGCGGCGTCTCGGCCGCGAGGGCCGGCAGCACGCGCGCCGTGCGCTCGAACGTGCCCGTGCCGACGTGCAGCGGCGTGAGCGCGACCAGCCGGCCCTCGAGCCGGCCGCTCAGCGCGCCGGGCGGATGGCGGTCGTGGCCCTGGGTGAAGAGCGGGTCGCGGCGCAGCACGCTGCCGTCGCCGAGCGGCACGTAGCCGTAGGGCTTCGGCGCGCGGGCCGGCGCGGGCGGTCGCATGGCGCTCATGCCGTCTCCTCCGCCGCCAGGTGGATGAAGCGCACCTGCCCGTCCGGGCCGAGCAGCAGCCGGCAGGGCACGCGGGCCTCGGGAGCGGTCGCGCCGAGCGCGGCGTAGTCGAGCGGGTGTGGCAGGCGCGGCTCGCGGTACAGGCCGTCCGCGCCGCGCGTTCCCCACAGGAACAGGCCCTCGGCCTCGGCGCCCGGCACCGCGCGCAGGTCGCCGGCTAGCGGCCGGAAGCCGTCGGGCAGCGTCTCGCCCTCGCCGAGGTAGAGGGCGCTGTAGCGCTCGGCGCCGGCCCGTCGCCAGCGGACCTCGGCTCGCGCGCCCCAGACTCGCCCCTCGCTCCAGCCCGCCAGATCCGCCGGGACCCCGGCGGCGATCGGGCCGAGCGCGTCCACGCGGGCGCCCCAGTAGTGCGCGCGGCTCTCGGGGAACGTCGTGCGCAGCAAGACGAGTAGCCCGTCGGCGGTGAGATCGTCTCGCACACCGGCCACGGCCGGCACGCCGGGGCGGGCGTCGCCCGCGGCCTCGGCTTCAGCCGCGCTCTGGGCGGCGGGCGGCGTGCCTCTACCGGCGGTGGCCGCCACCACGTCTGTCTCGGCTGCGGCCGGCGCCATCATGCCGGCTTCGCCGGCGGCGCCCGCCGGCGAGCCTGGGTCCAGTCCCGACGCGGTCGCCGCGTCGGGCGGCTGGGCCGCTGGGCGCTCGTCGGCGCTCATGGCGCCCCCACCGCCACCTGCACGCGCTCGGCCCAGCGGCCCACGCACGCGCGCCACAGGTCGTCCAGCGCGTCCACCGGCACGGCCACCTCGACGTTGCCCCAGCCGTCGTCGCGGGCGGCCGCGCCGGCCGGCAGGGACGCCGCGTCGGGGCTGGGGAAGCCGTAGCCGTTCGTGTCGGGGAAGGCGCCCGCGCCGTAGAGCTGGTCGGCGGAGCCAATGGCCGCCCCGCTCAGCGTCGTCAGCGTGCCGTCGCGGAGCGCGCAGCCCGGATAGCGGATGGCGAACGCGACGACCTGGGCGCCCATCTGGCCGAGGCCGCGCGACTTCCCCGCGCCCACGGCCAGCCGCCCTGCGGCCAGGTCGCGCAGCGCCAGTGCCAGCAGGCCGAGCTGCGCCAGCGTGAAGTTGTGCAGCGTCAGCGTCGTCTCGAAGCGGCCGTCGGTCACCGCCTCGTAGGTCAGCGGCCCGGTAGCGGCGCTGCCGTAGACGCGGTCCACGCCGACGCTGGCCCGCGCCTCGACGCGCGGCGCGGTCGCCGGGTAGGCGTCGGCGACCGTGAGGTGCGCGGCCTCGTGCTGGTTGCCGAAGAGCTGGCAGACGAAGCACGAGTCGCGGTAGGCGCGCCGGCTGTCGCCGCGCTCGCCCAGGCTCTGCAGCCGCCGGTTGCACGAGTAGCCGGGGCCGTCGGGCGCGCTGCCGAGCGGGTTGCAGCTCAGGCGCGGGCGCCGGTCTGGTCCCTCGCCGCCGACCGTGCGCGCAATGCGCTCGCCGTGGGCGCGCAGCGTGCCGCGCAGGCTGCTGCCGGGCAGGTAGACCGTCTCCAGGCCGTCGCGGCGGGTGCGCACGAACTCCACGTCGGGCCGGGTGGGATCGGCGCCGCCGTACCCGGTCTTTACTAGCAGCGGGCCCGCTGGCCAGAGCGCCAACGTCAGGACGGCCTCGTTCACGCGGCGGCGGTGCATCAGCCGGCCTCCTCGGGCAGCGCGTCGGCGCGCAGGCAGTCCAGGAACGCGCCGACCCACTCCCGCACGGTCGCGTCGTCCACGGGGACGCCCGCGTCGGGGTCGGCCAGGTAGGCGAGCAGGCTGTCGGCGTCGCGCCGCACGAGCGTGCGCCGCTCCACGGCGAGCGCCACGCGGCCCAGCCCGCGGCTGCGCCCGCCGCCGAGCGCGACCTGGCCCGTTTCCAGCGCGCGCAGCCCGAGCGCCAGCATGCCGAGCAGGCGCGAATCGTCGGTGTCGGCGCGCAGGCGGCAGCCGAACGCCGCGCCGGCCGGCACGACCTCGTAATCGTAGCCCTGGCCGCGGCGGCCGGTGTCCGTGTCGCGGTCCACCGCGATACCTTCGCGCACCTGGAACTGGCCGAGCCAGGAATCAGGCTCGATCGCCAGGTCGGCCACCTGCACGCGCGACGCGAGCCAGGGCGCCCCGAACAGCCGACACACCCAGCACGTCTCGGCCGGCAGCGTCCCCGCCGCGGCCGCGCTCGCCGCCTCTCCCGCGGCAGGCGTGCCCGCGCGCGGGAGGCCCGCCGGCACGCAGCGCTCGGCCGCCGCGCCCACCGGATTGCAGGCGCGCGCTGGCCGCACCGCCCGCACGAGGCGCTCGACCTCGGTCCGGAGCGCTCCCTTCAGCGTGGCGCCGGGGATGTAGGGCCGCCCCAGCGCGTCGCGGGCGACGGGCCGATCCGTGCCCACGGCGAGCGGGTTGCTCGCGGCACCGACGTGCAGGGCGCTGAGCGCGAGCAGGCGCCCTTCGACGGTGAAGCGGCCGGCGAAGCGCTCGAACGTCACGACGCGCCCCCTGTTGGCTGCTCGCGCGCCGTCGGCTCACTCTCCGCGCTCGGGGCCGGCGGCGCGCCGGCTGGCGGAGCGCCGGCCTCGTGCGTGCCGGCGGGCGGTGTGGCCGCGCCTGGCGGCTTGCGCTCCCCTGGCGCGGCGCTTGTGGGCTCGCCGCTCGCCGCGGGCGTGCCCTCCGCGGCCGGCTCGCGGCCGGATGGACCCGCTGCCTCAGCGCGCTCGGGCGGCGGCGTGATGGATGCCACGTCAGTGGGCGCCACGGCCTCTTCCGGCGGGGCCGGCACGGGCACGCTCGCCTCTTCGCTCTCTGGGGACGCTGCTGGCCGCTCGGGCGGGGCGGCCGGCCCGGCCTGGGCCGGCCGCGGGCCGCCGGGGCGCGGGCCGCGCGCCGCCTGCCGCCCGCCGGCGCCCGGCTGGGGCGCGGTCCCGGGCGGGCGCCCAGCCGCGGGCGGGGCGGGCGCTCCCGGCACCGCCCGCTCGCGCTCGTGCTGGCGGTAGGCGAAGTGGCGGCTGAGGTAGCCGAGGTAGAGCCGCGCCAGGCGCAGGTGGGCCTCGCGCGCGCGCTCGGGCGTGCCAGCGTTCGCCGCCACCGACCCCGCGAGCCGCTCCAGGTCGCCCTCCAGGTGCGCCACCAGGCCATCCGCGAAGCCGCCCTGGCGCCAGCCGCGCCCATCCGGCCGCGCGACCTGATAGTAGACCCAGTTCTTGACGACCTCGAGGCTATCCGTCTCGTTCGCCACCGCGACCGCGTTGCGAAGCTGCGGCTCGCGCAGCTCGACGGGCTGCCCGGCCTGGCCGAACAGGCGCGTGTTTACCAGCTCGCGGCCAAGCTGCACCACGCGGTCGAGCTGCGCGTCGAGCGCGCGCTGCAGGCGCAGCTCCGCCTGCACATCGGCCGCGGTAGCCGCAGGCGCGGCCGCTGACCATGCCTCGGGCGCGGCCGCCGGAGCGCTGGTGGCCGCGGGCCTGGCCGCCGCGCTTGTCACCTCGTCGCCGGCCGCGGGCGCACCGGTGGCGGCGCTGCTCTCCATCGGCTCGGACACGGCCGCGCTGGCGATCTCCCCCGGGATCGCCTCGGCCGGCGCGGGAACGGCCCACCCCGCCGGCTCCTGCAGCGGCTCGGGCGTCCCCTGCCCCGCGGCCTCCGTACCCCGCTCTTCTTCCACTGGCCCCACCTCGACGTCGAGTACTACCGCACGCTACCCACTATACCGCTTGCTCGCGCAGGACGAGATGGAGCGGGTCGCAGACCCGCACCCAGCCATAGCCCTCCGCCGTGCGCTGCCCGATTCCGGTCGACTCCAGCGTTTCCAGGGCCGCCGTCCAGGCTGCCAGGTCGTTGGTTCGGAAGAGGTAGCAGCTCCCGCGCCGCGCCACCAGCTCCGTCGGCCGCGGCAGGCCCCAGGCCGCGTTCCAGCCGCCGCGCCAGGCCGGCGCGGCGTAGGCGCGCACCAGCGCGAGCGACGGGTCGGCCACGCCGGTGGCGGCGCGCAGCAGGTCGGCGTCGAGCACGGTCGTCGGCTCCCAGCCGCCCCGCCGCAGGAGCGCGTCGGCGCGCAGGTCAATACTGAAGTAGCTGCCCTCCAGCGACGCCGCGCTGAGCGGCGCGAGCCGCGCGTACTGGCCGCGGCGCACCGACAGCGCCCGCGCGAACACCTCCAGGCGCTCGGCCAACGGCTGTGGCGCCGACGCCTCGGCCACCGCCACGCGCACGGCGCCCAGGCCGCGCGAGCCGCCGCCGCCCAGGTGGTCCACGCGGCCCAGCGCGTCGGCGAGCAGCGCGCCATGGGCATCGTCGGCCACCAGCACCTCGCCGCGGAACGTCGTGGGGCGCGCCCCGCCGCGGCCGTCGGGCGCCGCTTCCGCGACGACGGGCACGGTGTACGCCAGGTCCGCGACGGTCGTGCGCGTGGCGCGGTCCACCCCCGCGCGCGCGAGCAGCCGCGTGGGCACGCGCGCGGCCGCGTAGGTACGCGTCCCGCCGCTCGCGCCGCGCCCGTAGTAGCCCGCGTGCCGCACCGCCCGGCCGCCGCACTCGGGCTCCGGGCAGCGCGGCGCGTAGAGCAGGCCGGCGGGCTGGAGGATCTCCCAGAATGCCCGGTCCACGAGCGTGTCGAACACCCCGTGGCCGCGCTCCGGCCCCGGCTGCGTGCGAAAGCCGGGCGCGTGCTCGCAGGTCATCGCCGTGGCGGGCAGCAGGTCGGGCGCCTCGGCCGGCAGGCAGTCGCCGAAGAGCGCGGGCGCTGCATCGCCAAACAGCGCGCCCAGCGGGCAGTCGGCGGCCTGGCAGCGGCCCTGCGCGGCCCGGTGCGCCGGCGGGCAGGCGCCCTCGGCCAGCAGCACCGCGGCGGCCGCGCCCCGCACCCGCCCGCCGGGCACGTAGTCCAGCCCCTCCGCGCTCTGGCCGCTCGGCTTCTGCTCGCTGAGCGCCAGCGGGCTGTCAAGCGTGACCGTTATGGCCAGGCGCTTCCAGCTACGGTCCATTGTGCCTCTGGCTCTCCCCGCGCGGGCCGCCCGATCCCGCATCCAGCCGGCCGAGCGCCATCGGATCGAAGACCAGCGGCGCGCCATCCAGCCGCGCCACCGCCTCGACGGCGCTCCAGCCCAGCCCGCGCGTCGCGCCGGCCCCGAAGCTCGCCACCAGCCGGCAGCCCGCGAGCAGCAGGTGCAGCGGCGCCGCGTCCGCCACGTGGCCCACGACCGCCGGCTCGGCGGCGAATTGCAGGCCGTCGCCCGGCAGAGGCGGCGAGGTCTCCAGCAGGTACGCCGAGCCTGGCAGGGCGACGCCCAGGCGCCGGTCGAGCGCCACGCCGGCCCGCGCGAAGACCGCCGCGCCGCGGCCCCCCGCCGGCTCGAGACTCGCGTGAAGGTCGCGCCAGCGGAGCGGGCTGGGCCAGGCGGGCGAGCCGAACAGCGCGCAGACGGCGCACGGCGGCGCGGCCACCTGCGGCGCTTGCGGGCACATCGTCGCTGCGTCGGGCGGCCGACAGACGGCCAGGCCCACGGCGCGCGCCACCTGCTCGCAGGCGTGGCGCAGCCGCCCCTTCACCTGCGAGGCGGGCAGCACCAGCCGCCCGCGCGCGTCGCGCGCACCGCCGCGCAGCGCCAGGGCGCCGCGCACGGTAAGGGTAAAGTCCACCTCAGCGTGCGGCATGGACGCTCCTGGGCGGCGCGGCCGCGCCCACGTCGAGCAGCGTCAGGGCGTCCGCGAGGACCGTCTCGCGCCGCTCGCGTCGGTCCGGCCCCGGCGGCAGGCCCCGCCAAGGGGGCGCCACGTCGGCGCGGCCGCCGCGGCCGCGCCACGCCTCCTCCAGCCGCGCGAGCGCCGCGCGCACCGGCTCGGCCGCCCGCGTGCGGTAAGAGAGGTATTCCACGCTCGCCGCCGCCTCGCTGCGCGCCAGCAGCTCCAGTAAGCGCGCGCGGTCGGCCGGCGCCAGCCCCACCTGCGCGAGGTCGCGGGCCGTGGCCAGGAGGCCCGCTAGCTCGGGCCAGGTGTACGGCGCGGCGAACAGCCGCAACTCCGGCCCGCCGCGCGGCTCGCGGCGGGTCTGGCTCGCCCGCCAGTCGGCCAGGTGCAACGTGGGCAGCCCGGCGCCCGGCAGCACCAGGAAGTCGCAGTAGCCGCCGCGGTGGGGGTCCGGGCGCTCGCGGCCGGCTCGCGCGCGCGCCCGCTTCGCCGAGCGCAGCAACTGGCTGGCGAGGTCGTGCAGCAGCGCCAGGGAGGCCTCGGCGGGCGCGATCACCACGCCGGCCGATAGCGTCAGCTCCGCGGGCGCGGGCGTCGCGACGGCCGGCTCGCCGGCGCTGCCCCGCCCGGCGCGCTGGGGCCGGTAGCGGTGGGCCGCCCAGGGGTCGCCCTCGGCCGGCAGTGGGAAGCACGCCTCGAAGCCGCGCCCCAGCGCGCCGGCGATGTCCAGCGCCCGGGCGCCGGGCACGAGCAGCAAGGCCCGGTCGCTCGTCAGCTCCAGGACCTCGCACGGCTCAGCCGTGGCGCCGTTGTCGCTCGCCGCTCGGCCGCCGAGCGCGGCGCGGACCGCCGTCTCGGCGGCCGCCGCCAGGCGCTGGCTGAAGGCGCGGTAGTCGCTGGGCGCGCGCAGCCGCTCCAGGTGCTCCGCCAGGCCGTCCACGTCCGCCAGGATCAGCCCGAGATACCCGGTGGCCCGCCCAGCGGCCGCCCCTGCCACGCCGGGCGCGCGGCCCGCGGCACCCGCCGCCCCGCTCGCGCTCGTGGCGCTGCTGCTCGCGCCGGAGTCGGCCACGCTGCCGTCCGCTCCGGCCGCCTGGGTAGCGTTTACGCCGGCCGCCGCTTTGCGCGCGCACGGCTCGCAGAGCGGCTCACCGCCGGGGCCGCGCACGGCCGCGGCGCGGCGGTCGCAGGCGGGGCAGCGCCGCGCGTAGATGGGCGTCTCCCAGTGCGGGTAGAGGGCGCGCTCGTCGCGGCGGCGCTCGCGCAGCAGCGCGACGGCGGCCAGCAGCTCGCCAAACCCCTTGCCGGGCGGGAAGCTCCCGGGCTCCAGCGGCGCCGCGAGGCGCCGTTCGTCGGCCACCAGCAGGCGCAGGTCGGCGTCGGCCTGCGCGGCCTCGTACTCCAGCCGCCAGAAGCGCGTCGGCTCGAGGCCGTACTGCAGCTCCAGCAGGTCGCAGCGGCGGGCCACCGCCGCCGCCGTCGCGCTCAAGGTTTGCTCGGCGTACAGGGCCTCGACGGCCGCCGGCAGCGCCTCGGCCAGCACGGCCGGCGCCAGCGCGAGGAGGCTGGCGCTGTCCAGGTGCAGCAGGCACTCCGGCGCGTCGACGGGCGGCAGGCCCCAGCGCGCGGCGAACCAGGCGCGCACCGCCTCGGCGCGGGCGGCGGCGTCGGGCGCGTCGAAGCGGGCGCCGAACAGCGCCGGCACGTCCACGCGGCTCAGGCGCTCTAAGAGCGTGCTCGCGCCGCGCACCGCGCGTGGCCCCGGCGCCTCGAAGCGGTACTGGTCGGCCTCGATCAGGCCGCTCGCCACGAGCGCGATGCTCGCGAGCGGCTGGCCGCGCCCGAGCGGGTGGGCCGCGAAGGCGCGCGGCGCCGGCTGGTTGGGCGGCACCGGCAGCGGCAGCGACGCGACCAGATGGGCGGCGTATAGTGCCTGCTCAGCCGGCGAGTTGAAGGCGCTCAGCGGGAACGGCGAGCCGGGCAGCGCGTCGAAGAACAGGCGGCGGTCCTCGGTCCAGCGGCGCACGGGCGCCGGCAGGCGCGTGCGCGCCGCCTCGGGCAGCTCCAGGTCGTGCGCCAGCGCCGCCAGCCGCAGCAGGTCGGGATCGACGGCGGCGCCGCCCGCGCGCAGCTCGTAGCCCAGGCAGTAGGCGATCGCGGCCGCCAGCAGCAGGTG
>Ga0070741_10002510_pt1 | contig 48971 bp, 48 predicted proteins | sample Coa_R1_4_FD_66440 | JGI IMG/M metagenome (GOLD analysis project Ga0070741, IMG submission 66440) | Surface soil microbial communities from Centralia Pennsylvania, which are recovering from an underground coalmine fire - Coalmine... | ecosystem: Environmental > Terrestrial > Soil > Unclassified ... | reverse complement strand
TGCTGCTCGAGGCGCAGGACGCCGTCACCCTCTTCATCTAGCTGTCGGGCCGTCCATCGCACCCCGACAACGAGGGCCGGGAGGCGTGTCCCCCACCAGCCTCCCGGCCCTCACCTCGTCGTGCACCGCCTCGACCTGCGCGCGGTGCGGGCCGAGTGGGTACTGTGGACGGTGCAGGCGTGCGAGAGGAGGCCCCATGGGATTCCTGGACAAGGCCAAGCAGGTGGCGGGTCAGGTGGGCGAGGCCGCGAAGAAGGGCGCTTCGCAGGTGCAAAGCAAGGTCGAGCAGACGCAGACCCGAAAGAAGGCGGACGATGCGGCCAAGCGGCTCGGGTACCTGATCTTCAAGGAGCGCACCGAGGGGGTCGCTGCCGGCGAGGAAGCGGACCGCCTGGTGGCCGAGATCAAGGAGCTCGAGGAGCAGCTCACGGCGATGGGGGCGCCCTCCCAGGGATCGGACGATCCCGGGGCCGAGCCGCCCGCGGAGGGCTGACACCGGGCAGCGCGCCGGAGTCGGACCCTTCGGGCTTGGTGCCGGACCGCTCCGGCTAGGCGGCCGGCAGCAGCACCCGGAAGGACGCGCCGCCCCCCGGCCGCTCCTCGACCCAGGCCCGGCCGCCGTGCAGCTCCGCGAACCTGGCCACGAGAGACAAGCCCACGCCGACCCCGGGGGAGTGGTTCGATACGCCGCCGGCCTGGCGGAACGGCTCGAACACCGCCTCGCGAAGCTCCTCCGGCACGCCCGGCCCCTCGTCCTCGACGATCAGCAGCGCACCGCCCTCCTGGGGACGAACGCGCACCCAGAGCCGCGTTCCCTCCGGCGTGTGGCGGGCCGCGTTGGCCAGCAGGTTCTCGACGATCCGTTCGACCTTGGCAGCGTCGACCGGGATCACGATCGACTCCGCGTCGATCTCGACCGGTCGGTCTCCCAGGTCCGACGCGAGGACCGTCTCCCGGACGAGCGCCCCGAGATCGGTGGGCCGGCGTTGGGGGGTGATGATCCCGCGCTGGAGCCGGTCCAGGTCCAGCAGGTCCGAGAGCAGTCGCTCGAGCTTGCGCGCGTTGACGGCGATCCGGTGCACGAGGTCGAGCGCATCCTCGCGGGGGAGCAACATGCCGGTCTGCTCGAGCGTGAGCGCCGATCCAAGGATCGAGGTGAGCGGGGTGCGCAGGTCGTGGGACACGGCCTCGAGGAACGTGTTCTTCATCTCGTCGAGCGCGCGGAGTCGTTGCGCCGCCTCGCGTTCGCGGCGGAACGCCTCCGAGTACTTGCGCTCGCTGCGACGGAGCGCCTGCTCGGCCCGCCTCCGATCCGTGATGTCGATCATCAGGCCTCGCAGCGCGGCCGTTCCGTGCTGTGGATCGGGAACGACGTGGATCAGATCGCGGAGCCAGAGCGTTCGTCCCCCGGGGGCGAGCGCCCGATACTCCGTGGAGCGGTCCCCCCCGACCGCGAGGGCCCGGTGGATCGCGTCGAGGGCGGCGGCCCGGTCCTCGGCCAGGATCTGGTCCCCCCACCGCCGAATCGCCCCAGAGCCGTCGCGGCCGCCTCCGCGGAGCATCAGCGCCGCCCGCCTGGACAGGAACGTGAACTCGAGCGTCCGCGGGTCCGCCTCCCAGAAGGTCGCCTCCAGGCTCTCGACGAGCTCGTGGAAGCGCTCGAGCTCGTGCACCCGGCGGGCGCTCCCAAGCGCGAGCGAGGTGATGTCCGCGATCCCCCGCGCCAGGCGCAGGTCGCGCTCGGAGAAGGCCGTCTGCGCCCCCCTGGCGACGAGCACGAGCGCGCCGAAGCCGTCGGGTTCCCACCGCAGCGGCGCCACGAGGATCGGGTTCCGCGCGGGAGGTCCCTCCGACGCCGGGCGCACGCTCTCGCGATCCAGGACGAACGGCTCGCCGAGCGAGGCGAGGGCGCGCGCCGCCGTCTCGGCGTCGATCGCGCTCGCCGTCTCGAGCCACTCCGACGGGAGGTCCCGCTGGCTGGTGAGGACGAAGCGGCCGCTGCCGGCCTCGCGAACGTAGGCGGCGACGGCGCTCACCTGGACCATGGCCGGGATCGCGGCAACGGTCCGGTCGAGGACGGTCGCGACGTCGCGGGCCCCGGTCAGCGCCTGGGAGAGGCCGAGCAGGGCGGCCGAGGTCTCCGCGGACTCCCGTTCCATCTGGAACAGCCGGGCGTTCTCGAACGCCACCGCCGCGTGGGACGCGAGGACCTCGAGCAGGCGCATGTCCTCGTCGTCGAACTGGTCGTAACCCAGGTTCGAAAGGACGATGACCCCGATCACGCGGTCGCCGTAGCGGAGCGGGACGGCGAGGATCGACTCCAGGACGTCCGCGGTCCCGGGAATCAGTACGGCGAACGGCACCTCGCGAGCATCCGGCGCGTAGAAGGATCGGCCCGTCTCCGCGACGTGTCCGGTGATCCCCTCCCCGACGCGAGTGATCAGGTCCTCGTAGGTCTCGCCCTCGTACTCGGTGAGCTCGCCGCGAAAGGCCACGGGCTCCAGGGTGAGGCCATCTTCCGCGAGCAGGTAGACGCGGCAGTTGTGGTAATCGATCAGGGTCTTGAGCTCGGCGGTGATGGCCTCGCCGATCTCCTTGACCTGGTTCAGGCGCCCGAGGCGTGCGGCGAGGCTGTGGAGCATGTCGAGCTGCGCAACCGAGCGCACCTCTCTCGTCTCGCCGGTCGTCTCGGCTCCTCGCCGGCCGGTCGCCTCGACCATCGCTCCCCCCGGGGCTCGACTGCCATTGTCTCATCTCGGCAACCGCGCCCACGAGCTGAAGGCGTGGGAGGCGCCTCGACGCCGCTACGATGACGCGATGACCGCGCGGGCGGAGCGATCTTCGGTGGAGGCCTTGCTGGCCGCGTTGCGGGCCCGGCTCGAGGAGCGGGTGCCCCCCCATCGTCTCGAAGGGGTGCGAGCCTTCGCCGACGCCTACACGCGCCGACTGGGCGGTGACGACCTGGCCGAGCTGAGCGTCGAGGAGCTGCTCGGCCAGGTGCTCGGCGCGTTCGAGCTCGCCGACGGACGAGACGGTCGCGAGGTCGCCGTCCGCGCGTTCAACCCGAACCTGAAGGAGCACGGCTACACGGCGGCCGGGTCGGTCCTCGAGACGAACACGCCCGACTCCCCCTTCCTGTTCGACTCGGTCCACGAGGAGCTCCGCGCCCGCGGGCTGGGGATCCGCCGGGTCGTGCACCCGGTGATCGGCGTCGTGCGCACGGCGGAGGGTCGGATCGATCGGATCGTCCACGCGAAGGAGTCCACGTCCCGCGAGTCCGTGATGCACTTCGAGCTCGACCGGCGGCTGTCGGACGACGAGCTCGCGCGGATCGAGGAGGCGGCCCTCTCCGTGCTGGGGGACGTTCGGCTGGCGGTGCGGGACTTCCCCGCAATGCGCGAGGCGGTCGGTCGCATGGTCGAGACCGCCCGGGCCGGGTTGGTCCGGTACCCGCCGGCCGAGGTCGCCGAGGCGGTCGCGTTCCTCGAGTGGCTGCTCGAGGACAACTTCGTGTTCCTCGGCTACCGCTCCTACGAGCTGGTCGAGGGCCCGCGAGGACGCTCGCTCGCGATCGTCCGGGGCTCCGGTCTCGGGATCCTCTCGAAGGAGGACTGGTCGACCTACCGCGAGCCCGTGCCGCTGTCGGCGATCGAGCCCGGACTCCGGGCCCGGGTGGAGGGAGGCGACCTGCTGATCTACGCGAAGACCAATCGCGAGTCCACAGTCCACCGCCGCGCCCGTATGGACGACATCGGGATCCGGCGCGTGTCGGCCTCGGGGGAGATCCTGGGTGAGGAGCGGCTGCTCGGCCTGTTCACCTCGAAGGCCTACGCCGAGCCGGCGAGTCGGACGCCGGCGCTGCATCGCAAGCTCCATCAGGTGCTCGACTCGGTCGACCTGGTGGAGGGATCGCACGACTACAAGACGCTCGTCTCGCTGTTCGACGGGTTCCCGAAGGACGAGCTGTTCGCGGCTCCGACCGAGGAGCTGCGCGACACGCTCACGGGGCTGCTGCAGCTGCCCGAGCGCCAGACCCGCGTCTTTCTCCGGCGCGACGTCCTCGGGCGCAGCCTCTCGATCCTCGTGGCGCTTCCGCGAGACCGGTTCAGCACCGATGTGCGGCGGGCGGTCCAGAAGCTGCTCCGTTCGCGGTTCGAAGGAGCCGGGGTCGACGACCAGGTCTCCTTCGGCGACGGGCGCCTCGCGATGATCCACCTCACGGTCCACCCGGCGCCCGAGCCCGAAGGGGCGGTGGCCGTCGAGGACCTGGAGCGGGAGATCGCGCAGCTCGCTCGGACCTGGGAGGACCGGCTCCGCGACCGGCTGGTCGAGCTGCACGGGCCGGCGCGCGGGTGGGAGCTGTTCGAGCGATGGGAACCGCGACTTCCGGAGGCCTACCGAGCGGTGACCGCGCCGGAGCTCGCGGCCGAGGATCTTCGTCACTTCGAGGAGCTCGAAGCGGGAGACGAGGCCTTCGTCGTTGCGCTCGTCAACGTCACGCGGGACGGGGAGACGCTCACCCGAGTCCGGCTGTTCAAGGTGGGAGGACGGATCCAGCTCTCGGACTTCGTTCCGATCCTGGAGGATCTCGGCCTGCGCGTGGTCGACGAGGTTCCCCACCATCTTGCCGGCGACGCCGACCGGCGGTTCCTCCACGACTTCGGCGTGCTCGGTTCCGACGGGCAGCCGCTCGACGTCGAGGAGTCCGGAGCGCGCATCGCCGAGTGCATCGTCGCCGCGTGGCGGGGGGATGCGGAGTCGGACTCGCTCAACCGGCTGGTGGTGACGGCCGGGCTGACGTGGCGCGACGTGGCGATCCTTCGCGCGTATCGCAAGTACCACCATCGGGTGAGCGCGGGGTTTCCCGTCGAGTACAAGAACGACGCGTTCGCGGCGCACCCGGCGATCTCCGCCAAGCTCGTGCGGCTGTTCGAGGCGAGGTTCGATCCGGCCAGGTGCGACATGGAGCGCGCGGAATCCCTTCGGAGGGAGATCCTCGAGGACCTGGACGCGGTTCGCTCGCTCGAACAGGACCGGATCCTCCGCCATCACCTCGGTCTGATCGACGCGACCGTGCGCACCAACGCGTACCGGTCGGGACGCACGTGGCTGTCGTTCAAGTTCCGGTCGGCGGAGGTCCCCGAGATGCCGAGGCCGACGCCGCTCTTCGAGATCTTCGTCTACTCACCGGAGATGGAGGGTATCCACCTGCGCGGAGGGCGGGTGGCTCGGGGCGGGATCCGGTGGTCCGACCGTCGCCAGGACTACCGCACCGAGGTCCTCGGTCTGATGAAGGCCCAGATGGTGAAGAACGCGGTGATCGTTCCGACCGGGTCCAAGGGCGGTTTCGTGCTCAAGCGATCCATCCAGGACCCAACGGCTCTGCACCAGGAGGTGCGTCGACAGTACGTGGTGTTCATGCGGGGGCTCCTCGACCTCACCGACAACCTCGTCGATGGCCGTGTCGTCCACCCCCCGGAGGTGGTGGTGCGCGACGACGACGATCCCTACCTGGTGGTGGCGGCCGACAAAGGGACCGCCGCGCTCTCGGACACGGCGAACGAGGTGGCGGCCGAGTACGGGTTCTGGCTCGGCGACGCCTTCGCCTCCGGTGGGTCGTCGGGCTACGACCACAAGAAGCTCGGGATCACCGCCCGGGGCGCCTGGGAATCGGTGAAACGCCACTTCCGCGAGATGGGCACCGACGTCATGAACGAGCCGTTCACCGTGGTGGGCATCGGCGACATGTCGGGGGACGTGTTCGGCAACGGGATGCTCCTCTCCGACCAGATCTGCCTCGTCGCGGCCTTCGATCACCGGCACGTCTTCATCGACCCCAACCCGAACCCCGCGGCCGGCTTCGCTGAGCGCTCCCGACTGTTCCACCTGCCGGGCTCGACGTGGGACGACTACGACCGGTCGAAGATCTCACCGGGCGGGGGGGTGTGGCCGCGCACCGCCAAGCACATCCGACTCTCTCCGGAGGCGCGTCTCGCGTTGGGGAACGAGGGCGAGCTTCTCACTCCGGACGAGGTCATCCGCGCGATCCTGCGCGCTCCGGTGGACCTGCTCTGGAACGGCGGGATCGGTACCTACGTGAAGGCGTCGACCGAGTCGCACGCCGAGGTCGAGGACCGGGCGAACGACGCCGTGCGGGTGAACGGCGCCGAGCTCAGGTGCCGTGTCGTCGCCGAGGGAGGGAACCTGGGCTTCACCCAGCGCGGCCGAATCGAGTACGCGCTTGCCGGGGGCAGGATCAACACCGACTTCGTCGACAACTCGGCCGGGGTCGACTGCTCCGATCACGAGGTCAACCTGAAGATCCTTCTCGGGCTCGCGATGCGAAGGGGACTGCTCACGCTCGAGGAGCGGAACGATCTCCTGCGCGAGGTGGAACAGGACGTGGTGGCGCACGTCCTGTACGACAACTTCCTCCAGGCCCAGATCATCTCGCAGGAGGCCGAGCAGTCCGTCCACCGGACGGAGGCCTACGAGGATCTCATGCAGGCGCTCGAGGCCGAAGGGATCCTGGATCGTGCGCTCGAGGCGCTCCCGAGCGCCGAGGAGCTCGCCGAGCGCCGCCGGGCCAATCGCGGGCTGACCCGACCCGAGCTCGCCACGTTGCTCGCCTACGCGAAGCAGGCTCTGAGCGACGCCTTGCTGTCTTCCAACCTGCCCGACTCCGGATACCTGGAGCGAGACCTGCGGGCCTACTTCCCGTCGAAGGTGGTCGAACGGTTCGCCGATCTCCTGCCCCTCCATCCGCTGCGGCGTGAGCTGATCGCGACGCTCGTCGCGAACGACGTCGTCAACTCGCAGGGCATCACCTTCGTCTCCCGGCTGATGGCGGAGACGGGATCGGAGGCGGCCGACGTCGTGCGCGCGTACCGGATCGCCCGCGACGTGACCGGCGCCGTCGAGCGCTGGGAAGCCATCGAGGCTCTGGCGGGGCGCGTGCCTCCGCAGGTGCTGAACGAGCTCATGGCCGGGGTCGACCGACTGGTGGAGGTGCTGTCCCGCTGGTATCTGGCCCACGCTCCCGGGCGCCTGGGGCGCGCGATCGAGGAGGGCCTCGAACCCTTCCGGCGATTCGCCGAGGTCGTTCCTTCGGCGGCCCCGGACGGCTGGCGGCAAGCACGCCAGCGCGAAGCCTGGCGGCTGATCGATCTCGGGGTGCCGGAGGAGATCGCGGTGCGACACGCCCAGTTGCCCGCCCTCGTCCACGGGCCGAACGTCGCCCGTGTGTGCGAGCGAACCGGCAGGCCGCTCGACGAGGTCGTCCGGGCGTTCTTCGTCGTTGGGGAAGCGGCGTTCGTCGACCGGCTGGAGGCCCGCCTCTCCGCCGTCCCCACCGCCACCCGGTGGCACCGGTGGGCCGTCCAGGCCATGGAAGACGACCTGCTCGACGCCCGAAGCCGGATCGCGGAGCGCGCCCTGTCCGGGTCCGAGCCCATCGACCGGGCCGTGGCCGTCTTCCTCGAGTCCCGCGCGGACGGGGTGGCCCGTCTGCGGAGATTCATGCGCGCGCTCGAGGCGGACGACGCGGCGGACGTCCCGGCGCTCACGGTGGCGGTCCGTCAGGTCCTGTCCCTCGCCTCGTGAGCCGAGTCCGGGAGTGTCGGTGGGGCTCGCTACGCTCCGGGACGTGGACGCGGCTGCGCACGGAGGGCCGGTGGAGCTCGACGAGCGCTCGCGGGCCTTCCTCGACTTCGAACGCGAGCGATGGCGGCAGCCCCGGTCACGCGCCCGCGCAGTCCGGGAACGATTCGGGCTGAGCGTCGTCCGGTACCTCCAGCTGCTCAACCGCCTGATCGACGAGCCGGCGGCCCTCGCCTACGATCCGGTGCTCGTGCTTCGCCTGAGAGGTCTGCGCGAGAGCCGTCGGCGTCGGCGGATGGTTCCACCGCTCTCGCCCACGCGGTAGCCTGGCCGATCGGGCACGGCCGTCGAGCGAACGGGTTAGGATGGGCGCGCACGAGCCACCGACCAACAGGAGCTTCTACATCTCCGTGGCCACGAGCACCTTGCGGTTCGCGATCATCGTCGCCCTCGTCGTGGGCGGGATCTTGCTGATCAACCAGGCGTTCCCCGAGGGCGCCACGTCCACGCTGCCGGGGGGGAGCCCTCAGGCGGTCTCGCCCTCTCCGAGCTCATCGCCGAGCCACACCCCCAAGCCCAAGCCGAGCCCGACGATCGTCGGGGTTCGGCTGGGCGTGTACAACGGGACGACGGTGACCGGCCTGGCCGCCCAGGTGATGTCGACGCTCCAGCAGAAGTACGGGTACGTGGCCCAGGCCGTGGGGAACACGCCCGCTCCGGTGGCGCAGACCACGCTCTACTATCGGACGGCGCGCGACAAGGTCGAGGCGCAGGCGCTGGCCCACAACTTCTTCAAGCACCTGGATGTGCAGATCACGAAGCTCCAACCCGGCACCGACATCCCGAAGCAGGTGCAGGTCGCGATCTACCTGGGCAACGACTACGCGGCCACCAAGACCGGCCAGTAGGCTCGACGCCCTCCGAGCGAGCGCGGCGAACGCCGGCGTGTTCCTCGACTTCGACGGGTCGCTGGCCGGCATCGTCGCTCACCCCGAGCTCGCCCGTCCGGTGGAGGGCGCCCGGGAGGCGCTCGCCGCGCTGGTGCAACGGTTCCGCGTCGTCGCGATCGTCTCCGGTCGCAGGTCGGCGGAGGTCGAGAGCCTGATCGCGGTTCCCGGGATCGTCGTGTGCGGCCTGTACGGGCTGGACGAAGACGGCGGGCGGGCCCCGGCCGGGGTCTCGGACCAGGTCGATTCCGCCGTGGCCCCGGTCCAGGGCGCCTGGGTCGAGCACAAGGGCCCCACGCTCGCCGTGCACTACCGGCGGGCCCCGAATCCGGGCAAGGCCAGATCGGCGCTGGTCTCGGCGCTCCGGCCCATCGCGGCGGTCGCCGGCCTCGAGATCGTCGAGGGGAAGATGGTCGTCGAGCTGGTGCCGGCCGGGCGGCCCCGCAAGGGCGGGGTGGTGGAGCGCCTGCTCGTGGAGCACGATCTTTCGGCGGCGTTGTTCGCCGGGGACGACGTGGCGGACCTCGAGGCCTTCGGAGCGCTCGACCGCGCCGCCGAGAGGGGAGCGCTCACCGTCAAGGTGGCCGTGCGGGGCCCAGAGACCCCCGCGGAGCTCGTGCGCGCCGCCGACCTGACGGTGGAGGGGCCTCCCGGGCTCGTCGAGCTGCTGCGACGGCTTGTCTGATGACCCCGAGACGGCTTGTCTGACCCCGCGACGGCGGCTCCGTCCCGAGCCGAGACCCAGCGGCTCGGGACGCGGCGTCGCCTCAGCCGGGCGGCTCGGCCGGCCCCCCGGGCCGGCCGAGCCGCCGCAACCGGACCCGCTCCAGGTCCTCCCGCTGCGCCCGCACCCAGCGGGCCGGAGGATTCGAGAGCACGAGGCGGGACAGCCCGCGCGCCCTCCGGGCCCGCTCCTCCTGCGGCATCTCCAGCGCCTGGGCCAGCGCGTCGGCCATCTCGCGAAGGTCGAACGGGTTCACCGCGATCGCGTAGCGTCCAAGGCGCCAGTACGCACCCGCATTGCGCGAGAGCACAAGGACCCCCTGGCGCCGGTTCAGCAGCGGTCCCTCCATCGCGACGAGGTTCATGCCGTCGTAGACGGGGTTGACGAAGAGCACGTCGTACAGCCCGTACGCGGCGATGGCTCCCAGGTAGTCGTCCTTCACCCGTACCTCGATCGGAAGCCAGTCTCGGTCGCCGATCTCCCGATTGATCCGCTCGGCCTCGGCCAGGCACTCCTCGGTGTAGCTTCGGTACTCGGGGAGCTCCATCCTCGAGGGGGAGAGCAGCGCCAGGAACTTCACCCGTCCGATCCAGGACGGATTGCGCCGGAGGAACAGCTCGTAGGCCTGGAACCCCCGCAGGATGTTCTTGGTCAGCTCGAGCCGGTCGACGCGGAGGATCAGGCGCGCGTTCTCGCGCCAGCGGTTCAGCTCTCGGCGCAGTTCTCGGGCCTGCGGGGAGGCGGCCGCCTCCCGCATCGGTCCGACGTCGACGGAGATCGGGTGGATGCGCACCAGCACCTCCCGCCCGTCGGTCGCGATCCTCGAGCGGGCCAGGTCGACCCTGACGCCGGAGAGGGACCGCGCGGACATCAGGAAGTTCTCCGCCCACATCTGCGAGTGGAAGCCCAGGACGTCGGCGCCGAGCATGCCTCGGAGCACCCCGTCCCGGATCTTCGCGGGCAGGATCCGCAGGTAGGTCAGCCCGGCCATCGCCGTGTGCGAGAAGTGCGCGATCAGCGCCGTCGGTCGAAGCTCGCGAAGCAGTCGAGGCACCAGCGCGAGCTGGTAGTCCTGGATCAGGTAGACCGGCGGCACGGGGAACCGGTCTCCCTCCTCTGCCAGCGCTTGCGCGAAAGCCCGGTTGACCGTCACGTAGTCCGCCCACGCCTGCTCGTCTTCCTGCCCGAACGTCGGGGAGCGCGCCGTGTCCCACAAGTAGTGATGAGCGAACCAGAGCACGCCGTTGGAGATGCGGTTGTAGTACCCGTCGTACGTGTCGGGCGGGAAGTCCAGGTACCGCACCCGGTAGGTGGAGCCGAACGCACCCATGTCCACGCGCCCGCCCTCCGAGCCGGCCACGAGCTCCCGGTCGGTGTCGGACATCGCCGCGGCCACCCACACCCCACGCGCCTCCTGCAGCGCGCCGACGAGCGCGGTGACGAGCCCACCCGAGCCCCGGCGGGCAACGAGCTCGCCCCGGTCGTCGTGGTCGAAGCTCACGGGTCCTCGGTTCGAGGCAACGATGAGGGGCGCGTCGAGGGCGCTCATGCCAAGCGTGCCATCAGGCGAAGGTAGTCCTCGATCTCTCGCAAGCACAGGAAACGCTCGCGTACGCGCTCGCGGGCGGCGGCCCCCAGCCGCTTGCGCAGGTCGGGGTCGTCGTGGAGCTGGACGATCCGCTCGGCGCATGCCTTCACCGAGTCGACCAGGAAGCCGCTCACCCCGTCCTCGATCTGGAGGCGGATCCCCGTCACGTCCCCCCCGACCACCGGGCGTCCCTTCCACATCCCCTCGGCGACCACGAGCCCGAAGCCCTCGCGAACGGACTTCTGCACCACCACCTCCGCGGCCCTCTGGAACGCGTTGACCTCCACGTTCCCGACCTCCTGGAGGTTCGTGAGGAGGTGGATGTCGGGTTCCCCGTCGCGGTGCTGCTCGGTGAGCTCCAGGTACCGCATGCCCTCCGGGTCGTCGTGCGCGAGGGAGCCGGCCATGACCAGCTGCAGTCCCGGGACCCGCTCCCGAGCCACCCTGTAGGCGTCGATCACCCCGAGCGGGTCCTTCCAGGGGTCGAACCGCGACACCTGCGTGACGATCGGGCGATCCGGGTCGATCCCGTACCCCGCGAGCACCTTCCTGGTGGTCTCGTCGGACAGGGGGATGTTCTTGGCCGAGAGCGGGTCGATGGACGGAGGGATGAACGCGAGCACCGGGTGCGACAGCCCGGGGCGCGCGTACTCCACGGCCGTGAAGATCGCCGCGTCGTAGCGGTCGACGATGGGCTCGAAGAACTGCCAGACGGGTTCGAACGGGGCCGACAGGTCGATGTGACACCGCCAGAGCCATCGGCCGGTGAGACGACCGTCCTCTTCGAGGACCGTGCTGAGGGCGGCGGGCTGCGGATCGTGCACGAACACGAAGTCGAACCCGTCCCGCAGCTCGTGCGCGTTCGCCCTGATACGGTCCCAGTAGACGTCCCGCATGTGCGCCGTCCATGGGATCTCCGCCCCCTGGAGCGCGTTGTGGACGCTCTTCGTGACGAAGAAGTAGTCGTCCGAGCCCTCGATGAGCGCCCACGTCATGTCGAGCCCGAGGTCCTGCATGAGGGGGAGCTGGGCGTGCAGCAGCTCCGCCACGCCGCCGCCGAAGGCGGTGCTGTTCACGTGCAGGACACGGGCGCCTCTGAGCGGTCGGGCGGCCTCTCGGAGTCGCTCGACGGCCTCGGTCCCGGCGGCCTCCGCGTAGTCGTCGACTCGCTTGTCCGCGAGCGGGACGGTGGGGAGCACGGACGGCAGTCTACTGCCCGCGCCGACGCGGGCTCACGACTGGAGGCTGCCCCGCAACTCCTCGATGGCGCGATTCCGGTTCAGGCTTCGCTCGTCGCGGCTCATGGCTGCCACCCGGGTCACCAGGTCGCTGAGCGCGGTGGGCGAGAACGGCTTGGTCACGTACTCGTCGCATCCGGCCCGCCAGCCGCGGAGCTGATCTTCGCGCTGGACCTTGGCGGTGAGTAGCACGACCGGGGTCTCGCGCGTGGCCGGGTGCCGACCCAGCTCACGCAGGACGGTCAGCCCGTCCACGTTCGGCAGCATGATGTCGAGCACGATGAGGTCCGGATGCCCGGTTCGCGCCAACTCCAGCCCGCGCTCGCCGTCCGCGGCCTCGAGAACCTCGTGGCCCGCGAACTGCAGGTTCATGCGGCACAGGAGCAGGACGTCCGGTTCATCGTCGATGACGAGCACACGCACGCGCAGGTTCTCCTTTTCCCTTTGGGTGTCGACGGGGCGGGACGTCGCGTTCATAGCCCGTGAGAGTCACCTTCCCGCTCGACCAGACGGACTACTGCCCGAGCGCGGCCTCGATCGCCTCCGCGAACCCGTCTCCGTACGGCGAGGCCGTGACCCGGACGTTGTCGGCGAGCGATGCCCCCTGGAGCGTGGGGAGGCCGTTTGCCACGAGGAAGAACGCCCCCACCTCGGCGGCGACCCGAACGTCGCTCCGCGAGTCGCCGACGGCAACGGCGGAGACGGCGGCGATGCCGTGCCGTTCGCGGTCGAGGGCGACCGCGGAGGCCTTGTCGATGCCTCTCGGAAGGAGGTGGAGGGCGTGGACCTCGTCGACGTCGAGCCCCGGAACCTTCCGATGCATGCGGCCGTTGTCGTGGAGCTCCAGCCACCCGTACCCCGCATCCTGGAGCGCGGCGTTGGCTTCGGCGGGCTCGACCCAGCCCTGCAGCATCAGCGTGACCTCCGACCACGGCGCCACGGGCCGGAGGCGTCCCGGAAAGCGTTCGAGGAGGAACGCGCCCGCCCCCGAGCGAACGATCGCGTCGAGCGAGGCGCCGTCCCGGTGCGATCCGGTGTTGCGGATCACGGTCTCCGACGGCCCGCTGCGGTCGACGATCAGCGCCCCGAGCTCGGCGACGTAGGTTCCCGCGCCCAAGACCCGGGCCACCTCGGCGAGCCCCCGTCGGGTCCTCCCCGACATGAGCACGAGGCGAACCCCGGCGGCGTGCAGGCGCCGCAGCGCCTCGGCCGCCCGTCCGGTGACCCCGCCCTCCGGGGCGGCGAAGAGCGATCCCCCGGGGCCGAGGAGCGTGCCGTCGAGGTCTGCGTAGACGCAACGGAGGACCGGGACGTTCGGCCGGTGTTCGTCGGGGCGTTTCGCCCCCGTCACCTGCGTTGACACTCTCATACGCTGACCCTACATTGGCCGCGGAGGCGGGCGTGCTCAAGATCTCCCAGAAGCTCGAATACGCGATGCGGGCCATGATCGAGCTCGCGAACCGCCAGGACGAGGAGGCCTTGGTGCCGGCGCGCGAGATCGCGATGGCGCAACAGATCCCTCTTCGGTTCCTCGAACAGCAACTCGGAGCCCTGCACAAGGCCGGCCTCGTCAAGAGCTTTCGGGGAGCAGGCGGCGGGTGCCGTATTGCGAAGGACCCCTCGGAGATCCGCGTGGCCGACATCGCCGACGCGATCGAGGGTCAGCTCTTCCCCATGTTCTGCCTCGAGCCCTCCGATCACACCTGCTTCCAGGACTCGCGCTGCGGCCTGCAGGGTTTCTGGGGCGACGTCGCGCGGGCGATCCAGCGCGTGTTCGAGGAGACGACGGTGGCCGACCTCGTGGAACGTCAGCGTCGGGTCCTCCCCGGCCGCCCCCTGTTCAGCGCCGAGCAGGTCCTCGGCCGGATCGGCTGACCGTCCCCCGCGGCGCAGGCGGGGTGCCGCGGCCGCCCTCTCGCCACGTCGGGCGTCACCTTCGTCGGACCTAGGCCGAACGAGGCCCCCCGCGGGTTGGCCGTATGCCGGATGAAAGGGGGACGGCATTCACCGTAGGCTTGGATCGAGCGGCCGCTCGGTTTCCGTGGCCGGCTTCGACTCGACGTGAGGAAGCGCCGCGCGACATGACATCCGAAGAGGGCGAGCTCGGGCGGCCCGCGACCCGGACCGAGCCCGTGATCCGGCTGGAAGACCTCGAGCGGGGATCCGCCGAGCCGGTCGGCGCATCCCGCCGCCGGGGGACCGCGCTCGCCCTGTCCTCCACCGACCCCGAGGAGCGCGCCCGAGCCCTGGACGATCTCATCCGGTGGGGCATCACCGAAGACGACGTGGGGCCGATCTCGGACCTCTTGCTGGATCCGGACCTCGACGTGCGCCGCCGAGCCGCCGAGTCGCTGGTCGAGGTCGCCGACCTCGTGGAGACCCGGGCGCTGGAGAGGGCGCTGGAGGACCCGGTGGACGAGGTGCGTGCCGCGGCGATCGCGATCGCCGCGGCACGCACCTCCCCCGACACGGTCGCCCTCTTCCCGTTCCTCGCGGCGCGGCGATGGCCGGCGGCCCAGGCGCGGGCGCTGGAGGTCCTGCCGAGGGTGCTCCACCGACTCCCGCCGTCGGAGGTGGAGCTCACCTCGCTGCTCCAGGCGGTGGCGAAGCTGCCGTCGGCGCCGACGCCGCATGAACGGGAGGGATTGGCGGAGCTCGCCAGGGCGATTGGACGGGAGCGACTCCAGGGGCCGTTGCGGGCCGCCGACGGCCGCCGTCTGGGGGCGGTCTGGCTCCTTTCCTCCGAGGGGAGCCCCGCGGCCCTGCGGGCCGTCGCCGAGCTGATCGCGGACCCCCTCGACGAGGTGCGGGTCGAAGCGCGCATCGCGCGGGAACGCCTGGCGGAGCGTCCCCGGGGCGTCCACGTGCCCCCGGAGAGGCCCGATCACCTCGACCTGACCGCCGTGGAGCGGGGAGCCGACGCCGAGGTGGTTGGGTTCCTCGTCGCGGCCCTCGGCGATCCCGACCGCGAGGTCCGGGATCGGGCGTGGGCCGCCTTGACGCTGGTCGACTGGGATGCCGTGCTGGTATGGGTCAAGGAGACCCTTCGCTCGGGAACCGACGAGGACGCTGCCCGAGCGGCGCACGTCGCCGAGCGGCTGATGCTCTCGCAGCTTGCCCCGGCGGTGATGGACCGGGGGGCGCGCACTGCGCCGGAGCGGCGGGGCCCGTTCGAAGGCGCGCTCGCGTCCTTCGGCCTCGAGCCGCAGTCGCTGCTGACGGCGGTGATGGAGGTCGAGAAGCCGTGGCGTGCGGCTGCGGCGCACCTGGCCTGGCGGGCGGGAGGTCGAGGGGTCATCGCGGGGCTCCGGCGGCTCCTCGACGACCACTCTGGGAGGGTCCGGGCTGCAGCTTTGGTGGTCCTCCGCGACGCCGACCATCCAGAGGCGCGCGGCATCGCCCTGGAGCTCCTCACCTCGGACCCGTCGCCGGCGGTGCGGAAGGTGGCCGTGTCCGTCGCGGCGTCGGCGCCGGGCGACGTGCGCGCCGCCGCGCTCACCCGCGCCGTGGACGATCCCGACCCTGAGGTACGGCTCGCTGCCGTCCGCGACCTCCCCGGGGGACTCCCCGACGAGGCCGTGCGGCGCCTCCTGCCCGCCCTCGATGACCCAGACGAACGGATCTGGCAGCAGGCCGTTCGTCAACTTGCGGCTCCCGAGCGGAGCCTGGACCTCGTGTGGGAGGCGCTCGAGCGCTCCTCCGGCACGAGACGGGAGGCGCTGGTGGCCGCGCTTGCCGAGACGGGCCGGGATAGGCTCGAACGCCTCGCGTGGCGGGGGCTGCGGTCGCCCGCCTCGAACGTCCGGGCGCTGGCCGTCGAGCTTGCCACGCGTGCCGGGACCCGCTCCGCGATCCAGGGAGTCGTCGACGCGCTCGACGATCCCGTCGCCGCGGTGCGAGCCGCCGCGGCGCACGGACTGGGGGGGCTCCCCGGGGGAGTGGCCGTCTCGGCGCTCGAACGGGCGCTGACGGACCCGGACCCGGTCGTTCGGGTGGAGGTGGTCGGGGCCCTGTGGGGAACCGACGACCGTTCTGCGCTGGGACCGCTGGTCGCGGCGGCGGTGGATGCGGACGCAGGGGTTCGGGAGGCGGCGGTCGCCGCACTCGGCAGGATGCGAATCGGCGGGGCCACGGTGGATCAGCTCATCGACCGGGTGGTCGAGCTCTCGCCCGAGGTGGCCGGGCGGGGGGGATGGCTCCTTCAGCGGCTCGTCGGTCTCGAGCCGCTCCTGCAGCGCCTGGGCGCGCTGGAGAGCCGGTCGAGACTCCGCGCCGTGCAGGCCTTCGTGGCGATCGGGGGGCCGAAGGCCTCCGAAGCGCTGATCGCCGCGCTCGCGGATCCCGACCAGGAGGTGCGGATCGCCGCCCTCCGTGGGCTCGGCAGGCTCGGCGATCGACGAGCTGTGGAGGCCGTCAGGCGCTCGGCGAGCTCGGATCCTATAGCCGCTGTGGCCGAGGTCGCGGGCGAGGTCCTCGAGCGGCTGACGGAGACCTCGGAGGGAGGCTAGCCTGGCGGAGGGGCGGAAGGCGCCCGGCGGGCAGGTCGAGCTCGGGTCGGGAGGGGAGCTTGGTGGCGTTGCTGATCGCGGCGGCGGCTGCAGCCGTCGCCCTCGCGGCTCTCGTGTGGCTGTGGATCACCAGGCGTGAGGTCCGGAGCCTGCGTGAGCGGCGTCTCGAGCGTGTACCGGATCGTCCCGTGGTCGAGCTTGGGGGCTCGCGCCCGAACGCGCCGAGAGGGGTGGAGGGCCGATCGACGAGCGAGACCCAGACACGGGTCGGCGCAGGCAAGGACGTCCGCCCGGAGCCCACCGCCCTGCTCGCCGAGCCGGAGGGCCCGCGCCAGGAGGTCCCGACGAAGGCCCCGGAGGTCGCGGGGGCCCAAGGCTCGCAGGGGACGGTCGAGCCCGCGGCCGAACTGCCCGACGGATCGGTGGGGAGATCCGAGGCCGTGGTGCTCGAGCTGCTCGATGACGACCGCCCCGACGTGCGGCGAAACGCGGTCGCGGCCCTCGCCGCCGGAGGAGGAGCCCTCGCCCTTCGGGGCCTGTCCTACGCCGCCGCCCGGGACCCGGTCGTAGAGGTGCGCCGCGAGGCGATCCTGGGGATCAGATCGCTGGTCGAGAGACGGTCCGCACCGGCGGATGGTGGATCGTCCTGAGCTAGGTCCTGAGCTAGGAGGCCTTTCCCAGGATTCGCATGATCTTCGTGCCGCAGACCGGGCAAGTGCCCTGAGCGGCCCGCCGGCCGTTCTTGAGCGTAACCTCCTTGCCCTCGAACTCGCGCTTGGCGCGGCACTTCACGCAGTACGCCTCGTACGTGGCCATGCGGCCTCCTCCCCCGATAGCTCTCGAGGCCGCCTCGATGGCGGCCTCGTGGGTACGATCGTCCCCCGCTCCAGGCACGGATGCAAGCACCCGTCCCGGCCCGTTCGGCCCCGACCTCGCTCCCGTTCGGCCCCCTCCGGTTGCGCGCTTGCGGATTAGGATGGCGGCCACGACCGGGCAGATGGAGGGACCACCATGGCTGAGGTCCAGCAGAACATCGCGGCGCTCCTGTCGGAGGACCGCGTCTTCGAGCCTCCCCCGGAGTTCACGGCGAACGCGCTGGTGAAGGACGGGTCGATCTACGAGCAGGCCGCCAGCGACTTCGAGGGGTTCTGGGCGGAGCAGGCCGAGCGCCTCTCCTGGTACCGGAAGTGGGACACCGTGCTGGACTGGAATCCGCCCTGGGTGAAGTGGTTCGTCGGCGGCAAGCTGAACGCCTCCTACAACTGCCTGGATCGACACGTCGAGGCCGGCGGAGGCGACAAGGTGGCCTACTACTGGGAGGGCGAGCCCGGGGAGAGGCGGACGATCACCTACAAGGAGCTCCTCGACGAGGTCTCGCGCTTCGCGAACGCGCTGAAGTCCCTCGGCGTGCAGCGAGGCGACCGCGTCGCGATCTACCTTGGGATGATCCCGGAACTCCCCGTCGCGATGCTCGCGTGCGCCAGGATCGGTGCTCCGCACTCGGTCGTGTTCGGGGGGTTCTCGGCCGAGTCGTTGCAGGACCGGATCAACGATGCACAGGCGAAGGTCCTGATCACGCAGGACGGCGGCTATCGGCGCGGTGCCGAGGTCCCGCTCAAGGCCAACGCCGATGAGGCGCTCAAGGAGTGCCCGTCGATCCAGCACGTGATCACGGTTCGCCGTACGGGCGGCGAACACCCGTTCACCCCGGGACGGGACCTCTGGTACCACGAGCTCGTCGAGGGTCAGTCCACCGAGTGCCCGCCCGAGGAGATGGATGCCGAGGACGTCCTCTACCTGCTGTACACGAGCGGTACGACCGGCAAGCCCAAGGGGATCGTGCACACGACGGGCGGGTACCTGACCGGCGTGAGCGCCACCCACCGGCTGATCTTCGACATCCACGACGACGACGTGTTCTGGTGCTCGGCCGACATCGGGTGGGTGACCGGGCACTCGTACATCGTGTACGGACCGCTCGCCAACCACACCACAGGGATCATGTACGAGGGAGCGCCCGACTGGCCGGATAAGGACCGCTGGTGGCGGATGATCGAGGACTACCGAGTCACGATCCTGTACACGGCACCGACCGCCATCCGCGCGTTCATGCGCTGGGGGACCGAGCACGTCGAGAAGCACGACCTGTCCTCTCTCCGGCTCCTCGGGACGGTGGGCGAGCCGATCAACCCGGAGGCATGGGTCTGGTACTGGAAGGTCGTCGGAGGCGGTCGGTGCCCGATCGTCGACACGTGGTGGCAGACCGAGACCGGGATGATCCTCATCACCCCCCTCCCGGGCATCACCAAGTTGAAGCCCGGATCGGCCACCTTCCCCTTCCCGGGCGTCCAGGCGGACGTGCTCGACGAGCAGGGCAACTCCGTTCCGCCCGGCGGGGGCGGGTACCTCGTGCTCACGCATCCCTGGCCCGCGATGCTGCGGACGATCTGGGGCGACCCGGACCGATACGTATCGCAGTACTTCGGCCAGTACGGACCGAAGGTCTACCTCGCCGGCGACGGGGCCCGTCGAGACGAAGACGGGTACTTCTGGCTCCTGGGCAGGATCGACGACGTCATGAACGTCGCCGGACACCGGCTCTCGACCTTCGAGATCGAGAGTGCGCTCGTCGACAACCCGAAGGTGGCCGAGGCCGCGGTGGTGTCGCGTCCGGACGAGGTGATCGGGGAGGCGATCGTCGCGTTCGTCACGCTGAAGCAGGGCTACGAGGGCGACGACGCTCTGGCCAAGGAGCTTCGCGAGCACGTCTCGAACAAGATCGGCAAGATCGCCCGCCCCCACGGGATCATCTTCACGACCGACCTGCCCAAGACGCGCTCCGGGAAGATCATGCGGCGGCTGCTGCGGGACGTCGCCCGCGGACGTCCGCTCGGCGATGTGACCACGCTCGCGAACGCCGAGATCGTCCAGCAGATCCACAGCATGGTCGAGACGCAGCCGACCGACGAGGGCTGACGACCTCGCGAGGGGGAGCGGGGGCGCCCGGAAGAGGCGGGCGCCCCCCCTCGCTGGCGTCTGCGCTCGTCCTGGTCGCCGCCCGGGCCCCTCGGCCCCCCGGCCCCCCTCGTGCCCCGTTCCCCTCGGCTCACCCCCTTGCCACAGACCCGGGGGATGCGGCTACAATGCGTTAGCACTCGGAGGCTCCGAGTGCTAGCAGTCTCAGAGGCAGGGTGTGAGCGGCTCCCCGGGGAGCCCGGAAGGCAGAAGGAGGAAGGGATGGCACCGAAGCTCATCACCTTCGACGAGGACGCGCGGCGGGCGCTCGAGCGCGGCATGGATCAGCTCGCCAACGCCGTGAAGATCACGCTGGGGCCGAAGGGCCGCAACGTCGTCCTCGAGAAGAAGTGGGGCGCGCCGACCATCACCAACGACGGCGTCTCGATCGCCAAGGAGATCGAGCTCGAGGACCCCATGGAGAAGGTCGGCGCCGAGCTCGTCAAGGAGGTCGCGAAGAAGACCGACGACGTGGCCGGCGACGGGACCACGACGGCGACCGTGCTCGCGCAGGCGATCGTGAAGGAGGGCCTGCGGAACGTCGCGGCCGGGGCCAACCCGATGGCCCTCAAGCGTGGCATCGAGCGCGCCGTCGAGCTGGCCGTCGAGGCCATCAAGAACCAGTCGAAGGAGGTCGAGGCCAAGCAGGACATCGCGCACGTGGGCGCGATCTCCGCGGCCGACCCCGAGATCGGTGAGCAGATCGCCGAGGCCGTCGACAAGGTCGGCAAGGACGGCGTGATCACCGTCGAGGAGTCGAACACCTTCGGCATGGAGCTCGAGCTCGTCGAGGGCATGCGCTTCGACAAGGGCTACATCTCCGCCTACTTCATCACGGACCCCGAGCGCATGGAGACGGTGCTCGAGGACCCCTACATCCTCATCGCGAACCAGAAGATCAGTGCGGTGAAGGACCTGCTCCCCGTCCTGGAGAAGGTCATGCAGACGGGCAAGCCGCTCCTCGTGATCGCGGAGGACGTCGAGGGCGAGGCGCTCGCGACCTTGGTCGTCAACAAGGTCCGCGGCACCTTCCGCTCGGCCGCGGTCAAGGCCCCGGGGTTCGGCGACCGGCGCAAGGCCATGCTCCAGGACATCGCCATCCTCACCGGCGGCCAGGTCATCAGCGAGGAGGTCGGTCTCAAGCTCGAGAACGCGACGCTCGATCTCCTGGGCCAGGCCCGCAAGGTCATGATCACCAAGGACGACACCACGATCGTCGAGGGCGCGGGGAAGGAAGAGGAGATCAAGGGCCGGATCAACCAGATCAAGGCCGAGATCGAGAAGACCGACTCCGACTACGACCGCGAGAAGCTCCAGGAGCGGCTGGCGCGGCTCGCCGGCGGGGTGGCCGTCATCAAGGTCGGTGCGGCCACCGAGGTCGAGCTGAAGGAGAAGAAGCACCGCATCGAAGACGCCGTCCAGTCCACCAAGGCGGCCGTCGAGGAAGGGGTGGTCCCCGGCGGTGGGGTCGCGCTGCTCGCCGCTCAGACCGCTCTGGACAAGGTCGACCTCGAGGGCGACGAGGCGACGGGCGCGATGATCGTCCGGCGCGCGCTCGAGGAGCCGCTGAAGCAGATCGCGGCGAACGCCGGCCTCGAGGGCGGCGTCGTGGTCGAGAAGGTGCGCTCGCTGCCTCAGGGGTGGGGGCTCAACGCCGCCACCGGCGAGTACGAGGACATGTTCAAGGCGGGCATCATCGACCCGACCAAGGTGACGCGCTCCGCGCTGCAGAACGCGGCCTCGATCGCGGCGCTGTTCCTGACGACCGAAGCGGTGGTGGCCGAGAAGCCCGAGAAGGAGAAGACGCCCGCCATGCCCGGCGGCGGCGACATGGACTTCTAGGCGTCACGAAACCGCAACAGTCGGGCTGAACCTTCGGGGGCGCTCGAGCGAAGAACAGGCTGGAGCCCCCCTCTCTCCGGCGAGACGGGCCCCGGGACAGGTCCCGGGGCCCGTTTCCACGTCTCGTCGGCCGGGTCGCCCGGCGGCACGGCCCGAGCGGGTGCGGACTCCCGGTAGCTCGGCCCGGGCCCGCTCGGGGACGCTCGGGGGCTCGTTCGGACCGCCGGGCGTGGCAGAATCCTCCCGCATGGCGACCACGCAGACGTCGGCCCTCCTCGAGCGCCTTCACGCGTGGTTCGCGCCGCTTCCACGGGTCGTGGTGGCGTACTCGGGAGGGACGGACTCGTCGCTGGTGGCGGCGGTGGCGGCTCGCGCGCTCGGCCGTTCCGCGCTGGCGGTCACGGCCGTGTCCCCCTCGCTGCCGCCCGGTGAGCTCGCGGAGGCCAGGCGGGTGGCGCGGGCGATGGGCGTGCGACACCGCGCCATCCGAACCCGCGAGACCGAGCGGCCGGAGTACCTGGCCAACGGGCTCGACCGCTGCTACCACTGCAAGACCGAGCTGTACGGGGCCCTCCGGGCGGTTGCCGAGGAGGCGGGCGGGGCAACGGTGGTCTCGGGTGCGAACCTCGACGATCTCGGCGATTTCCGCCCGGGACTCCGAGCGGCGGAGGAGCACGGCGTCCGCCACCCGCTCGTGGAGGTCGGCCTGGGCAAGCTTCAGGTGCGCGCGGCGGCCCGAGAGCTCGGGCTCGCCGTCTGGGACAAGCCGTCGTCGGCCTGCCTGTCGTCCAGGATCGCATTCGGGGTGAGGATCACGGTGGAGGATCTCGTTCGGGTCGGCCGCGCGGAACGGGTGCTGCGGGATCTCGGGTTTCGACAGTGTCGCGTACGGGTTCACGGCGACGTGGTCCGGATCGAGGTGGAGACGGACGACCTCGTCCGGCTCGCCGAGCCCGGGGTTCGGGAGCGGGTCGTTGGTGCGATCCGGTCGCTGGGCTATCGGTACGTCACGCTCGACCTCGAGGGCTTCCGATCGGGCAGCATGAACCCGGAGACCGGCACATGAGCAGGGTCAGGCTCCATCTGACGTTCCCCGAGCACCTGATCAGCGAGCCCGTCATCCACCACCTCGGGAAGAACTTCGACCTCGTGACCAACATCCGGAGGGCGAACATCGAGGAGCGCTTCGGATGGGTGATCCTCGAGGTCGAGGGCGACGACGAGCGGATCGCGAGGGCCATCGCCTGGCTCGTCGAGCGCGGGGTGCAGGTCGACCGGATCGACGACTCCGGTTGAGACGGGACCCGGTCGTGCACGAAGAGCGTATTCCCATCCGCTGGCGGGACATGGACGCCTACGGCCACGTCAACAACGCCGTCTACCTCACCTACTTGGAGGGGTGCCGCGACGCGTGGGTGCAGAAGACCCTGGGGTCGGCATCCGACCCGTGGGACTTCGTCCTGGCTCGGGTCGCGATCGACTACCGAAGCGAGCTCACGCAGAGTGACGAAGCCGTGATCGTGACCTGCCGACTGCAGTCGGTCGGCCGGGCGAGCATCCGGACGCGGGAGGAGATCCGCAAGCTCGACGGCACGCTCGCGGCCGAGGCGGAGAGTGTGGTCGTCCCGCTCGATCCCTCGACGCGGCGCTCGCGGCCGCTCACCCCCGAGGAGCGCGCCGCGCTGGAGCGGGAGCTGGCGACGTGATCGGCGGACTCAGGCTCGGTCAGGCGGTCGAGGGCGGCTGGCCCAGGAGTCGGCGGCCGTACACGAAGTGATCCCGATACCATCCCGAGGCAACGTCCAGGATCGTGACGCCCCCCAAGCTCCCCGAGGAGTCGATCGCCCAGCCGTTGCCGATGTAGACGTCGACGTGATCGACCACGCCGTTGCCGTCGCCGTCGTAGAACATCAGGTCGCCGGGTTTCAGGTCCTCGAACGCGACGGGGTCGGCGGTCGCGGCCGCCATGTCGGCCGAGCTGCGCTCCGGCAGCGACCATCCGCGGTAGTCGCGGGGCGGCACGTTGTCCCAGCCGCTCGCGGCGGCCTTGATCACCCACCACGTGATCCCGGAGCAGTCGAACCCGCCGACCGGCTGCCATCCGCAGCAGTAGCCGGATGGGCTCGGCGCGTCCCACTCTCCGGCGTAGACGTACGGGTAGCCGACGTACTGGATGCCGAACTGGACGATCCGGCGCCTGGCCGGACCGAGGTTCGGAAGCGTGATGGTCGCGTAGCGGGCGAGCTCCTGGGGCATCCACGACGGCATCGTCGCCGCGCGATAGAGCGACCATGCCACCTCGGCTCTCGAGAGCTCGGAGTTCGGACCGACGTCGAGCGACTCGTCCGAGTGGTTGTAGCGCAGGCCGATCCGCATGCCGACGACGAGCGTGCCGAAGTCGGGAGGGGTGTCGAAGGTGGTGCCGTTGCGCAGGTGGATGGCGTCGAGCCCCTGGGCCAGGTCGCCGAGCCCCAGCGCGAGCACGAGCGCGCGGTGCACCACGACCGTGGTCACGGGCTCGTTCGGGAGGAAGTTGCCCGACGGGTCGGTCGTCATCCACCCGTTCTGGACCGCCACGGCCGCGTACGCGTACAGGGGATCGGTGCTCGGCAGATCCGGGAACGCGATGCCCGGATCGGCGGGTTGATCCGGGGCGAACGCGAGGACCGCCGCTCGCGCGAACAGTGCCCGCGACTCCAGCGTATCGGGCGCAAAGGGATAGGTCCCGTCTGCGTTCTGCGGGTAGTCGCGCATCCAATCGTTGAGCGATCCGACGTAGTCGATGGCGGTCCGCGCCCAATGGCGTCTCGGGACGTCCGACCACTTGATCCGGCTCCCCGTTGCGGCGACGGGACGGGAGGGGAGTCGTGGGAGGGCGGAGTCGGCATCGCCCGGCGCCAGCGCGGTCGGGCGCGCGCCGGCCCACCCGGCCGCAGCGGGTGCCGGTGACCAGGCGAGGGCGATGCCCGTGAGGACGGCGAGCATCGCAAGCGGACGCCGCAGGGGCCGCGACGGTGCCATACCTCCGTCCTCGGCGGGGTGGCGGGAGGACTTGAGCCGGCCGCCGACAAGCCGCCGATCTGCCGACACGCTGGATCGGTCGGCCGACCGATCTTTCGCAAGCGCGACGGAGGACGTTCTCCCGACGCCGCGCGTGCGGTACCCTTCACGGTCGTCGTCGGTGGATGGACGGGCAAAGCGTCTCGGAGAACGTGGATGTACGCGTGGACCTACCTCGATGCCTCAGGTGAGGAGCTCGGCCGGTCCCAGCAGTTCCCGGACGAGGAGTCGGCGGAGGAGTGGATGAGCTCCGCCTGGCGGGACCTGTTCGAGAACGGCGTCGAGGAGGTGGCCCTCCACGACCACCTGCGGGGCCGCCGCATGTACCGGATGGGGCTGGGCACCGAGTGAGCCGGGTCCGCTAGCTCTTCGGACCCTCGGCTCGCGCCCGCTCGACGTGCGCAAGGGCCTCCCGGAGGTCTCTCAGCCACTCGTCCTGTCGCTCGGCCACCAGTCGAACGCACCACGCGAGCGCATGGCTCCTCGAACGCGCGACACCGGCGTCCACCAGCGTGTCGAGGACCTGCCGCTCCGGCATGTGGAGCCGGGTCATCGTCGGCACCGACAGCGTGGTGAAGAGCTTGCGGACGTCCCCGCACTCCGCGCCCCAGGACACCCGGCGCCCGAACCGGCGCTCGGCCTCGTCGGCGATGCGCATCCGCTGCGCCCGCGTGTCCTCGCGGAAGCCGTCGATCCGTGCCGCGCGCGCCGCGGCCACCGTCTCCTGCTCGGCGTCCTCGGGAAGTCTGGGCTCGGACAGGCGTCCGACCACCAGGATCTCCTCCCGATCGGCCGTCACCTCGGGCGGCCCCTCGAACCAGTCCCCGGGCAACCGCCCGGCGAACCAGCCGCTCAGGTTCTTCGGTTCTCCTTCCCAGGACTTCTCCATGGAGGGAGGATTACATCGTTACATGTAATCGTCAAGTGGTTCCGGCTCTCCGATCGGGCCCGAGGAACATCCAGGCTCTCTAGACTGCTGGGCGATGGCTTCGCCTGCGATGCTCGCGGCTCAGATCCCGTGGGCGGCCCTCGCCCCGATCCTCGTGCTCGCCATCGCCTTCGAGGTCTACTGTCTGGTGGACCTGGCGGGGGCGGAGGTCCGGTACCTCCCCAAGTGGGTGTGGGGTCTGCTCATCCTGGTCTCGAACCCCATCGGGGGCGTGGCGTATCTGCTGCTCGGCAGGAGTGCCTCGTGAGCGAGCGCTGGGTCGTCCAGACGCAGGGGCTCGTCAAGACCTACGGTGGGGTGCGCGCGCTCGCCGGCGTGAGCCTGCGGGTCGAGGCGGGATCGGTGTACGGCCTGGTCGGACCGAACGGTGCCGGCAAGACGACCCTGCTCGCCATCCTCGCGGGTCTGCGGCGTCCCACGGCCGGCTCGGTTCGGACAACCGTTCCCAGGGAGCGGGTGGCCGTGATGCCGGACACCCCGCGGTTCGAGCCCTGGCTGACGGCGTTCGAGGTCGTCGACCTCGCCCGGTCGCTGATCGCCCCCGAGGTTCCCAAGAGCGAGGTGGATCTCGCGCTCGAGCGGACGGGGCTGGCCGACGTGGCCGGGCGGCGGGTCGGCGGGTTCTCCCGCGGGATGCTCCAGCGCCTCGGCCTCGCCTCCACGATCGTGTCGCGGCCCGGGCTCCTGCTGCTCGACGAGCCCTGCGCGGCCCTCGATCCGGCGGGGCGCAAGGAGGTGCTCGACCTGGTGACCCGCCTCGGTCGGAGCGGCACGGTGCTGTTCTCGAGCCACATCCTCTCCGACGTCCAGCGGGTCTGTGACACGGTCGGCGTGCTCCGGGAGGGGCGACTGCTCTTCGAGGGCCCCATCGACGCGTTGCTCGCCGACCGCGTTCGACCGGCGTTCCTGGTGCGCCTGCGGCGGCCGCTCGACCCGGTCGCCGCCGCTCTCCGCGCCCAGCCCTGGGTCCGGTCCGCGGAGATGACCGGGGCGAGCGAGCTGCGGGTGGAGGTTCGCTCCCTGGAGGACGGGGAGCGCGAGCTCGCCGGCGCCCTCGCGCGCGCCGGCGCAAGGGTGATCGCGATCGAGCCCGAGGCCGCGGACCTCGAAACGGTGTTCCTGGAGATGACCGCGTGAGGGCGTCGTGAGCCTGTGGGCCATGGAGTGGGCCCGGCTGGTTCGCACCCGGCGATGGATCGGGCTGCTCGCTCCGTTCATCCTGTTCGGGTTCACCGGCCCGCTCGTCACGCGGTATCAGCGGGAGCTGTTCCGGAACCTCGGAGGCGGGATCCGGGTCATCGTCCCTCCCCCCTCCGTCGGACAGGCCATCGACTCGTACGTCAAGAACGTCGCACAGATCGGATTGCTGGCCGTCGTCGCCGTGGCCGCCTGGGCGGTCGCGATCGACGCCCGGCCCGAGTGGGCGGCGTTCCTGCGAACGCGCACGAACTCGGTGAGGCGACTGCTCGTTCCCAGGTGCGTCGTGAGCGCCGCCGCCGCGGGAGCCTGCTTCGCGGCCGGGCTCGTCTGCGCCTGGTACGAGACGGCCGTCCTGATCGGAAGGCCCCCCGTCGGTGCGATGCTCGCCGGTGCCTGCTTCGGGGTCGTCTACCTGGCCTTCGTCGTTGGCGTCGTCACCCTGTGGGCGGGCCTGACCCGAAGCGCGGTCGGGGTCGCGGCGCTCTCGCTGGTGACCCTCGTCGCGCTGCCGCTCCTGGCCGTGCTCCCCGGCGTCGAGCCGTGGCTTCCCAGCACGCTGGTCGGGGCCGTGACCTCGATGACGCGCGGCGCCCCATGGACCGACTACCTTCGGACGGCTGGGGTGGCCCTCGCTTCCGGAGTCGGGCTGGCCTGGGCCGGTGCCCGGCTCATCGAGCGCCGCGAGCTCTGAGCGGCGAGCCTCGCTCACCGGGCCGGCGCGCCGGGGTCAACCCAGATAGGCGGCGGGGTCCTCTACGAAGTCGTCCAGGCAGCCCTTGGAGCAGAAGTAGTAGGTCGTGCCCTCGTGCTCGTGCTTCCATTCCGCCGTGGCGGGGTCCACCTCCATGCCGCAGACCGGGTCGATCTCCATCGCGCCTCCTCCTCGAGCGTTCGCAAACATCGAGGATACGCTCGACCTCGGTCTACCGGAGCGTCAGACTGGTTCGCGTCGTGCTCGGAGGGGGGAGTGCAGATGGAGGCTGCCACGGTTCGCCCCGGCAGGGTGGCCGGTGCCGTCGTTCTGATAGGCGGGGCGCTGGCCGCGATCGGAACGCGGCTCGACTGGTTCACGGCGCGAGCCGACCTGACCTCGCTCGGCGAGTCGGTTCAGACGCAGGTGGCGAAGGGATCGGAGACGTCCGACGGGAGGATCTTCGTGTGGGTCGCCCTCGGCCTGGTCGCGGCCGGTCTCGTCCTGCTGGTCCTCAGGACGCGCGGAAGCCGACTCATCCTTTCCCTGCTCGCGGTCGGGGGTTCGGCCTTCGTCGGAGGCTTCGGTCTGTACGATGCGCTGACGCCGAGGGCTCAGGCGATCGACGAGGCGGCCTCGCGACTGGGCGGGGGAGCGGAGGTGCGGTCGCTGCTCGAACGGCTGTTCGATCAGGGGATCCTCACGATCTCCGTCGAGGTCGGCCTGTGGCTCGTCGTCGCGGGCGGTGTCGTGGCGCTCGTGGGCGCGATCGCCGGCGCGGTGTCCCGACCGAAGGCGACCGGGGTCGCGACCGGCGAGACGATAGGGTTCGGTCCGCAGATCGCCCAGCCCCCGCCCCCTGCACCCGACCCGTCGGTGTGGGCGACGCCGACGCGCTCAGAAGCTCCGCCTCCTCCACCGCCCACGCTCGAACCTCCTCGGGGCGAGGACTCGACGCAGGAGCGCGGCCCGGACGAGGGACTCCCGCCGCCTCCGTAGGTATGCGAACGGCCGAGCTCAAAATCGACACCGCCGGTCGGCGGATCGTGGACGTCACCGCCCAGGTGCGACGTTTCGCGGGGCAGGGCACCGAGAGTGGCATCGTGCACCTGTTCCTTGCGCACGCCACCGCCGGCCTCGCGCTGATGGAGACGGGAGCCGGTTCGGAGGCCGACCTCGAGGAGCTGCTGGAACGGCTCCTCCCGCGCGACGACCGATACGCGCACCGACATGGTCCCCGCGGCCACGGCGGCGACCATCTCCTGCCGGTCCTCGTCTCGCCGTCGCTGACGCTTCCGGTGGAGCGTGGAGAGCTCGTGCTGGGGACCTGGCAGCACGTGGTCATCGTCGATCCGAACCGGGAGAACGATCGACGCCGCCTCCGGCTGACGCTCATCCCGGGGTGATCGGCTCGACGACTGGGGAGATCAGAGGTACTGACCCGGCGCCCGCTCGGTCCCGCCAGCGGGAGAGCCCACGGCCTGCACGTCGCGCTCGCGGAGCAGCAGGTACTCCTGGCCGTCTAGCTCGACCTCCAGTCCTGCCTGCGGGAGGAAGAGGACGCGGTCGCCCACGCGGACGCTCCGCACGTCGGGGCCGACCAGGGCGACCTCGCCCCACACGCAGCGTTTCGGAGCCGGCGCCGCGGTGGCGGGGATCAGCAGACCCCCGCGGGACGTGCGCTCGCCGTTCTCCGGCTGGAGGACCACCAGCCGGTCGCCGGTCAGGCGAATCTCCTCCTTCGGCCGGCGCTTCCGGCGGGCACTCGAGGACGCAGCTGCGGAGCGAGGCATCTCGTACAGGATTCTAGACGCGCTCGTTCTCATCCCCGGGGCCGTCGAGCAGCGACGCTGCGATCCGGGCTCTGAGCTCGGCCGGCCATCCCAGGAACGCCTGGATCCACTGGGCCCGCTTGTAGTAGCGATGCAACGGGTGCTCCCAGGTGAAGCCGATCCCTCCGTGGACCTGGATCGACCGCTCGCAGGTGCGCACCGCGGCTTCGGAGGCCAGCGCCTTTGCGGCGGCCGCCGCGCGGGCGCTTTCGGGCGCGCGGGCGGCCACGGACGCGGCCGCCCACCGGACCAGCGAGCGCGCGCTCTCGATCTCGGCGTAGGCGTCGGCGAGGCTCTGCGAGACCGCTTGGAAGGCGCCGATCGGACGCCCGAACTGCTCGCGAGTGCGCGCGTGCTCGACCGCCATCTCGAGCGCCCGAGACGCCACGCCGACCGCTTCCGCGGCAAGAAAGGCGAGCGCGCGATCCCGCAGGTGCTCGAGGAGTCGCTCGGCGTCGGACCCCTGCGCGAGCGCCCGTCCCAAGGCGCCCTCGAGGAACAGCGCTCCGAGCCGTCGCGTGGTGTCCACCGTTGGGAGGTCCTGGCGTGAGATCGTGTCCTGATCAAGCCGAACCGCCCACAATCCGGGTCCGGCCGGGCCCTCGGCGGCGACCACCGCGAGGTCGGCGAGGGCGAGGTCGGGCACGAACCACGCGGAGCCGTACAGGCCGGGACGGTCCTGCGCGAGTCCGGCCCCGATTGGGAATCGGGTCGCGCCCGGCTCGCCGGAGGGCCCCAGCCACGCGAGGGTGGCGACGGTCTCGCCCGCCACGACCTCCTTGACGAGGTCGGGCGCCCCCGTGAGCGCGGGAAGCGTGAGCACGACCGTGGTGAGGAACGGGCCCGGGAACAGCGCTCGCCCGAGCTCCTCGCCCAACACGCACTCCTCGACGAACCCGAGGCCGGCGCCCCCCGCGTCCTCCGGTGCCGAGATCCCCGCCCACCCGAGCGCCGCGACCTCCTGCCAGGCGTGCCGGTCGAAGCCGGCGCCGTCGGCGATCGAGGCGACACGCTGGATCGGGTAGCGAGCGCGGAGAAACTCCCGGGCCTGCTCCCGGAGCATGGACTCCTCTGCCGTCTCCGACAGGTCCATCCTGCGACTCACCGGCTCCTGGGGAGGGCAAGGATGCGCTCCGCGACGATCTGCCGGAGGATCTCCGAGGTTCCGCCCTCGATCGAGTTCCCTCGGCTGCGAAGCTGGAGTCGCTGCCACAGGCCGTCCTGGACCGCGTGCTCGCCGCCGGAGAGCATCGCGGACGGACCCTCGATCTCCAGGGCGAGCTTGGTGAGCCGCTGGTTCGCGTCGGCCCACACGAGCTTCACGATCGAGCCCTCGGGACCCGGCATGCCCGTGGACATCAGCGTCGACAAAGCCCGGTAGTTGGTGAACCGGAGGGCCTGGAGCACCGTCCACAGCTCGGCGATCCGATCGCGCACGAGCGGGTCGTCGGCCGCACGACGTCCGCGGCGTCGAGTGGTCCGTGCCAGGTCGACCAGCCGCGAGAGGGCGATCTCCAGGCGGACCGTCAGCATCACCGCGAGGTTCGCCCGTTCGTACATCAGCGTGGTGATGGCGACGTTCCAGCCCTCCCCGGGGCGACCGATGACGTTCTCCACCGGCACACGCACCCCGTCCAGGAAGATCTCGTTGAACTCCGCGTCGCCGGTGATCTGCCGGAGCGGTCGCACCTCGACCCCCGGCGCGCGCATCGGAACGATCAGGTACGTGAGTCCGGAGTGGCGCGGCGCCGCCGGGTCGGAGCGAGCCAGGAGGATGCAGAAGTCGGCCTCGTGGGCGAAGGAGGACCACACTTTCTGGCCGGTGACGACGTAGTGGTCTCCGTCGAGCTCGGCGCGGGTCCGAAGGGAGGCGAGGTCCGAGCCCGCCTCGGGCTCGGAGAACCCCTGGCACCAGATCTCCTCTCCGGTGAGGATGGGGCGCAGGTAGCGGGCCTTCTGAGCCTCGGTGCCATGGGACAGGATGGTCGGCCCCGCCATCCCGAGCCCGATCGGCGTCACGTGTTCGGGGGCGCCCGACCGCCCCATCTCCTCGAGGAAGATGAGGTGGTGCGAAAGGGGCGCGTCGTAGCCCCCGTACTCGCTCGGCCACGTGAGCCCGACGAACCCGGCCGCGTAGAGTCGGGCGGACCACTCACGAAGGAACGCGAGCCGCTCCGCACCCTCGAGCCGCTCTGCTCCCGGCTGATCCCAATGCGCCGGAGCGTTCGCGGCGAGCCACTCGCGAAGCCGCGCGCGGAACGCCGCCTCGTCGGGCGAGTCGCGGAGATCCACGGCGTCAGCTTACGGCCGTGCTCTGTAGGATGCGTCCGCCATGAAGGCCTCCGAGCTGCTGCGGCGTGCCACCACCCGACTGAAGGCGTCCCCGGCCATCGATCACTGGCAGAGGGATCGCGAGGCCCTCGAGGCCGAGGACCTCCTCGCCCACGCGCTGGGCGTCGACGAGGTCGATCGAGCGCTCGAGGTCCCCGAGCGCGTCCGTCGCCGGTTCGAGGCGATGATCACCCGCAGGGCGAGGGGCGAGCCGGTGCAGCTCATCAAGGGGTTCGCGGAGTTTCGCGGGTTGCGCCTGATCGCGAAACCCGGTGTGTTCGTGCCGCGGGACTCAACCGAGTTCCTTGCGGAGCAGGCCATCCGGCGCCTCCGCGGCCGGAGAAACCCGGTCGCGGTGGACCTGGCCACCGGGGGTGGAACGGTGGCGCTCGCGATCGCCAACGAGACCAAGCGAGTGCGGGTGTTCGGCACGGACGTGGCGGCCGACGCCGTCCGCGTCGCTCGCAGGAACGCGGAGCGTCTGCGCCTGCGCGCGACGTTCGTGAGGGGCGACCTGTTCTCCGGGCTCCCCGCCCGCCTCCGACACCGGGTGGACGTGATCACGCTCCATCCGCCCTACGTCGCGCGGGGCGAGCTGAGCGAGCTTCCGGACGAGATTCGCAAGTTCGAGCCGGTTCACACGCTCACCGATCAGAGCGAAGACGGCCTCGGCCTCGTCGAGCGGGCCGCGGCCGAGTCGCGCGACTGGCTGCGCGCCGGCGGGTGGCTCCTGATCGAGGTGAGCCCCGATCGCGCTCGGTCGGTCGCCCGCGTCCTCCGCGAGCACGGGTTCCGGGAGGTCCGGAGCACCAAGGGCGGCGATCTGAAGATCACGCGAGTGGTCGTGGGCCGACGCTGACCGTGATAGCGACGGCGTTCCGGCGGGCGGGCCGAACGGGCGAACGGTCGACGAACGCGCGGACCGACGCCGTGGCAGGATGAGCCACGCCGTGACCGATGTCTCCAGGAGCCGGACGAGCAAACGCGAGCGCCGAGCGAGCGCGAGACAGCGACGACTGGAGCTCGAGCGGCGTCGGGCCCGGCGGCGGACCCTCGCCTACGCGTCGGCGGTGGCGGTGGCGGTCGTCCTGGCCGGGATGGTGCTGCTGGGACGCGTCCTCGGAGGTGGGACGGGCCCGGCGGCGCCGGGGCAGGTACAGGTGTCCGGCCCCGCCCGGCCGGCGCCGCTCGCGATCGGAGACCGCGTGCCGGCGTTCTCGGCGCCGCGGCTCGGCGGCGGCCGGGTCTCGTGGAGCGAGTACCAGGGCTCACCGGTCGTGCTGGCGCTCTGGGCGCCGTGGTGCCCGCACTGCCAGACCGAGTTGCCGGCCCTCGCCGATCTGTCCAGGCAGTTTCCGAACGTTCGCCTGGTCACGATCGCCTCGGCGATCGGGAAGCGCTCGGGCCCCTCGCCCGACGAGTTCATGGAAGACCATCGCCTCACGTTCCCCGTTGCGATCGACGACGCGAACGGGCTCCTGGCCAGGGCGTTCGGGCTGCGCTACTTCCCCACGGTGTACTTCGTGAACTCCGACGGGACCGTTCTGCGGGTCCTGGAGAAGGCCGCGCCAACGAGCACGCTCCGAACGCTGTTCGGGGCGGTTCACTGAGCGATCGGTCGCCTTGCACGTCCGGGAGCCGCGGTCGAAGATGGCGCCCATGCGAGGCGGGGCGGTGCGAGACGGCGCGGGAGGGCCCGGCCTCTCGTCCCGCGTTGGCGACGGGCCGCCGCGGGGGGGCAAGACGCGCGGTCTCGGGCGACTCCTCCGCGGCCGGGGCGTCGTAGCGCTCGCGCTGGTGCTCGTCCTCGTCGCTCCCTCCGTGGCGCTCGCGGAGCCGAAGGACCCGAGCATCTCGGGAAGCGTCCGGGGGAGCGCGTCGGGGGGCGGCGTCCTGACCATCGAGATCGACGCGCGGAAGGCGGGAGGATGGCAGGGCCTCCGCGAGCTCGACGTCGATCTGGTGGTGGCGGGCTCCGTCGCCGACCAGATGACCTACGACGTCGAGAACGTCCTTCTCGGACTGGGCGCCGCCCGCGTGTTCGCGGGAACGGGCTCGCGGGCCACCGGCTCCTACCTTGCCGTGAACGGCGCGGACATCGTGGTGACGACCGGAGGAGCCGACCTCGCGATGACGTTTCGGGCTGAGGTCCTGCGGACGATCCCGGCGAATGCCCGCTTTCGGCTGTCGGCGGTGGACGACTTCGGCCATCGCGCCACCATCGTCAGGTCGATTCGCGCCCCGGGAACGGCGGGGGGGCTCTCGTGGGGGACCGTCCTCACCGCGATCCTGCTCGCGCTCGTCCTCGGCGCCTTCCTGTGCAACCTCGTCGCCTCACGGCGGCGGCCGGTGCCGCGCCTATCCGTGTACTCCGCGATCCAGCGCCGCATCGCGGCCGAGCGTCCACCCGAGTCCTCGTCGTGAGCCCGGTCGCGCCCCGTCCGGGTCTGTGGGGTTCGCTCGCGGCGCGGCTCGCGCGCGAGGGTGGGGATCGTGAGCCAGGCCTCTGGGAGAGGCTCAGGGCGTCGCTGGATCCGCTGGAGAGCCGGCCGAGGCTCGCGAAGGACATCGAGGTGAAGACCTTCCACCTTCGATGGGGCAACGACTACGCCGTGATCGCGAACCCGCGAAGGCTCCTCCACTACCGACTCGAGCCCGGAGAGCTCGAGCTCGTCGAGCTGATGGACGGCACACGAACCGTGAAGGAGATCGTCCTCGAGCGGTTCCGGGAGTCGGGGGATCTCGAGCTGTCGGGGGTCGCGGACCTCGTCTCGCAGCTGCGGACCGGCGACTTCCTCGAAGCGCGATACGTGGACGTGCCCGAGATGGTGCATCGGGCCCTTCGGCCGATCTCGCCCGCCCGCGCGAAGGCCCGTCAGTTCGCCACCACGCTCTCGGTGGATTGGCCGGGCGCGCACGGCTTCGTCGAGTGGACCTACCGACGGGGCCTGAAGGCGTTCTTCAACCGATGGGTGGTGGTGCTCGCAGGCCTCGTCGCCGCGGGGGGATTCGTGGCCTTCCTGTCGGCCTACCGCTCGGGACGGTTCGGGATCGCCGCGGAATCCGCGGCCGCGGAGTCCCTGATCCTGCTCGCGCTCAACTACTTCCTGACCTTCGCGCACGAGCTCGCGCACGCCCTGGTGCTCGTGCACTACGGACGACGGGTGAAGAGCGCCGGGTTCATGCTCTACTTCGGATCGCCCGCGTTCTTTGTGGACGCGTCCGACGGGTTGATGCTCGATCCCTGGCGCCGAATCGCGCAATCCTCGGGGGGCCCGGTCGCCGAGCTCGTGATCGCTGGCGCGGCATCGCTTGCGGTCGTCGCCTTCCCGGCCGGGCCGCTGGCCGGCGTCCTGTACAAGTTCGCCCTCCTCAACTACTTCGTGATCTTCCTCAACCTGGTACCCCTCCTCGAGCTCGACGGGTACTGGATCCTGTCGGACCTCATCCAGGTGCCCGACCTCCGCCCGAGGTCGCTGCAGTTCGTCCGGTACGACCTGTGGCGCAGACTGCGAGCGCGGGAGAGGCTGACGAGGCAGGAGGTCGGGCTCGCGCTCTACGGGATCCTGGGAGTCGCGTTCACGGTCTTCGCGGCGGCGACGGCGCTGTTGTTTTGGCGGGCGATCTTCGGCTCGCTCGTCTCTGGACTGTGGAGCGGCGGTCCGGTCAGCCGTCTGCTCCTGCTCGCGCTCGCCGTGTTCCTCGCCGGCCCGGTGATCCGAGGGGCCATCGGGCTCGTGCGGGCGCTCGGCAGACGGCTCCGCCTGGCCTGGGAGCAGGTGCGGTTCCGACTCCAGACCTCGTGGCGGGTCGAAGCGGCCCGGCTCATCGACGCGCTCGACCTGTTCGAGGACCTGCCGGAGGACGTCCTGTCCGATCTCGCCGGGCGCGTTCGCCTGCGGACCTTCCCCGCCGGGAAACCGGTGGTCCGACAGGGGGACCGGGCCGAGGCGTTCTACATCGTGCGCCGCGGGGTGCTGCAGGTGGTGGAGGCCGATCCCGGCTCCGGCACGGAGCGAGTGCTTCGCACGCTCGGTCCGGGAGAGTCGTTCGGGGAGCTCGCCCTGGTGGAGGCGGCGCCGCGGTCGGCGACGGTGCGGGCGATGGCGGAGGCCCAGGTGTTCGAGATCGACAAGGGGACCTTCGACCGGCTCCTCGCCGACATGATCCAGGTCCCCGAGTTCGCCCCCGGCCTCCAGCGGATCTCGGAGCTCCGGGCCCTGCCCGCCTTCTCCACGCTGGAGCCCGACGAGCTCTCGGACGTGCTCGCGCACGGGACGTGGGTCGCGGTCGCTCCCGGGGAGGCGCTGATCGTGCAGGGCGAGGTGGGCGACGCCTTCTACGCCGTCGCGGCGGGACAGGTGGAGGTCTTCGAGGACGGCGTTCTGACGCGCACGCTGGGACCCGGCGCGTTCTTCGGGGAGATCGCGCTGCTGATGGACATCCCGAGAACCGCGACGGTCGTCGCCAGGACGCCCGTGCGCGCCTTCCGTCTCGACCGGAGGGGGTTCGATCGGGTCCTCCTCACGGCGTTTCGCAAGGGGACGCTCAAGCCAACCCCGGGAGCGGTTCGAACGTGGCAGCATTAGCGCGCCCGACTCCGAGGGGATGACATGGACTGTTGGCACTGCCGTCGAACGGCGGTCGGCGTCTGCCGCTTCTGCGGCCGGGGCATCTGCGAGAACCACGTCGAGACGCTGCCGTACGTGCTCGAGCTGTTCCACGGGGGAGGGATGACGAAGGCGCTGGTGGTCGAGGACGCCCTCTTCTGCGGTGCCTGCACCCCGCGCCCGGACCCGCTCGACCTTCCGGAGCTCGACGCCTCCGAGTGATCTTCGTCACACACGTGCGTGTGACGAAGATCACCTGCCGGTCGGTGACGAGCGACACACGGGCCCGACCGGCGGAGGGGCACGATCCCGAGAAGGTGCGATCCAGCCCTCCGGGGCCCGGGCGCTACGAGGAGGTGATCCAGGTGGCGGAGAAGAAGGTCTCTCCCAAGAAGCCGGCGGCCAAGGCGACCAAGAGCGCGCAGAAGACGGCGGCGACGCGGGTGACCAAGAAGAAGACGCTCAAGCGGGCGGTCCACAAGCGGATCGTCTAGGGCTCCTCGGAGCCCGCCATTCCCACGACGGGCCCGGGGGGACCCCCGGGCCCGTCGCTCGTTTCGGACTGGTTCGAAGGTGGCCCGTTGACTACGCTCAGCGCGATGGCTCGCCGAAGCGCCTTGACCGGGATCGAGACCGATATGGCTACGACCCCGCTGTTCGAGGGTGCCGACCCGATCGTCGTGGCCCGGCTCGCCGAGCAAGGGGTCGTGCGCCGGTTTCGGCGCGGCACCTACCTGTTCCACCAGGGCGACGAGTCCCCCACCGTGATGTTCCTGATCGAGGGGCGCGTCGAGATCAGCTCTCTGTCGGTCGGCGGCCAACGCCAGCTGCACACGACGATCGACCGCCCGCAGTTCTTCGGCGAGCTCGGCGTGCTCGGCGACATGCCGAGGACCGCCTCCGCGCTGGCGCTCGAGGAGTCGGAGGTCTGGGTCGTCGACGGCGAGGTGTTCCTCGAGTTCCTCGCCAGAGAGCCGGGGGCGTCCCGCGCCCTCCTGCGCGCGCTCGCTCGGCAGGTGCACTCACACGAGGACTTCGTCGAGGATCTGCTCTATCTCGATCTCAAGGGCCGGGTAGCCAAGCGGTTGCTGCAGCTCGTCAGCCCGAGCCTCGACGAGCTCCCCCCCGACGGCGCGGTCGTGCCCTCGATCGTCACGCACGCCGACCTGGCGAGCCTGTGCGGGGGGAGCCGGGAGAACGTGACTCGAATCCTCTCGGACTTCCAGCGTCGCGGGCTGGTCGAACGGGACGCCCGACGCTTCGTGCTGCGAAGCATCGGCGGGCTCGCGCGCCTGGCCGGGCTCTGAGCGAGACCCTCGCTCAGCCGCCGATCATCGACATGCTGCGCGCCGGCTGGACGAAATCCGGATGGTTGATGCGGTGCCCCGACCACTTCCGCCACACGGCGGCGCGGATGCGGCGCTCGATCTCCCGGTCCGAGGCTCCCGAGCGCAGCGGCCCGCGGAGGTCGGTCTCCTCGAGCGCGAAAAGGCAGGCCCGGAGCTGTCCCTCGGCCGTGATCCGCAGGCGGTTGCAGCTGTCGCAGAAGGGTTCGGTGACCGAGGAGATCACGCCGATGCCGCCGGGGGCGCCGTCGGCGAAGGCGAAGCTCGTCGCCGGCTCGCGGTCGGGCCCGAGGGGGACGAGGGGGAAGACCCGGTCGATCGCCTTCACGATCGAGCGGGACGGCACCACCTTCGCGCGCTCCCAGGCGTGCTCCGCGTCCAGGGGCATGTACTCGATGAACCGGACGACGTAGCCGGTCTCGCGCGCCCAGCGGGCGAAGTCGACGACCTCGCCGTCGTTCTGCCCCCCCACGACGACGCAGTTGATCTTGACGGGGGTCAGACCGGCGGCCTCCGCAGCGCGGATCCCACGAAGGACGCGGTCGAGCGCGTCCCGTCGGGTCATCTCGGCGAACCGGTGGCGCATCAGCGAGTCGCACGACACGGTGACCCGGTCCAGGCCCGCGTCCGCGAGCGGCGCCGCCAGCCGGTCGAGCAGGGCCCCGTTGGTGGTCATCGAGATGTCGAGCTCGGGCCCGGCCTCGCGGAACATACGGATGAGCCTCGGGAGGTCGGCGCGGACCGTCGGCTCGCCGCCCGTGACCTTGAGCGACCGGACCCCGAGCGAGACGAAGATCCCGAGCAAACGCGTGAGCTCCTCGAACGTGAGGATCTCTCCCTTGGGGATCCACGCGAGCCCCTCCGCGGGCATGCAGTACGTGCAGCGGAAGTTGCAGCGATCGGTCACCGAGACCCGCAGGTCGTCCGCCACGCGGCCGAACGTGTCGACGAGCGGCCCCTCGGGTGGTGGGGCGGTCGTCGGCGGCTGCCAGTCGTCCATCGCCATGGTCGAGACTCGCCAGACTACCCCTCGGGGCCGAACGCGACTAGGCCCGGTCGGCTTCAGCGCCGGGGAGCAGCGAGCGAACCGTGTCCATCGCCGCCTCGAGCGCGCGCTGGCGGGTCGCTCCGCCCGCCATGCTCCGTCCGACGGCGGAACCCAGCAGGAACGTGGTGAGGGGCGTGATCCGGCGCTCGACGCGGTGGGCGACGTCGCGGGCGACCGTCAGCAGCTGGGCGGTTTCTCGCTCGCTCAGCGTGTCCTCGCCGAGCGCCTCCGCGAGCTGATCGATCCAAGCGTCCATGGTGTCCCTTCTCCTCCCTGGACCGGCTCACAACGTTATCCGGCCCGCCGGGCCTCGCGCTTGCGACGGGCCAGGTAGTCGCGGAGCGCGTCGTCGACCGTCGAGTCGATCCCCGGATCCTCGTACGCGTCGAGCAGATCCTGCCACGGCCGCCATCCCACCCCGCCGACGGGGCTCGAGCGTCGGAGGTTCCGCAGGGTGTGGGCGGCTCCGAGGAAGTTTCCCCCCGGGCCGACCTCGCGGAGCGCGTCGAGCGCCAGGCTCTCCTCGTCGACCGGCAGGTCGGCCTCGAGGAGGCGTTCGAACACCTCGAGTGCCGCGACGTCTTGCGCGAGCTTCTCGATCGAGGTCACGAGCGAACCTTCGAGCCAGCCGGCCGCGTGGAGGATCACGTTCGCCCCCGAGAGCAGGGCCGGCCAGAGCGCCATGAGCGACTCCTGCATCGCTCGCGCGTCGGGGACCGGCGATGCGGTGAATCCGCCCCCACCGCGAAACGGCAGGCCCAGGCGACGCGCGATCTGTCCGCTCGCGAGCATCGCAAGGCCGTGCCCCGCGGTCGCGAACCGGGGACGGCCGTCGCGAAGGTCGAGCTCGGAGATCGAGGAACCGTACACGCACGGGGTTCCGGGCCGGACGAGCTGGACGAGCGTGATCCCGGCGAGCACCTCGGCGGTCGTCTGGGCCAGCGCCCCCGCGAGGCCGAGCGGCGCCGTCCCGCCGGTGAACACGAAGGGCATCAGCACGACCGGCTGACCGGCCTGCGCGTAGCTCATCAGCGAGCCCGCCATCCGCTCGTCGTACTGGAGCGGGCTGATCGGGTTCACGATCCCGAGGAGGACGGGCTCGCGCGCGATGGCCTCGCGTCCGCCGAACGCGATCGCCGCCATCTCCACGGAGTCGCGCGAGCTCTCGGCCGACGCGCCGACGGGGAAGAACGGCTTGTCCGACCAGCGCAGGACGTCGTAGTCCATGTCGAGGTGCCGCGTCGTGACGGGGAGGTCGTCGGGCTCGACGATCCCGGCCTCGTTCAGGTGGAACTGCGGGACGGCCTGCGTCAGGCGGACGAAGGTCCGGTGGTCCTCGGCGGTGGGCGGGCGCCGGCCGCGTTCGGGATCCAGAACGAACGGCGCTCCTCCGGTCGGGGCGATCGCCACGTGCTCGCCGCCGATCTCGACGCTGCGAGCCGGATCTCGCCCGCGGACCCGGAAGGTCGGAGGGGCGAGCTCGAGGCTCCGCGCGACGAGCCCGCGGTCGAGGCGCACGACGTCTCCTTCGAGCTCCGCCCCCGCCTGCCGGAACAGGCGGAGGGCCGGCGGGTAAGCGAACCGGCAGCCGACCTCCTCCAGGAGCTTGAGGGCCGCCCGCTCGATGCGGTCGGCCCGCTCGTCCGGCAGGACGTCAAGGCGCGGGAGCCGGACGTTCCACAAGGTCGGTCAACCTCCCTTCGAGCTCGCCGAGGCCGGCGTCGACGACCTCCAGCGGGCAGCCGAGGAACTCCGCGATGGCGCGGGCGCGCTCGGTGAGGGCCGGGTCGCGCTCGTGCCGCAGGTAGCGAACGTGGGTGACGTGATCGAAGTAGGGCCCGCGCAGAAACGGGAACCGGCCCACCCCGAGCCCCTCCACCACGGCTCGATCCCAGTTGCGCACGAGCCAGTCCGTGAGGAAGAAGGTGCCCGGTCGCTCGCGAAGGGCGTCGAGCGCCGCCCGGCCGCCCAGCATCTCGTAGCAGTGGGGGCCGGGGGTGCGCTCGACGCCGTGGGCCTCGAGCACGGCGTCGAGCGCACCCCCGGTCCCACAGTCGCCGTAGACCACGACGACTCGCTCGTACCGTTGCTCGAGCTCCCGCAGCCGGCGATCGACGTCGGGGGCGATGCGCTTGGGCGACAGGTGGTGCAGCGCCGGTGCCGTGTGGAGGTCCACGTCCCACCCCCGGGCCCAGGCGATCTCGCGCACCTCGCGCGCGAGGGCGCCGCACGCGAGGATTGCGAGGGGCCGGCGCTTCTCCCCGTCCATCAGGCACCCGCCAGCCGTTCGTCGCCGACGAGGGCGAGCGCCGCGCGGACGGCCTCGGGAGCGTTGGGCGCGAAGCCGTCGGCACCGATCTGTCGAGCCCATTCCTCCGTGACGGGAGCCCCACCGACCATCACCTTCACGGACCGGCGGAGGCCGGCCTCCTCGAGGGCGGCCAGGACGGCGCGTTGTTCGGGGACCGTGGTGGTGAGGAGCGAGGACAGCCCCACGATCGACGGCTCGAGCTCGCGGACGGCCTCCACGATCCGCTCGGCCGGGACGTCTTTGCCGAGGTCGTGCACCTCGAAGCCGGCGGTTTTCATCATCGCCCCGACCATGTTCTTGCCGAGGTCGTGCAGGTCGCCCTTGACGGTGGCCATCACCACGCGGTGGCCGAGGGTCCTCCCGCCGGCCGCGATCAGCGCGGGCTCGACGATCTCGTTGCACAGCCGGAAGATCTCCGCGGCGGCCACCACCTCGGGCAGGAACAGCTCGCCCGCGTTCCAGCGCCGCCCGACCTCGAGCATCGTGTCGGCGAGCCCCCGCTGCAACACGGCCTGCGGGTCCGCGCCGCCATCGATCAGCGCGCGCGCGACGGCGACCGCGCGCTGCTCGTCGAGCGCGAGCAGCGCCTGCGCGAGGTCGGCGATTTCCTCATCCACCATGTGCGGCTCCTTTCGTCTCCCCTTCGTGCGACTCGACGATGCGGGCGAGCTCGCGCTCGGCGTCCTCGGGGAGCGGATCGGGCTCGTGCTCGGCGAGGATCTCCCGAACGCGGTCTCGCGCGGCGTCCCTGGGCCCGGGCCGCCCGGCGGTCTCCCACTCCTCCCATGGGCGGCGGTCGAAGAACCGGGGCATCCAGAGCTCGCGCATGTGGGTCCGCGTGTGGGCCTGACCGAGGAAGTGACCGCCCGGTCCGACCGCCTCGATCACCTCGAGCGCGAGGTCGTCCTCGCCCGTCCCCCATCCGTCGAGCAGCCGTCGGACGAGGTCGAAGAGCTCGGCATCGAGGAGCACGTTCTCGAGGGCGAAGACCCGGCTCCCGTAGAGCGTGCCGGTGGCGGAGATCAGGTCGGCCTCGCAGGCGGCGGCCACGCCCATGAGCGAGATCGCGTGCTGGGCTCCCGCCTGCCAGTCCTGCGTCTTGGAGCCGGTGGCGAACGCGAGGATGTTCATCGGCAGGGCGTACCGCCGGGCGAGCTGCGCCGCGGCGAGCTTGAACAACACCTCCTCAGGTCCCCAGGCGAGGTCGATCCCTCCCGTGCCGAGATCCATGAACGCCTGGTAGGGCCCGATGAACGTTGGTGCGCCCGGGACGAGCGTCTCCAGCACGGCGACGCCGCCGAGGAGCTCCGCGTTCACGGTCACCAGGTGTCCGGCGAGGGTCGTCGGCGCGGTCGCCGTTGCGAGGGCCATCGCCACGAACCCGCACGGCACGCCCGCCAAGGCGAACTCGAGCGCCGCCTCCATCGCGTCGCCTTCGTAGACGAGCGGGCTGATGCTGCACTGGAAGCTCGACACGATCGGGCGGTCCCGGAGCGGGCGCGATCCCCCGGCGACCACCCGGGCCATCTCGATCACGGCACGCGCGTCGCGAGCCGTGAACGTCGACATCGCCTGCAGGTGCTTGGTCGAGTTCGCGAGCTGAACCTGGGTCTGGCGGACGGCCTGAGCCCACGGGGGCACGTCCGTGACGGCGACGCACGGCCACAGGATCGCGACCTCCTCCACGGCGTCTGCGAGCCGGGTCGCCGCCACGAGGTCGGCCGTGGTCGGGGGCCGTCGGGCTCCGCTCTCGAGGTCGGCGATCTCGGCGGCGCAGCCGTCGAGCGACAGGTAGCCCTCGCCCGCTCCGATCGGAACGTCCCAGGTCGGGTCGCGCGCCGCGAGCGCGTACCTCGACGGCGCGCGGGCGATCGCCTCCTCCACCATCCGTCTGGGGAAGCGCACGCGCTGCGACTCGGCCTCGACCTGCGCGCCGGACTCGGCGAGCGCGTCGAGGATCCGGCGGCTCGAGATGCGAAGTCCGGCCGACTCGAGCACGCGCAGGCTCGCCTCGTGAATGCGATCGAGGTCGCCCTCGGCGAGGGGCTCGATTCGAAGCCGGCCTCGCAGGGGCCTGGGCGCGCGCTCAGCGCCCATGGGCGGCGATCGCCTCCCGGATGCGCCGGTCGAGCGTCTCGGGAAGCGCTGGCGGCCGGTGCTCGGCGAGGATCTGCCGGACCCGTTCGCGGGCCCGGTCCGTCGCGCCCGGCCGCCCCGAGGACTCCCACTCCTCCCACGTCTCGCGCCCGAACAAGGAAGAGCGCCACCGCCGTCGCATGTGCCGGCGGGTGTGTGGGTGGGCGAGGAAGTGTCCGCCGGGCCCGACCTCCAGGATGGCCTGGGTCGCGAGGTCCTCCTCGTCTGCGCGCATCCGGTCCGAGAGGCCGCACGCGAGGTCGAACAGCTCCGCGTCGAGCAGCATCTCCACGGTCGAGTGCACGCGCGCCCCGTGGAGCAACCCGGCCCCGCACAGCAGGTCGGCACCGGCGAGCCAGCTCGACATCACCGACAGCCCGCCCTCCACGCCGGCCTGCCAGTCCGATCCCTTGGCTCCGGTGGCGAACGTGCCGATGCTCGAAGGCAGCCCGTAGTGCCGGGCGAGCTGGGCGGAGGCGAGCTGGAAGTACGGGTCCTCCGGACCGCCGCACGCGGCGGCGCCGGAGCGCAGGTCCATCACGGTGCCGCAGGCGCCGTAAAAGGTCGGGGCGCCGGGGTTCAGGAGCTGGAGGGCCACCACGCCGGCCACCACCTCGGCGTTGGAGACGACGAGCGCCGCCGCCGGCGTCGCCGGCGCGGTGGCGCACGCGATCGGCATGGCGACGAACCCGCACGGCACGCCCGCCGACGCGTAGACGGCCGCCGACTCGAGCGCGTCGCCGTCGTAAGTGAGCGGGGACAGGCTGCACTGAAAGGCCGACAGGATCGGCCGCTCGCGGAGCTCCCGGTCTCCGCCGGCCACGATCCGCGCGATCTCGATCGCGGAGCGCGCCTGCTCGGGGCGCACCGCCGTCATGAGCTGGACGTGCTTGGTGGAGCTCCCGAGCTGTGCATGGAGCTCGTGCAGCGGCTGGGTCTCGACCGGGCGGTCACGGGCGGCCACCGCCTGCCAGAGCACGCCGATCTGTGGAAGCGCGTCGGCGACGAGCGTGATCCGGGCGAGGTCCGCCGCCGTCGACGGCCGCCGCTCGCCGGTCTCGAGGTCGACCAGCTCGGCCGCGCACCCGTCGAGCGCGAGGTAGCCGTGCCGGCCGTCGAGCCGCAGGTCGCGTGCCGGATCGCGCGCGGCGAGCACGAGCGTTCGCGGCGGCTCGGCGAGCGCGGCCTCCACAAGCGCCGGCGGAAAGCGAACCCTGCCCACCCCCGGGTCGGAAACGGCTCCGGCCGCCCCGAGCCGCGCGAGCACGCGTTCCGAGCGGACCTCGACGCCGACGCGCGCGAGGACCTGGAGCGTGGCCCAGTGGATCCGCTCGAGCTCGCCGGCGGCGAGCACGTCCACGGGGTCGGAGGGAAGGAGCGCGTGCAGGGGCTCCTCGGTCGGAGCCGCGGGCTCGGGCCTGCCCATTCTGACCTCCGGTCACGGGCGCGGTCGCGGGCCGACCGCGCGCGCCCACCGAGCGTAGACCCACCGTTCGATCCCGAACAAGGCGGGCGAGATGACCTGTGGTCACGCCTTGGTATCGATGGCCCCGCGTTGCCTCGCTAGGGTGAGGAGGCCGTGGGCCTCAAGATCCCGTGTCCGCGCTGCGGGCCGCGTCCGTTCTCCGAGTTCGCGTTCGGCGGCGAGGTCCGCGGCGGCCGCTCGCCCGATCCCGAGGGTGATTTTCGGCGCGTGTACCTCCGTGCGAACGCGCCGGGGCCGCAGCGGGAGCGGTGGTTCCATGCATTCGGTTGCCGGCGCTGGCTCGTCGTTCGGCGGGACACCGTGACCAACCGCATCGACCCGGACGAGGGCGATGGCCTGGATTGAGTTCGAAGGCCGTCGGGTCCGGATCGAGGCGGGGGACACGGTGGCCTCCGCGCTGTTCCGCCACGGTGTGAGGACCTTCACCCGGTCGATCAAGTCCCACCGGCGCCGCGGCCTTACCTGCCTCACCGGGGACTGCGCGAACTGCCTGGTCCGCGTGGACGACGAGCCCGGGATGCGCTCCTGCATCACCCCCGCTCGAGACGGGATGCGGGTCGAGCGCGAGGGCGGCGTGCCGTCCGTGGAGCGCGACCTGCTCGCCGCGCTGGACCGGCTGCACCCGCTTCTTCCGGTGGGCTTCTACTCCAAGACCTTCATCCGGCCGCGCCTCGCATGGACGGTTGCCGAGCGGCTGATCCGTGGGGCGACGGGCATCGGCCGGCTTCCGACCGGCGTCCGCCCGCGGATCTCGCAGGTCCGCCACCTACACGTCGAGGTCCTGGTGATCGGCGCGGGGGTGGCCGGTCTCTCCGCCGCCTTGAGCGCATCGGAGGGGGGACGATCGGTCCTCCTGTGCGACGAGGGCGAGCCCGGGTGGCTCGTGGCCCCTGGGCCGACGATCGAGCGGATTTGCTCGCTCGCGGAGGCCGTGCAGAGGGCGGCCTCCATCACGACGCTCTGGCATCACGCCGCCGTGGGAATCTACGAGGGCCCGCTCGTTCCGCTCGCCGGCCCCGAACGCCTCGTGCACGTGCATCCCGAGCGCGTGGTGGTCGCGACCGGCGCGCTGGAGTCCCTTCAGACGTTCCGCGGCAACGACCTGCCGGGCGTCTGGCTCGGTCGGGGTGCCGCGCGGCTCGCCGGGCGGCACGGACTCTCCCCCGGCCGACGCGCCGTGATCGTGGCCGAGACCGCCGAGGCCCTCGAACACCTCGGCGCCCTCGGGAGCTCGGGCTCGAAGCTCGTCGCGGTGGTCGCGTCGGATGAGATCCCGGCGCCGACGGCCGGTGCGCGGGTGATCCGGGGAGGCGCGGTGATGGCCGCGCTGGGACGCCGGGGCGTGCGGGCGGTGGTGATCCGAACCGAGCGCGGTTCCGAGCGCATCGCGTGCGACACCCTCGTGCTCTCCACGCGGCGGTTCCCGAGGGACGCGCTGCTTCGTATGGCGGCCGACCTTCCCCCGAGCGGAGAGGCCGTCGTGGGCGCGGGCGAGGTCGTCGCGCCGGGATGTTCGCTCGACGAGGCGGAGCAGAGTGGCGCGCTCGCCGGGCGGGGCGAGGCCGTGCCGATCTCCGAGCCTCCTGCCCCGGGGCTGGGGGCCGAGGGGCTCGTGTGCCCCTGCGAGGACGTCTCGGTCGCCGACCTCGAACGGGCGTGGGAGGAGGGCTGGCGCTCGTCGGAGATCCTCAAGCGATACACCACGGCCACGATGGGCCCGTGCCGGGGCGCGCTGTGCGGCTGGGCGCTCGCCGCGTTCGCGCGGGCGCGGGGCGCGGACGCCCTCGCCTCCGCCCGCACGACCGCGCGCCCGCCCGCCCGCCCGGTGCGGCTCGAACAGCTCGCGGCCGGCGTGCACGAGGTGGTCGAGAAGCGCACGGGGCTGCACCACCTGCACGTCTCGCGTGGCGCGCGCGTCGACTGGTCGGGACGCTGGAAGCGTCCGTTCACGTACGGCGACTGGCGCGACGAGCACCGGGCGGTACGCGAGCGGGTGAGCCTCATGGACGTGGGGACGCTCGGCAAGTTCCTGATCGGCGGCCCGGACGGCCGGGAGCTGCTCGAGCGGGTCCTGCCCTGCCGCGTCGAATCGCTCGAGCCCGGACGCTGCCGGTACGTGGTGGTCCTGGATGAGGGCGGCTACGTCATGGACGACGGGATCCTGTGCGCGCTCGGGGACGGACGCGCCTACCTGACCTCCACCTCGGGTGGTGCCGAACGGATGGAGGCCTGGCTGCGGGGCTGGGCGGACCGCTGGGGCCTGCGGGCCCACATCGTCGATCGCACCTCGGCGCTCGGGGCGATCAACGTGGCCGGTCCCCGGGCGCGCGAGCTGCTCTCCAGGCTGACCGACGATCCTGTCGACGCGTCGGCGTTCCCGTACGGGGCGCACCGGCACCTCACGGTGGCGGGCGTACCGTGCCGGGCGATCCGCGTCGGGTTCGTCGGCGAGCTGTCCTTCGAGCTTCACCACCCGCGCTCTCGGGGTTTCGAGCTCTGGACCGCGCTCGAGCAGTCGGGCGCCGATCTCGGGGTGCGCCCACACGGGCTCGACGCGCTCGACGTGCTCCGCCTCGAGAAGGGACATCCGTACCTCGGCCAGGACACGCTGCCCGACGATCACCCGGACAAGCTGGGTCTCGGCTGGACGGTCGCGATGGACAAGCCCTGGTTCGTCGGACGGGTTGCGTTGCAGCGCATGCGCGAGCTCCCGCTCGAGCGCCGGCTCGTGGGGCTCGAGCTCGACGGCGACGCCTCCTCGCTCCGAGGGATGCCGCTCGCCCTCGACGGGCGGGTCGTGGGGCGGGTCACCTCGTGCGCGCTCTCGCCCGCGCTGGGGCGCTCGATCGGCCTGGGGTGGCTCCGGGCCGTGGACGGCGGGTTCCCTCAGGTCCTTCGAGCCGGCAGCGCCCAAGCTCGGGTGGTGCCCACGCCCTTCTACGACCCCGAGGGGGTGCGGGTGCGTGCCTGAGTCTCCGGCGCTCGACCTGTCCCGGACCCAGGTGTCGCTCGTCGCGTGCTTTGGGACACCGCAGGCCCTGGACGCGCTCGAGGCAGGTCCACCGGCGCCTGGTCGGCTCGACGCGCTGCGGCTCGCACCGGACGAGCTCATGGTGGTCGGCGAGCCGGGAGCGGCGGAGGACCTGGTGGCGCTCGCCGAGGCCCGCCTGTCTGCCCTCGATCCCGGCTCGCTCTGCGTGGACGTCACCGACGGCTGGACGGTCTGGACCCTGACCGGGGAGGCGTGGCTCGAGGGCTTCGCGATGCTCTCTGCGATCCCGCTCACGGGACCCGGATTCGCCCAGGGGCCGGTCGCGGAGGTTCCGGCGAAGGTCGTGGCTCGCAGCGATCGGGTCCACCTGCTCGTGCCCTCGTGCTCGGAGGAGCACGTACGGCGGCGGATCCTGGCCGCGTGCGCGGACCTCGGCGTCCACGAGGCGAGCGCCCCGTCCGAGTGGACGGCTCCGGCGGCCCGGGAGGCGAGACCGTGAGCGGGCTCTTGCGTCGGAAGGTCTTTCTCCGCGCGAACGAGGTCCGTTCGCGCTACGACGTGGTCGTCGTCGGCGGGGGCGTGAACGGACTCGCGATCGCCTACAACCTCGCCGCGCGCCACGGCATCCGGAGCGTCGCCGTGTTCGAGCGCGCGTACATCGGCTCCGGCGCCTCCACCCGCAACACCCAGGTGATCCGCGCGAACTACAACACCCCGGAGACCGTCCCTCTGTACCGCGCGAGCCTGGAGCTGTGGCGGTCGCTCTCGCAGGAGCTGGACTTCAACATCCAGCTCAGCCGGCAGGGCGAGCTCGACCTCTGCCACTCCCGCGACGCGCTCGAGGTGGAGCGCGACAAGTCGCTGTTGAACCGGGCCTACGGGGTGCAAACCGAGATCCTGACGCCGGAGGAGGTCCGGCGGCGGTGCCCGCTCGTCGATCTGTCGGGCGGGGGCGAGCTCCCGGTGGTCGGGGCCTCGTACCACCCACCAGGGTCCTTCGCCCGCCACGATTCCGTCGTCTGGGCGTACGCGGTCGCCGCCCAGCGTCTTGGCGTCCACGTGCATCAGGGGGTGGCCGTCACCGGGGTCGACGTCCAGGACGGCGTGTGCCGCGGGGTCCGGACCGAACGCGGGGACGTCGGGGCCGGCGCCGTGATCTCTGCGGTCGCAGGCCACAGCAGCGTGATCGCGGGGATGGCCGGACTTCAGCTCCCCATCAGCACGCACCCGCTCCAGGCGTTCGTCACCGAGCCGTACCGGCACGTGCTCGACGGGCTCGTCTCGTCGATGGACCTCTACGTGTACGTGTCGCAGACGCCCCGAGGCGAGTTGCTCGTCGGCGCCGAGATCCTCCCGTACAACACCTACTCGACCCGCTCGACCTTCGGCTTCCTCGCCGAGGCGTCCAGGCGCGCGATCCAGATCCTGCCGTTCATGGCCCGCGCGCGCGCCATGCGGCAGTGGGCGGGGCTCTGCGACATGACGCCGGACTCGTCGCCGATCCTCGGGGAGTCTGAG
>Ga0070741_10002509_pt1 | contig 48978 bp, 41 predicted proteins | sample Coa_R1_4_FD_66440 | JGI IMG/M metagenome (GOLD analysis project Ga0070741, IMG submission 66440) | Surface soil microbial communities from Centralia Pennsylvania, which are recovering from an underground coalmine fire - Coalmine... | ecosystem: Environmental > Terrestrial > Soil > Unclassified ... | reverse complement strand
GGGCGAGTTCGACCACGCGGGGCGCTACTTCCGCATCCAGAAGGGCTTCCACGAGCCGAAGCCGCTGCAGCGGCCCTTCCCGCCGGTGATGAGCGCCGGCTCGTCGGAAGTGGGGCGGCGCTTCGCGGCGCGCTACGCCGACATGGCGTTCACGCAGGCGCGGCCGGCGGACTTCGAGGGCACGCGCGCGCAGATCGCCGCCCTACGGCGGCTGGCGCGGGAGGAGTTCGGGCGGGAGCTGCAGGTGTGGACGACGGCGTACGTGGTCTGCCGGCCGACGGAGCGCGAGGCGCGCGAGTACCTGCACCACTACGTCCACGAGCGGGGCGACTGGGAGGCGGTCGAGAACCTGACGCGCATCATGGGCCTGCAGAAGCGGCATCTGACGGCGGCAGCGCTGGAGGGGCTGAAGGCGCAGTTCGTGGCGGGCTGGGGCGGCTTCCCGCTGGTGGGCACGCCGGAGCAGATCGTGGACGCGCTGCTCCAGGCGTCGCGCGCCGGGATTGACGGCGTGACGCTGTCGTGGGTGCGCTATGAGGCGGAGCTGCAGCAGTGGATCGCCGAGGTGCTGCCGCTGCTGGAGCAGGCGGGGCTGCGCCAGCCGTTCGCGCCGGGGCGCGCGGACCTACCCCCCCGGCCCCCCTCCCGAGGCGGGAAGGGGGGAAAGACGGACCTATCCCCCTGGCCCCCCCTCCCTATCAGGGAAGGGGGAGGGGACTACCCCCCGGCCCCCTCCCGATGAGGGAAGGGGGGGAGGAGGCGCGCCAGGCCCCCGGCGGAGGCTAGGCGAGGTTGCGGTCGTGGAGCCACTGGACGATGGCGTCGGCGGCCTCGGCCTGGAGGGCGGCCTGGCCGCGCATGAAGTGGGTGCCGCCCTTCAGCCAGACGAGGCGTTTGTCGGGATCGTTGCCTAGCTCGAACATCTCCAGCGAGTCGCGGGGGCCGCTGGCCTCGGCGGTGCCGACGACGAACAGCAGCGGCACGTGGCAGCGGGGCAGGAACTGCATGACGTCGAAGACCGAGGTGGCGAGGCCGCGCTGGCTGATCCACGAGCGTAGCGTCATGATGCGCAGGCGCGTGGCGCCGCCGCGCAGCGGGCCGGCCGTGTAGTTGGCGACCTTCGGGTCCTCGTCCCAGATCGTCAGGCCGCTGCGGTCGGACGGGTCAATGGTCAGGTCGGCCAGCGCCAGGTTGGCGTCGGTGCGGTGGACGATGAACGGCACGTCGGTCATCAGCGGGTTGCCGAGCGTGGCGAGCTGCGCGAGCTTGCGCTGGCACCAGCGCGTGATCTTGTGGTTCCGCTCGACCTGGGCGGCGTGGTAGCGCGCCTGAAAGTCGGGCGAGTAGGGCGGGCCGTTCTTAGGGTTGTACATGTCGAGGGCGGGGTCGTAGGCGAAGGGGTCGTTGCCGTCGTCGCCGCCGACGGAGGGGTCGAGCGAGCGCGTGAGGCTGTGCGCGCGGCCGCGATGGGCGTTGAGGAGGATCAGGCCGTCGATGGGCGGCAGGTCGGCCGTCGTGAGGTCGGGCGGCGTGCCGAGCGGCGTCTGGGTGAGCGTGGGGCGTTCGGCCTCGGCCTGGTAGACGGTGACGATCTCGCCGCCGCCGCTGTTGCCGATGCAGGCGATGTGGCGGAAGCCGCGCTCGCGCAGGAGCTTGATGCCGGCCGCCATGTCGAGGATGGTGTGCTCCAGGATGAGGTCGGCCTCGCGGCCGGTGTAGCGGGTGGTGAAGCCGAGCGCCGCGATGCCGCGCGCGGCGAGCAGCGGCAGGATGTAGTGCTGGCGCCAGTCGCTGGTGGGGTGCATGATCGTGACGGCGGTGGTCGGCGGGCGCGCGTCGTCGAAGTGGAGCATCGCCGCGACCTCGGCGCCGTCCTCGGTGCGCAGCGTGAGCGGTTCTTGCTGGAGCATTGGCTTTCTCCTACTGGCCGGCCCGGGCGAGGATCTCCTGGGTCTGCTTGCGGACGGTCTCCTGCTCGGGATAGGACATCATGAACTGGACGTTCGCCTCGACGAACTTCGCGCCGCGGGCCTCGGCCTCGTCCACCTCCGCCTTGGAGTGCGAGCCGGGCACCTTGACGTGGTCTAGCCCCCAGGTGTCCCAGAGGATGTCCTGGCCCTCGCGGGTGAGCGACTCGAGGATGAACAGCGTGGCCGCGTTGGGGTGCGCCGCGTTCTTAGGGACGCCGACGTAGTAGTAGAGCAGGGCGGCGGCGTCGCTCAGGATGGCGTGGCTCACCGGGGCGCCCTTGCGCGACCAGACGCGGGCGTCCATGCCGCCGCAGTCGAAGACGAGCATGGAGAACTCGCCGCTGATGATGCGCTCGGACTCGCCGCAGCGGAGCAGCCCGCCGACGTTGTCGGCGAACTGCCGCGTGAAGCTGACGGTGCGCTCGGGGCCCCAGAGCTGGGGGCTGCCGAGGATGTCGAAGAAGGTGGCGTAGGGGGTGCCGGCGATGCGCCCCTTCCACTCGGGGAGCAGCAGGTCGGCGCTCGTCTGCGGCAGCTTCGCGGGCGGTACGAGATTCGTGTTGTAGGTGAGGCCGGCGATCGTGACGGCGACCTCGACGGCCACGTTGGCGGGCGCGACCATGTCGGGCTGGATGTTGGGCGACAGGCTGGGCCAGTCGATGGGGGTCAGCACGGACTTTTCGAGCAGCGCCTTCACGTTGGCCTCGCGGCCGAGGTATACGTCGCTCGACGCCGGGCGCCCGGCAGCCAGCTCCTGGGCGGCGCGCACGCCCATCTCGGGCATGCTCGGGCCGGGCGTGAACTGGACGTTCAGGTTTAGGCCGTAGCGGCGGTTGAGGGTGTCCACGATCCGCTGGATGCCGTCGGCGCCGCCGTAGGACGAGTCCGACCAGACGAGGTTGAACGTGCCCTCGGCGCGCGCGCCGTCCACGACGGCTTGCAGGGCCGGGCTGCGCGGCTCGCTCGCGGGGGCCGCGGGCGCGCTGCCGGTGGGGGCGCCGCCGCTGGCGGGCGCCTGGGCGGCGCGAGGCGTGGCCGGCGCGCCGCAGGCACCGGCGAGCAGCAGGCCGGCTACGAGGGCCAGGCTGGGAAGATTGATACGCATGGTGGCTCCTTGCCCCTCTTGGGTGGGGCGGCCCGGCCTGGGTGGTGTGCGGCTGGTTTCGACGCCCGGCGTCTTACTCCTGCCGTGCTCCCGATTGGTTTGCGGACCCGGTGAGCGAGTCGCCTGCCCCGGCGATGCGGCCTGACGGCCGCGGGCGGGCACGAGACCCGCCCCTACCCCGCTGCTAAGAGCGATTTGCCCTCAGGTCTGCGGGACGCCCGCGGGCGGGCACGAGACCCGCCCCTACGCCGCCCGGGCTGCTCTCGCTGGCCATGACACACTTTAGCTTTCGACGATGATGAGCTGCAGGCGGTTGGTGGCGGGGTCGTAGAAGTAGGTGCTCTGCTCGCCGGGGGCGCGCAGGGCGGCGCGGTGGTCGCCCTCGTCGAAGCCGCCGTACTCGGGGATGGCCTTGTAGACGCGGGCGTAGGCCTCGGGCGAGGGCACGGCGACGGCGGTGAAGGGGACGTAGCCCTTTTTGCGGTCGGCGGTGCTGAGGTGGGTGCGGAAGAGCACCTGGGCGCCGAAGACCTTCTCGTAGAACTTCTCGGCGCGCACGAGGTTCTCGGCGATGAAGCCGGTGTGGTCAATGGTGCTGACGCCGTCCACGGAGCGCTCCCTTCAGCCGGTGGCCCTGGCCTGCCGTCTGAGACGCTTGATATGTCGCCCGCCGGAAAGTGGCCCAACGGTAGCACCGGCTCGCGTGCCCGGTCAACTGTAGGGGGTGGCGGCTCGCGAGGCTGGGCGGCGGCAGGGAGCGGGCCGGGCAGGGGCCGGCGCGGGGACGGCTAGAATGTGGTGGGGCCGGGCGGGCGCGACGGCGGTCGGGTGGGCGTCGCGCGCCACGAGGACTCGAAGCCGCGCGGGAGGGATCGCCATGGCAGCGCCGGACAGCGCCGCGCCGCCGGAGATCGGGCGGTCGGTCGAGGCGGGCGGGGTGCTGACGAATTACCACGAGGCGGGCGCGGGCGCGCCGGTGATCCTGCTGCACGGGTCGGGGCCGGGCGTGTCGGCGTGGGCGAACTGGCGGCTGACCGTGCCGTACCTGGCGGAGCGGCTGCACGTGTTCGCCTACGATCAGCTCGGGTTCGGCTACACAGCGCTGCCGGCAGACGGGCGGTATGGGCTGGAGCGCTGGGTCGCACACCTGCTGGCGTTCATGCAGGCGGTGGGCGTGGCGCGGGCGCACCTGGTGGGCAACTCGATGGGGGCATCGGTGGCGCTGGCGGCGGCGGTGACGCACCCGGAGGTGGTGGACCGGCTGGTGCTGATGGGGCCGACGGGCGTGCGCTTCCCGCTCACGGAGGGGCTGGACGCCACCTGGGGCTATACGCCGAGCGTAGCGAACATGCGGCGGCTGCTGGACGTGTTCGCCTACGACCGCGGGCTGGTGACGGACGAGCTGGCGGAGCTGCGCTACCGGGCGAGCATGCGTCCCGGCATGCAGGAGGCGTTCGCGAGCATGTTCCTGGCGCCGCGCCAGCAGGGGGTGGACGCGCTGGCGGCGTACGAGGACCGCTTGCCGACGATCCGCGCCCGGACGCTACTGATCCACGGGCGGGAGGACCGCGTGGTGCCGCTGGCGACGAGCCTGCGGCTGCTGGAGCTGCTGGACGATGCGCAGCTCCACGTGTTCGGCCGCTGCGGCCACTGGACGCAGATCGAGCATACGGCGGCGTTCAACCGGCTGGTGCGCGATTTCCTGACGGAGCCCTGAGCGGCCCGCGCGCTGGCACGGCGCCTGCCCAGGAGGTTGCGAGGCACGCAACCACGGGGAGGTACACCATGCGCGGGCGGGTCGATCGGCTGATCCCGGCCGAGGGCTACGGGTTCATCGTCGCCGAGAACGGGCAGGAGCTGTTCTTCCATCGCAGCGCGCTGGAGGGCGTGGACTGGGAGGAGATCGCGCCGGGCACGATGCTGGAGTTCGACGTGAAGGCGCACGCGACGGGCGACGAGCCTGGCGAGCACCCCCGCGCCGTTAGCGTGCGGCTGGCGCCCGACGCGGTGCCCGCCGCAGACCACGAGCGGCTGCCGGCGGAGAAGACCGGCTGAGCAGGTGGCCTCGGTTGGTCTCGACATCGCCGCCGTGATGAACTTTGAGGAATTGGCGCGGTACAGCCGCCGCCCTGAAGGGCGGGCCAGGGGACGGGCTGGTGGCCCGCCCTTCAGGGCGGCTTCGGCTGGCTCACTACCGCATCAATTCCGCAATCTCCATAACGGCGGGCCAGACGATGCGACGAGCTTGGCCGCGCGCTACTCGCTCGGCAGGCCCAGCTCGTTCGCCACCTTCCGCGCCAGCGTGAAGTCGAAGATGCGATCGAGCGTCGCGTCGGCGGGCACGTTCGCCGTCTCCTGCATGAGCCCCAGGTAGGCGCGCTGCTGCGCCTCGGTGGGGATGCCGTTGGTGCTGAAGGTGTCGATCACGAAGTCGTAGGCGCGGCCCGCGTCCTCCGGCGAGAGCGAGATCCAGTCGGCGATGATCCGCACCACGTCGTCGCGGTTGCTGCGCACCACCGGCAGCGCACGGGCGCTCGCCCGCAGGGCGCGCTCGATCAGGTCGGGCTTCTGGCGCAGCTCGTCCTCGCTCGTGCCGAGCCCCGCCTGCGGCACGTCGAGGATGGTGCTGAAGCGTAGCAGCGTCGGGAAGCCGCGCCGCTCGGCGATGAGGTTGCCCGGCACCGAGGCCACGTAGGCGTCGCTCGCGCCCGCGTCCACGGTGGCCAGCCGCTCTGGCTCGCTGCCCGCGCTGAGGAACGTCACGTCGCGCAGCCCGTAATGCTCCGCCATCTTCTGCGCCTCGAACGTCGGGAGCGTGCCGGGGCTCTGGACGGTGATGCGCTTGCCGTTGAGCTGCTGCACGTCGGTGATCGCGGGGTTCACCACCAGCACGTGCTGCAGCTTCACCGAGTGGAACTGCACGATCTTCGTCGGGCCGCCCTGGCCGGCGTGCGAGCCGATCGACGAGAGGTTCGTCGTGAAGTCGATGTCGCCGCTCAGCAGCGATGGGATGATGGCGTTGCCCACCACCTGCGGGAACTCGGTCGCCAGCCCCTCCTGCTCGAAGTAGCCGAGCTTCCAGGCGACGTACGCCGGCAGGTACGCCAGCGACGGGTCCGGCACGCCGATCGCCAGGCGCTGCGGGGCGGGCCGGGCCGTCGCCGCGGGCGCGCTCGCCGCGGGCGCGGCGCCCCCGCTGGCGCTGCCGGCCGGCGCCCCACCGGCGGGCGCGGCGCCCCCGCTGGCCGTCGGGCTGCCGGGCGCGCCGCACGCCCCCAGCGCCGCCAGGAGCGCCCCGATCACGATCCCGCGCCGCAACGTCTTCCCGCTCATGCCTTGCGCTCCCAGCCCACGATCACCCCCTCGCGCCGCCGCCCGCGCACCACCACGTCCTCCAGCCAGTCGCCCATGTAAGCGTAGGCGAGCAGCCGGTTGTCGTTCTGGCTGTGCGCCGAGCCACCTTCCGCCGCCGTGAAGACCTTCAGCTCCTTCTGGGGCGAGCCGGCCGCCTCGTAGAGCTTGTACGCCTGCTCGACGGGGATCTGCGCGTCCTGCTCGCCGTGCGTGACGAGCAGCGGGCAGCGGATCTGCCCCGCCACCGGCTCCAGGCGCCAGTCCTGCACGATCCGCGTCACCCCCTCGATGCTGTCCGCGCCCATGACGTGCATCACGTGGCTGTGCGGCACCGGCACGTTGCCGCGCTCGTTGGCGATGCGGCTCGCCCACACCGTCGCCCAGTCCCACACGGCGCCCCAGGCCACGCAGCCCGCCAGCCGCGGCTCGAACGCCGCGAACCGCGGCGCGCGGTAGCCGCCCATGCTCACGCCCACCGCGACGATGCGGCTCGGGTCCACGTCCGGCCGGCCCGCCAGGTAGTCGAAGTCGGCCTTGCCCGGCACCTCGTAGTCGTAGCGGTTCGGCATGCCGCGAAACTGGACCGCCTCGCCCACACCCGGCCCGTCCGGCAGCAGCACGCTAAAGCCGCGCTCGGCCATCGCCTGCGCGAACTGCAGGCCCTGCTCCTTCGTGCTGTCCAGCCCCGGCAGGTAGATGATCGCCGGCTTGCGCGCGGCGTTTCCGGCGCCAGGCACGAACCAGGCCGGGAACGAGGTGCCCTCGTAGGGGATCTCGGCGTGCTCGATCGGCGGCTCGCAGCGCTCGGCGAAGCGCGCGAAGGCGTCCAGCGAACGGCGGTGCGTCTCGCCCTTGCGCGGGTCGTCGTGCTCCATGTAGGCGATGGACCACTGGTAGTAGCTGCACGCCCGCAGGAAGCTACCGCGGGCGCTGCGCGGGTGGTCGGCGGCCAGCTCGATCTCGCCCTGCTGCCAGAGGTGGTCGCCCAGGTCGTGCCAGGCGCGGTACCAGGCTTCCTTGTCGTAGGCGTCGGCGGCGTCCTGCAAGGCGTTCACGACGGTGATGACCTCGCCGATCGCGCCGCCCGACTGGAGCGCCCGCAGGACGCCCTGCGACCACATGTAGTTGTTTGGAAAGAAGCGGAACATGGCGCGATAACCCCCTTATTCGCAGCGCAGCGCACGATCGTCCGCCCGGCGCGGTTGGCGGCGGCGTCGCGATCGGCTGCTAAGGATGGTACGTCGTGGCGGCCGTCGGGAGCCACCCGGCCCCCGCGCCGGGAGCCGCGCGCATGGCACGCGTGGTGGCCGCGAGGCCGGGGGACAGCGCGGGCGTAGCGCCGTGCCGTCGCGCGGGAGCGCGCCGCGGCCGCCCGCGCCTCAGCGGCGCCAGCGGAGCGGCGGCGGGCCGCTCGCCCGCACGCGGAGCTGGCCCAGCACGTCGCGCAGCGCCACATGGCTGAGCGTCGGGTGCCGGAATTTAGCGTCGGGGTTCACCTCGTAGTGCTTGCGGTTGCCCACCTTGGTCGAGCGGACCATGCCCGCCGCCTCCAGGTCGTGCAGCACCGCGACGACCCGCCGCTCGGACAGCCCGATCGCGTCGGTGATCTGGCGGATGGTCGCGTCCGGCTCGGCCGCCAGGTAGAACAGCACGTGCCCGTGGCTGGTCAGCAGGGTCCACCGCTCGCTCATGCCGTCCCCTCCCGCCGCGCCCCGCGGCGCCGCCCGCGCCTTGCTGCACGATCGTACTTGCACTATAGTACACGCATAATATTGCAGATAGTGCTGGCCGCGTGCACGGGCCGGCCAGCGCGTACCCGCGGGAGGAACGACGGCCGATGCTGGGGCCTCTGGCGCTGCTCCTGGCGCTCGGCGGCCTGAGCTACATCGTCGCCGCGCGCGTCGTCCTCGTGCCCGGCCCGCTCGTCGCCCTCGCGCTCGGGGCGGTCGTCGGCGTCGGCAGCCCCCTCGGGGCGAACCTCCTCTGGCCCGGCGAGCAGGTCTTGCCGCCCGAGCCGCTGCTCAGCTTTCGCGCGATGGGCGCCGTGCTACTCATGTGGGGCGCGGGCGTGGAGCTAGAGGTAGCGGCGCTGCGACCGGGCCGCCAGCTTTTCCGGGCGATGGCGGTGGGGCTGGGCGGGGCGGCCTGCTCGGCGCTCCTCGCGCTCGGGCTGCTGCGGCTGGGCCTCCTGGGCGCATTCGCCCCGCGCGAGCAGCTCGGGCTCGCCTTGCTCTCCGCCGCCTCCGCCATCCCGGTCCTGCTGGCGGTCGTCCGGTCGCTCGGCCGGCTGCACCATCCGCTCACGCGCACGGCCCTCGTGGCGGCGCTGCTCGTGGACCTCGTCCTGATCGCGCTCATCCCGCTGATCAACGCCGAGCACGCCGAGGTCTCGCCGCTCGCCCATCTCGCCAAGACCCTGGTCTACCTGGGCGCCATGATCGCGCTGGCCGAGGGGCCTGCCCGCGAGCACCTGCGCCGCTGGGGACGCGCGGCGCGGCGCCACGTGAGCCGCCAGTCCGCCCTGATCGCGCTCGGGTTCGGCATCACCCTCGGTGTCGTCAGCCTGGCGGGCCAGCTCGGCGTCGAGCTGCTGCCCGCCGCGCTCGGCTGGGGCATCGGGTCGCGCCCGCTGTTCTTCCCCGACGCCGCCGAGGAGCATAACCCGTTCTTCGAGGCCTTCTTCCCGTTCGAGGCGAGCTACTTCGCGCTGGCGGGGGCGATGCTCGACCTGCGGCTGGTGTCCTGGGAGGGCGCGCTGTTCGCCGGCGCGGCGATCGTCGGCAAGGTGGCGGGCGGCCTGCTCGGCGGGCGCGACGGCCTGCGTGTGGGCACGCTGCTCGTGCCGCGGGGCGCCGTGGACCTCGTGCTCGCCGTGAACCTTCTCGTCAACGGCGTCCTCAGCCCCGCGGGCTACGCGCTCGCGGTGACGATGATCGCCATCACCACGCTCGGCGGCGCCCTGCTCGCGCGGCTCGCCTTCGAGGGCGCGCTGTCCAAGCCCAGCGCGGAGCTAGAGCGGCTGCGCGTTACCCGTTAAGCTCCGTCGGCGCGCCGATGCGTCCGAGCACCGCGCTCGCCGCCACCACCGCGGGGTTGGCCAGGTAGGTGTGGCGGTTGCCCTGCCCCATACGGCCCACGAAGTTGCGGTTCGTGGACGAGAGGATCACCTCGTCCTCGCTCTCCGCCATGCCCGGCCCCGAGCCGCCGCAGGCGCCGCAGGCGGATTCGAGGAACGCCCGCGCGCCCGCCGCGAGGAACACCTGGTCCAGCCCCTCGCGCTGCGCCTGCTCGTACACCGCGCGCGACGCCGCCTGCACGTAGAGCTGCACGCCCTCCGCCACGCGCTGCCCGCGCAGCACCCGCGCCGCCACGCGGAGGTCCTCCAGCTTGCCGCCGGTACACGAGCCGATGAACCCCTTCTGCAGCGCGACGTCGCGCACCGCCGACAGCGGCACGCCGTTGCACGGGTCGCCCGGGAGCGCTACCATCGGCTCCAGCGCGCCCAGGTCGATCTCGAAGCGCGCCGCGTACTCGGCGCCGGGGTCGGGCCGCACGCTTGCCACCAGCCGCTCGATCTCGGCGGCGTCCAGGCCGTGGTGCTCGGCCAGGTGGGCGCGCACGGCCGGCTGCGGCTCGACGATGCCCGTCATGGCGCGGCCCTCGACCGCCATGTTGGTGAGCACCGCCAGCTCGTCCAGCGGCCAGTTGGCCAGCCCCGGCCCACCGAACTCGAACACTACCCCGATCGAGCTACCGTCCGCAATGAACGGCTGCGCCAGCAGGTGCAGGATCACGTCCTTCGCCATCAGCCCCGGCGGCCGCTGGCCCACGAACTCGTAGCGCACCGTCGGCGGCACCACCAGCGCGATGTCCTTCGTGCGGAGCGCGTTCGCGTACTCCGTGAACCCGACGCCGAAAGCGAAGGCGCCCATCACGCCGCTCGTGCAGGTGTGCGAGTCGGTGCCCACGATGGCCATGCCGGGACGCGCGTAGTCCTTCGACACGACCTCGTGGCAGATGCCGCTGAAGGCGTCGTACAGGCGGATGCCGTGGCGCGCCGCGAAGGCCGCCTGCCGCCCGGCGTTCGACTGCACCGCGGGCAGGTGCAGGAAGAACGGGCGGTGGTCGAAGAAGCAGAGGCACGACTCGGGGTCGGTCACCCGCGCGTCGGCGCCGAACTCGCGGTGGAACAGCTCGTCCACCACGAAGCTGAAGCCGTCGTGCGAGAAGCGGATCCCCTCGATGCGCAGGTCCACCGCGTCGCCCGGCCGCACGTAGCTCGGCGCCGCGGCGTCCGGCGGCGCTGCCAGCCGCGCGATGATTCGCTCGACCATCGTCTGCGGCCGCGGCGGCGCGCTCGGCCGTAGGGGAGCCACCTGCCCGGCCTCGCGCGCCCGCGTGTAGTCGAAGAGGCCGCCAAACGCCAGCACGCGGCGCGCCACCGGGTCGGCGTCCTCCAGCAGCCACGCGAGCGGCACCGCCGCGCCGGCCGCGAGCCGCGCCACCAGGTCCAGCCGCCGGCTGGCGATCAGCCCCAGGTTGCGGCAGTTGTCGGCGTAGATGCGCTCGAAGCTCGGCGCCACCAGCAGCCGCGTGCCGAGCAGCTTCTGGGCGAGCGGCGCGTTCTCGCGGCTGGAGCCGCGGCCGAAGCCCGCGCCCGCGACCACCACCTCGAAGCGCAGGCCGCGCTCGTAGGCGGCCTGCAGCTCGCCCGGCGCGATCGCCTTGTTCGGCAGGTTGGCGCAACACCAGTGGGTGAAGCGCGCGATCTCGCTCTCGCGCATCCCCGGCCCCGGGAAGAGCGCGTCGGTGGACACGCCGGCCAGCAGGTCCTCGGCCGCCGGCGGCGCGATGGCCTCGCCCGCGAGCTGCCGCTGGATCCGCTCGGCGTCCGTCGTCAGGTACAGCACCCGCCCGCCCGGGCTCAGCCGGAACGTCGCTTCCTGGCCCGCATCACTCTGCTGCATCGTCTGCCCTCCGCGCGCCCCAGCGCCGGCGTGGGGCTATGCATCTACGGCGCGGTTTGGTGGAGCGCTGCCGCCGGCTACTGGGGCGCGGGGTACTGCTGGTCCCAGCGCTGGAACTGCCCCGCTGCGCTCAACTTGTCCAGAAACCGCGTGTCTACGAACTGCTCGGGCCGCGCGTCGCGCGCCCGCGGGCCCTCGCCGTCCGCGAGCTGGTCGAGGATGGATTGGATCCCGCTCAGCGTCGGGTAGGGCGGCCGCTCCCCGCCACCGCGTTGTGCATGACGCGGATCGCGAGCGGCGCGGGGGTGCCCCCACCTGCCTCAGTAGTCAATGCTCCAGATGTCGTACAGCAGCTCCATCCGCCGCAGGGTGACCTGGCGCGTCTGCTCCTGCAGGCGCGGCCCGTGCAGGTAGGCCAGGGCGATCTCCTCGGCCAGCTTGCCGTGGTCCTCGTCGGCGTCCACGTGGACGGTGAAGAAGCGCACCTTCTCCGGCGGCAGGTCGTAGTGCGCCATGAGCCCCTTGCCCATCGCCGCCATCGCCGGCGGGAACGTGCCCTCCGCGCCCATCTGGCCCGCCATCATCACGAACCACGGCAGCGTGTGGATGATCAGCTCGGCGTAGTACAGGTGCGCGGCGGTGGCCGGGAGCATCGGCGCGGCCTCCAGCTCGGCGCGCGAGAGGCCGATCGCGTCCGCGAACTCCAAGAACATGTCCGCGTGGCCCGCGCTGCCCGGCAGCAGCCCGCGGGTCTCCTCCTCGACCACCTCGAGCAGCCGGGCCGAGAACTCGGGGTCGGTGCAGGCCAGGTAGCGGAGCATCGCGATGCGCGGCACCGCCGCGCGGAACTTGTAGTCCTGCAGCGCCCAGCGCCGGATCTCGTCCATCGTCGCCGTGCCCGCCACCACGGCCCGCACGAACGGATGGTTCACCCGCTGCTTAGGCGAGCGCGCGATCTCCTCCTTGAGCTGCCGAACGAACTCCGCCGCCGTGAGCGCCCGCGTCTCCGTTGCCATGCTGCGTCTCCTTTCCTGATTGCGACCGCCTATCGTTCCGCGGTCGAAGGCGCCCGCGGCGGCGCCGTCGAGCCGCGCACCACGAGCGTTACCGGGAGGATGGTGCGGGTTGGCGGCGCGTCGGCGGCCGCCTCCCCGCGCAGCCGCCGCACCAGCAGCTCCGTCGCCAGCCGCCCCATCGCCGCCACCGGCACCTGGACCGTGGTGAGCGCGGGGCTGGCGTGGCGGCCCGCCGGGAGGTCGTCCGAGCCGACTACCGACAGATCTTCGGGCACCCGCAGCCCCGCCCGGCGCGCCGCGCTGATCGCGCCCAGCGCCGCCAGGTCGTTCGCCGCGAACACCGCGGTCGGCCGCTGCGCCGGCGGCAGCGCCAGGAGCCGCGCCAGCCCCACCTCGCCGGCGGTCTCGTCGAGGTCGCCGGCCGCGGCCACCCACGCCTCGTCCGAGCAGCCGGCCGCCGCCATCGCCTCCCGGAAGCCCGCCAGACGCGCCGCGCTGCGGCTGACCTCGACCGAGCCGGCGATGTGCGCGATGCGCCGGTGGCCGAGCCCGACCAGGTGCGCGACGGCCAGGTGCGCGGCCTGGCGGTCGTCGGGCACCACCCACGACTCGTCGGGCGCGTCGCGGTGGCGGTTCACCAGCACGTAGGGCAGCCGCCGCGCGCGCAGCGACGCCAGCGCCGCGTCGTCCCGCCGCGCCGTCGCCACCAGCAGGCCGTCCACGTGCCCCTCGCTCAGCGCGTCGAGGTGCTGCCGCAGCCGCCGGGCGCTGTCGTCGGTGTTGCAGAGGATGACGTGGTAGCCGGCCGCGCTGGCCGCGTCGTCGACCGCCCGGAACAGCGCCGAGAAGTGCGGGTTCGTCACGTCGGGGATGAGCATGCCGATGATCTGCGTGCGCTGTAGCTTCAGGGAGCGCGCCAGCCGGTTCGGCCGATACCCCGTCGCCGCCGCCGCGTCGAGGATGCGCGCCCGCGTGGCCTCGGAGATGCGCACACTCGGGTCGCGGTTGAGCACGCGCGACACCGTCGAGGGATTGACGCCCACGGCCTGCGCCAGCGCCCGCAGCGTCGCCGGGCGCGCGGGCGCCGCCGCGCCGCCGTCGCCGCCCGGCACGGCCATCAGCTCCGGCCGGCCTGGGCGCGCCGCACGAAGTACTCCCAGCCGCGCGCCGGGTCGCGCTCGTCGCTGACGTAGCTCTCCATCTCGTCGGCCGTCAGGTACTGCGGCTCGCCGTGCAGCAGCGCCAGGTGCGCCAGCCGCGCGATCTTGGCGAGGTTGATGGTGCGCTGCACGGCGTGCTCGATGCTGATCCCGACCACCGTGTCGCCGTGGCCGCGCATCAGCACTGCCGGCCCGTTCCCCAGCGCCGCCGCCAGCGCGTCGCCGCGCTCCACCGTGCGCACCAGCCCGCCCCGCTGGTAGACGGGCACCCCGCCGGGCGGCAGGAACTTGCCGTAGTGGTGCAGCGGCCGCAGGCGGATCGGCAGCACCGAGAACAGCGTGCTCCACACCGAGTGCGTGTGGCAGATGCTCTGCACGTCGGGCCGCGCGCGCAGGATCGAGGCGTGGATCGGCCACTCGTTCGGCGGCGTGTTCTGCCCGCCGAGGTAGTTGCCGTCCAGGTCGAGCATGACCAGCCGGTCGAGCGCCGCCAGCCCGGGGCTCACGGACGCGATCGTCAAGAACACGTCGGTGCCCGGCACGCGCACGCTCACGTGCCCGTAGCCGTCGGTAATGCCCTCGCAGTCGAGCACGTGGCACGCCGTGACCAGCGTATCCTTCAGCGCGTCCAGCGCCGGCGCGTCGAACGGGACGCGCGCGGCTGTAGGCGACGACATGGCTCCTCCTCCGCCCGTTGTCGAAGCAAACGATTGCTGCAATCGTTTGCGTATGGTAGATCAGTTGCCGCCGGCTGTCAAGCCGGCGGTGGCAGCCCAAATCCGTGGATTCGAGTTTGACACCTTCACCCAACGGGTGAAGGTGTCAACCTCCGACTCACGGAATGGGGGGCAGGGGGAGCGCGCGCAGGAGCAGGGCGGGGGCCTGGGCTAGAGGCTGGCGTGCGGCGCCCGCCGGGTGGCGCCCCAGGAGCGGATCAGCAGCATGAGCGCCAGCAGCGGCGCCAGCGCCGCCGCGAGATACATCTCCCGATAGCCGAGCTGCTCGATGAGGGTGCCCCACAGCAGGCCGCCGCCGCCGTTGGCCACCTGGAAGGCCAGCGAATACGTCGCCATGGCCGCGCCGCGTCGCTCGGGCCGCGAGCGGTCGATCGCCAGGGCGAGGACGGCTGGCGAGGCGGCGGCCTGCCCGATCTGGAAGAGGACGCCGGCGAGGGTCAGCGTCACGATGTCTGCCGCCTGGGCGATGAGTAGCAGGCCGACGCACGACAGCGAGGTGCCCAGGGCGATGGACCATCCCCGCCCGATGCGGTCCGACCAGCCCCCGAACCAGCCGCGCACGGCCAGGCCGGCGATCCCGCAGGCGAGGAAGTAGTACAGCAGCGACTCGACGGCGATGCCTCGGTAGGTGGCGTAGAGGGGGATGAAGACCGAGGAGGCCGCGTAGGGCAGCTTGCCGAGGAAGTCGAGCGCGCAGGGCAGCAGGGCGGAGGGCTCCACGAGGCCGCGCCAGAAGCCGCCGCTCGGGGGTGGCGCTGGCGGCTGCGCCTGGCGCGGCATGGCGAGCACGACCGCCGCGGTGAGCAGCCCGCTGCCCGCCGTAATGAGGAAGACGCCGCCGAACCCGAGCGGGTCGAGCAGCCAGAGCGCCGTGGCCGGCACGGCGGCGAAGGCCACTCCCTGGGCCGTGACGTAGTAGCCCACGGCCTCGCCGCGGCGCTCGGCCGGCGCGATGCGGGCCAGCAGCACGTTCGAGCCGGTATTGAATCCCGCCCAGGCCACGCCGTGGACCGCGCGGACGGCCAGGAGGGCGAGGGGATAGTACACCAGGTAGCCGAAGCTGGCGAGCCCCATCGCCAGCGAGCCGAGGCCCAGCACGCCCCTGGCGCTCCAGGTGTCTACCACGCGCCCGAGGAACGGCCGCATCAGCACGGAGGGTGCGCTGAAGGCCGCCACGACGACGCCGACGAACACGGGTGACCCGCCCTGCGCCTGGATGAAGAGCGGCAGGATGGGCGTGAGCAGCGACGAATGGGCGGCGCCCAGGAAGCCGGCGAGACAGACCAGCACGAACGCGCGCGTCCGCACGCGCGGCCGCGCCGGCGCCGCCATGCCCTCGCTCAGTAGCGCCGTATCCGCCACGATGCGCTCCGTAGAGCTTCAGTTGTGCAGCAGGGCCTCGCCGGGGCGGGCTCCCGCGCGCCCCTATGGTACACTGGCGGCGCGTCAGGAGGCGGGGACGATGCCGTGGCTCGCGCTGGACTGACTCACAGGACGTAGGGCTCGGCGAGCGGTCGAATCGGCCGACGGATCGCGCTCACCCTGCCGGCAGCGGATAGTCTTTGATCCAGCGGACCCAGGGAGCCAGCGCGCGCACGGCGTCGAGCAGCCTCCGGTCATCGGTCCACAACTGGGCGCCTAGGCGCTGGGCGAGAACGACGTAGAGCGTATCGTAGATGTCGGGCAGCCGGTGCTGGCGGGCGAACGCAAAGGCCTCTTGGTACAGCGCATCCGAGGACAGGAGCTGAATGCCCAGCGCCAGGAAACGGTCGAGCGCCGCCTGGGCCTCATCCACCGTCAAGCGAGTGGCAGGGTCGCGGCGGCGAGCGCGCTGGAATAGCGCATTAGCCACTTCTGTGATCAGGGCCGGCGGTCCCACAATGGCCGATGTTGCGGCATCGTTCAAAAGCGCTTCGGCCTGTTCAGAAAACTCCTCCTCGACCACCCACTTGATGGCGGCGCTCGCGTCCACGACTACGATCTGGTTCATAGTCGGGACGCACGCCTGTCGCGGGCCTGTCGAATGAGCTGCCAAGAGGAAGCAAGCGGGGCTCCCCCCCGGCGCGCGCGCATCTGCGCCCGTAGCTCCTTAGCCTGGGCGATCGCCGCTAGCCGCCGGTCGATCTGCGTTTGGCTTGGCGGGGACACGGGTACGTCCGCGGCACGACCGATCTCGGGCATAGGACTCGCCTCCGCCGCATGATGGGGAGTAAGGAGGCGGGTCAGCTCCGAGCGGCTGATGCGGACAGCCCGCGGCCCGACTCGGTACGCCGTGAGCCTGCCCTGCTTCAGCCAGCGGTGGATAGTGATCGGGCTGACCTTCAAAACTGTCGCCGCTTCGGCGACAGTGAGTAGGTCGCCAGCCTGGCCGATAGCCATCAAACGCGCCTCACTTCTCGGTCGTGATCTCACACAGACTATCATCCCGATGCTTGGATCATCATATGATATCAAGCACGTCGGCCAGACCGGCCCGCATCCGCAGCCTATGGTACACTGGCGGCGCGCGAGGAGGAGGGGACGATGCCGCGAGTAGCGCTCGACCTGAACAAAGATGCGGACCGCCAGCGCGTGAAGGGCGTCTGGCGGCGCGGGGCCGGGCTCGTGCCGGGCGAGCCGAACGAGGGGCTTGTGGCGCAGCTTACGGCCTGCCCGCAACGCCTGGCCGACTTCGACGACTCGGGCTGGGAGGTCTGCTCGAACATCCGGGAGAGCATCTCGACCGGCTTCACGTTCGCCTGGTATCGCATCGCCGTGGAGCTGCCCGCCCAGCTCGACGGCGTGGAGCTGGCCGGCGCCACGGTGCTCTTCGAGACGAACGTGGACAACTACGGCGAGGTCTGGGTGGACGGCCAGATCGACCGCGCGGCCGGCGTCATCGTCGGCATCAATGCCCAGCAGCGCGTCGTGGTGAGCCGCGAGGCGGTGCCCGGCGCGCGCCACGTCATCGCCGTGCTCGTCGCCAATGGTCCGCTGGCGGAGCCGCGGGGCGGCGTCTACATGCGCTACGCTACTCTGGCCTTCGAGTCGCGCGGCTAGCGCGCGGATGGCGGGCGGCAGCCGCTGCTCGGGGCGCACGGCTCGCCTGGCGGATCGGGGCGTTCGGTCACGGGCGGGCGGTGCTCCAGGTGGCGTCGGGCGGCAGCGCGACCTGCACGTCGTCGCCGATCACGCGCACCGCGAAGGTCGGCACCCCGGGGTGGGCGGCGGGGACGGTGGCGCGGCCCGTGCGCGGATCGAAGCGGAAGCCGTGCCAGGGGCACGCTAGCTCGTCGCGCACCAGCCGTCCCTCGCCCAGTGGCCCCTCACGGTGCGGGCAGGTGCCGCTCACGGCGTAGAGTTGGCCGGCGAGGTTCACCAGCGCCAGCGCGCGCGCCTGCACCCACACCGTCTTGACAGCGCCCGGCGGCACGTCGGCGGTGCGGGCGACGGTCACCCACTCCTGAGCCTCGGCCATTGCGCTCTCCTTGCTGGTGACAGGGTACTACGAACCGGGCCCGCGGCGCGACGCGCCCACGTCGGCGGCCAGCTCGTCCACCTTGGCGCGCAGGGCGGCCGCCGCGAACGGCTTGGCGAAGTGCCCCGCCGCGCCGTGGCGCCAGCCCTCGTCGAGCTGCTCCTGGTCGCCGGAGGCGGTCATGATGATGATGGGAATGTGCGCCAGGTCGGGCCGCGCCTTCAGCGCGTCGGCCAGTTGGAAGCCGTCCACGTTCGGCATCGACACGTCGGTGAACACCACGTCGGGCCGCTCGCGCTCGATGAGCGCGAGCCCCTCGGCCCCGTCGGCCGCGATGTGGATCTCGTGCGGCGTCGAGCGCAGCGCCAGCCCGATGAGCTTCTGGATGATGGGGCTGTCCTCACAGAAGACGATCTTCGCCATGCTCGCTCCTCGAGGCCCGAGCGGGAAGCCCGCTCGGTGATGAGCGCCCCCGGATCAGCGGCCGGGGCGCGGCCGCCGCTCGCGGATGGCCCCCGGCCCGTCCGCCGCCGACTATACCACCTTCGCGCGGGCGGGCGATCACTCTGGCGCGGCGTGCGCCTGTGCCGGGAGACGGCATCGCGCGGAAGCGAGCGGCGTGCGAGTAAGTTCACAAGGCATTCGTGAAGGCGCTCACTGTCGCGCGGCGTGGGGGAGCGTATCGTATCCATAGAGCAGGGGCGCGCGACAATGGGGTCGCGGGCCCAGGCTCCCAGGAAGTGAGGCGCGGCGGATGGGCGGACCGAGCCGCCCGCGGCCGCGCAGAGCCTGGCCCGAGCGGGCCGGGCGCGTGAAGATAAGCGGGCCACCGCGGGCGGCCCGGGAGAAGACTGATCCAGCGTTCGGCCACCCGGGTGGCCCCAAGGGCCCTTTGTGAAGCGGGCCACCGCGGGTGGCCCGCAATGAATTGAGAAGCTACCACGTCCGTCCTCCCTCCCCGCCGTAGCCCCCGGGTAGATTGCCCGGGGGTTACGGTGTTCTCGCGCCCTGGCCCGGCGGGCGCCGGGCCTGCCGCCCTAACCGCCTGGCCGAAGCCGGTCGGCGGACCGCGGGGCCTCCAGGTCTTCGCTGGCCCCGTCGAGCGCGACCGGGAAGCGCAAGCCCCGGCCGGGCGGCCTGACGGCCGCGGGCGAGCACGAGACCCGCCCCTACGCCGCCCGACTGGCATGCGCCCCGCGCGGCCGCGCATGGGGAGCGCTCACAGGCCGTCGGGGAAGCCGGCCGCGAGCAGCGCGGCGCAGTCGGCGTAGACGGCGGCCGCCGCGTCGGCCACAAACTCAGGCAGGAACTTGTCCGAGCCTTTGCCGACCTGCCTGTGAATCGCGGCGCGCGGAATCTGCTTGCCGATCGCGACGAAGGCGCGCGCCCAGGCCTCGACGTGCAGGTAGTTCGTGTCTACCAACGTCCCGTCTAGATCGAATATCACCGCCTGTATCAACGCGCCCTCCTGACGCTCGCTTCCGTAGCGCCAGAGGCACGTCGCATGCCGGGCAGCGCTCATCGGGGCGGGACGCTGGCGGTCAAGCAGGGACGCCAGGAGCGGCGTTGGGCCGGCGCGCGCCCGACAACATTACCACGAATGATATGCTCAGGGTGGAGGAGGTGCGCTATGCGCTTCGCGATCCGCGTTGATCCCTGGTGGCGGCCGGTCCTCTGGGTCGTCGGCGTGGTGCCGTCCACGGCCTACGTCGCGTTGGACGGGGACGTGGTGCGCGTGCGCTTTGGCTTCTTCCGCTACAGCTTCCCGCGCGCCAGCGTCGTCGGCGCCCGTCGCGTGGGGAGCGCGAACCTGCTCACGATGGGCGTGGGCATCCACGGCAACCTGGTGAGCGCGCTGGCGATCAACGGCTCGCTGAGCGGCATCGTGGAGGTACGCCTCGCGCCGCCGCGCCGCTTCTGGGTGCTCGGCATCCCCATGCGTGTCAGCCGGCTGTTTCTGAGCTTGAAAGACCCCGAGGGCTTCGTGCGGGCGCTCGGCGTGGCGGCGCCCGCCGCGGCCTAGCGCGGCGCGCCGGGCGGGCTGGCCGCGGCGTCGAGGAGCGCCCGGACGCGCTCGGGGGTGAGGGGCGTGGCGGTGACCTCGATGCCGAAGGGGCGCAGGGCGTCCTCGACGGCGTTGGCGATGGCGGCCGGCGGCGAGATGGCGCCGCCCTCGCCGAGGCCCTTCAGGCCGAGCGGGTTGCGGGGCGACGGGCTCTCGACGTGCCCCAGCAGGAACGGCGGCATCTCCTCGCACGTCGGCACGAGGTAGTCCATCAGGCTGGCGGTGAGGAGCTGGCCGTTCGCGTCGTAGCACAGCTCCTCCAGCAGCGCGCCGCCGATGCCCTGCGCCACACCGCCCACCACCTGCCCGTCCACGATGAGCGGGTTGATGACCCGGCCGCAGTCGTGGACGACCACGTAGCTTCGCAGAGCGACAGCGCCGGTCTCCACGTCCACATCTACCACCGCGGCGTGGACCGCGTTCGCGTAGGTCACGGTGGGCGGCTCGAAGTAGCGCGTCGCCTCCAGCAGGGGGGCATGCTCGGGGGCGTGGTGACCTAACCCCCCCGGCCCACCTAACCCCCCCGGCCCCCCTTCCCTATGAAGGAAGGGGGGAGCCGGTGTAGCCGACGCCGGTGCACCCCCTTCCCGCAGCGGGAGAGGGGCCTGGGGGAGAGGGCCGTCCTCTCCCCCTTCCCTGATAGGGAGGGGGGCCGGGGGGGTAGGTCCGGCTCCGGCGACGAGCTGGGCGAAGGTGGCGGCGCGGCTGGGCGTGCCGACGACGCGCACGGTGCCGGCGTGCAGCTCCAGGTCGGCGGGGCTGGCTTCGAGGAGGTCGGCGGCTAGCTCGCGCAGGCGCTGGCCCACGTCCTGCGCCGCGCCCGCGATCGCCGTGCCCGCGACGGCGGCGCTGCGGCTGGCGAGCGTGCCCCAGCCGCGCTCGATGCCGGCCGTGTCGCCGGTGACCACGGACACCTGGTCCAGGCCGACGCGGAGCTGGTCGGCCGCCACCTGGGCGAACGTCGTCTCGTGGCCTTGGCCCTGCGAGCAGGCGCCCGTGAAGACCCACACGTGGCCGGCGGCGTCAATCGCCACGCGGCCGCCCTCGAACGGCCCGATGCCCGTCCCCTCGACGTAGGCCGAGAGGCCCACGCCGCGGTAGATGCCGCGCGCGCGCAGCGCCGGCTGCTCGCGCCGCACGGCGTCGTAGTCCACGAGCCGGAGCGCCTGCTCCAGGCAGGCCGGGTAGTCGCCGCTGTCGTAGACGAGCGGCTGGCCGTCGCGATAGAGGATGCCCACGTCGTAGGGCATCTCGGCGGCCGTCACCAGGTTGCGGCGGCGCAGCTCCGCGGGGTCCAGGCCCAGCTCGCGGGCGGCGCAGTCGAGCGCGCGGTCCATGGCGAACACGGCCTCCGGGCGGCCGGCGCCGCGGTAGGGGGCAAGGGGCGTCTTGTTCGTCACGTAGCCGGCCGCCTCGACCTCGACGGCGGGCACGCGGTAGGGGCCGATCAGGTGGGCGGCGCTGTTGTAGGGCTGCACCAGGCCGAGGGGGTTGTAGGCGCCCATGTCGATGGTGAAGTGGTCGCGCAGGCCGAGGATCGTCCCGTCGGCGGCCAGCGCCAGCTCGATGGCGTGCTGCTGGTCGCGCGAGTGGATGGCGCTGAGGAAATGCTCGTGGCGGTCCTCCAGCCACTGCACGGGCCGGCCGTGCTCGAGCGCCAGCCAGGCGATCAGCACCTCCTCGGGGTAGACGAGCGCCTTGATGCCGAAGCCGCCGCCCACGTCGGGCGCGATCACCCGGATGCGCGCCGGGTCAAGCCGCGTCTGCTGCGCGATCACGTCGCGCAGGGCGTGCGCCGTCTGCGTCGAGGACCAGACCGTCAGCCCGCCGTCCGGCTCGGGGCGCGCCAGCACGCCGCGCGTCTCCAGCGGGATGCCCGTCAGCCGCTGCACCGTGAAGCGCCGCCGCACGACGCATGCCGCCCGCGCGAAGGCGCCGGCCACGTCGCCCGCGGCCACGCGCACGTGGACCGCCAGGTTGTCGCCCCACTCGGGATGCACCAGCGGCGCGTCCGGCCGCCGCGCCGTCTCCACGTCGGCAACGGCCGCGAGCGGCTCGTAGTCCACGGCCACGCGCTCGGCGGCGTCCTCGGCGAGGTAGCGGCTCTCCGCGAGCACGACGGCCACCGCCTCGCCGGCGAAGCGGGCGCGGTCCACCGCGAGCAGCGGCTCGGTCTCGACCTTGACGATGGGCTGCACGACCTCGCGGATGACCGGCCCGGGCACCTTCCAGAGGAAGCTCGGCAGCGGCCCGAGGCGCGCGAAGGCCGTGGCGCCGTCCACGACGGCCGCCACGCCCGGCAGCGCCAGCGCCGGCGCCGCATCCAGCGCGCGGATGCGGGCGTGGGCATGCGGGCAGCGGACGAACGCGGCGTGCAGCATCCCCGGCAGCGCGAGGTCGGCCACGTAGCGCCCGGCGCCCGTCAGCAAGCGGCGGTCCTCCTTCCGCCGCACGCTGGTCCCGACGATCCCGCCCGCCGCCTCTGCCATACCGCTCTCCTCAGACACCCGACGGGCTGGCCGCGACGACCACCGGCCCGGGCGGCCGGGCGGTCAGCTTCCGCACGTCCACGCTGAAGCAAATCGCGGCCGACACCAGCAGGATCAGCCCGAGCGCGAACTGGTACTGGTCGTAGGACTTGGTCACGTCGAAGATGATGCTGCCAAGCTGCGGGCCGATGGACGAGCCGAGCTGGTGGACGATGAAGCTCAGGCCGAGGACCAGCCCCGCGAGCCGCGGGCCGACCACCTCGTAGAAGAGCACGTTCTGCACGGCGATCGTGCCGAAGGTCGGGCCGATGCCGATGGCGACGAGCGCGTAGAAGCCCAGCTCGGACGGCACGGTGAGGGCCAGCGCCAGCGTCCCCACGCCGCGCAGCGCGTAGCTCACGCCGAGGGTGCGCGAGCGCCCGAAGCGGTCGGCCAGCCGGCCGAAGATCAGCGCCCAGCCGACCGCCGACAGGCCGAAGATGCTGAGCGCCGTGGTGCCGACGTGCGCGTCGAAGCCCTTGCTGATGCCCATCGCCACGAGGTGGGCGCTCTGGAAGAACGCCAGCCCGCAGGCCAGCCGCGCCGCGAACAGCGCGAGCATCGAGCGGTTGCGCAGGTAGGGCAGGCAGGCGCTCCAGGGCTGGCGGGCGGGCGCGCCGAGCCGGGCCGCGTCGGGGTCGCGCGCGCCCACCCAGGCCAGCGGCAGCGCCACGAACCAGAGCAGCCCGCTCGTCACCAGCGCCGCCGTGCGCCAATCGAAGGCGCGGATGACCAGGTAGAGCAGCGGCGCGAACAGCAGCGGGTAGAGCGGCGACGCCGCCTGCACGACGCTCACCGCCCAGCCGCGGCTGCGCGCGTCGAAATGCTTGGAGACGAGCAGCGCGCCCATGCTGATGCCGCAGGCGCCCATCGCCGTGCCCGCCAGCACGCCGAAAGCGACGGCGAGCTGCCAGAGGTTCTGGGCCAGCCCCATGCCGAGGAAGCCGGTCGCCATCGTAATGATGCCGCCCAGCATCACGGGGCGCGTGCCGTGGTCGTCGGCCAGCTTGCCGAAGATCGGCGAGCTGATGCCCCAGGCGACCATGGCGACGGTGTAGGGGATCGTGGACACTGCGCGCGGCCAGCCGAACTCGCGCTCGACCCACGGCAGGCACAGGCTGAACACGGTGATGCTGGCCGAGGTGAGCACCAGGACGGCGGTACAGAGGGCGAGCACCGCGTTGCGGGAAAGCTGCATGGCCGCCTCGCTTCGTTGCCGCTCGGGCGCGGGCAATCTGGCACGCACTTATACCAGGCCCAGCGGCCGCGCGGAAGGGCTAACGGCCTATGCCGCGCTTGACCCCGGCCGAAGCGCCCGAGTAGCATCAGGGGCAGCGGCTCGGGCCGCCTGGGGACGCGTCATGACCGCGATTCGCCCCCGCGAGGTCGTTACCGCGCTCGTCACCATCGTGGTGGCGATCGGGCTGTGGGAGGCGGTCGTGCGCCTGTTCCACGTCCCGGACTTCCTGGTGCCGGCGCCGAGCGCGATCTGGCAGGAGTTCGCCAGCCGCGCCGACCTGTACGCTACTCACACCTGGATCACCCTCTACGAGACGGCCCTCGGCTTCGCGCTCGCCACCGTGCTCGGCATCCTGGCTGCGATTGCCATCGTCTATTCGCGCGCGCTGCAGAGCGTCGTCTACCCGGTGATCCTCGTGCTGCAGATCGTGCCGAAGGTCGCCGTGGCGCCGCTGCTGCTCATCTGGGTGGGTTACGGGCTGCAGTCGAAGGCGCTCATCGCCCTGCTCGTCGCCTTCTTCCCGATCGTCATCAGCACCGCCACGGGCATGCGCGCCGCCGATCCGGAGCTGCTCGACCTCGTGAAGGTGCTCAACGGCAGCCGCTGGCAGGAGTTCGTGAAGATCCGCTTCCCTTACTCGCTGCCGTTCATCTTCAGTGGCCTGAAGGTGGCGATCACGCTGGCGGTGATCGGTGCGATCATCGGCGAGTTCGTGGGCGGCAACGAGGGGCTGGGCTACCTGATCGTCATCGCCAACGCCCAGCTCCGCACGGCGATGAGCTTCTCGTCGTTCATCCTGCTATCGCTGATGGGGCTGGCATTGTTCGCGGCGATCGTCGTGCTGGAGCGGCTGATGGTCCCGTGGGGGGTGACCGAGGCGGAGGAGATCCCGACGAGCCTGTAGCGCCGCGCCGGCCGCGCGGCATCCAGCCCCGGCGTCGGCGCGCGGGGCCGTCCACAGGAGGGCAGTCATGGCCGACCAACAACGCAAGCCAGCAAGCGGCGCGGGCGGCCGCCGCCTGACGCGCCGCGAGCTGCTGGAGATAGCGCCGGGCGTGGGGCTAGGCGTGGCGGCGGCGGGGCTGCTCGCCGGCTGCCAGCCCGCGCCGGCGGCCACGCCGTCCACCGGCGGCGCCCCGGCCCAGGCGCCGGCCGGCCAGGCGCCCGCCCAGCGCCGCATGCGCGACGTGACGTTCCTGCTCGACGTCACGCCCTACGGCAAGCACGCCTTCTACTACGCCGGCCAGGACCACGGCGAGTTCGGCCGCGCCGGCTTCAACGTCAAGTTCGCCTCGGCGCAAGGCTCGGGCGACTGCGTGCGCAAGGTGGCGGCGAAGGCGGCCGATTTCGGCCTGGCCGACACGGGCGCGACGATCCTCGCCCGCGCCGAGGGCGCCGCGGCCAAGATCACCTTCATGACGCACTACAAGAATCTGATGAGCGTGCTATCGCCGAAGAAGAACGGCATCGCCAAGCCCGCCGACCTGGAGGGCAAGACGATCGCGACGACGGCTGGCGACGCGAGCCTGGTGATGCTCCCCGCCTTCGCCAAGATCAACAACTTCGACGCCGGCAAAGTGCAGACGCTCGTCACCGACTTTCCGTCGAAGCTGCCGGCCGTGCAGGCGGGGCGCGCGCAGGGCTCGTTCGACTACTACACGTCGTGGCCGACCTGGGAGGCCGCGGGCCGACGGCAAAACGAGGAGATGACGGCGCTGCTCTACGCCGACTACGGCCTCGACATGTACAACAACGGCATCGTCGTGACCGACGACGCGCTACGCGGCGACCCGAGCATGGTGAAGGAGTTCCTGCAGGCGCTCGCCGAGGCCATCGCCTGGTGCGTGCAGGACCCCGACGCGGCGAACGCCATCACGCTGAAGTACAACCCGGCGCTCGACCGCGACATCGCCCGCCGCGAGCTGCAGGTGGCCATTGACTTCCTGATGGTGGACGAGGTGCGGCGCAACGGCATCGGCACGATGTCCGAGGACAAGATGCGCACGACGTACCAGCTCGTAATCACGAACTACACCGACATGAAGCGCGAGGTCAGCTTCGACGAGTTCTGGACCACCGAGTTCGCCCCGCGCGGCGTGTTGCCGAAGACGTAGCGCCGCGGGCGGAGCACGATGACGACGCCCAGCCAAGCCGCGGCCCAGGCGCGCGAGGGCGACGCCGCCCTGGCGATCCACGTCCGCGACCTGCTGAAGGTCTACGGCACGCGCGCGGGGCCGGTGAAGGCGCTGGAAGACGTCGCTTTCGCCGTGCGCGCCGCGGAGTTCATCGCCGTCGTCGGGCCGAGCGGCTGCGGCAAGACGACGGTGCTGAAGATCCTGGCCGGCCTCGTGCCGCCGACCAGCGGCGTCGTGGAGGTGTTCGGCGCGCCGGTGCGCGGCCCGGTGGCGGGCGTGGGGATGGTGTTCCAGGCGCCGGTGCTGCTGAAGTGGCGCACGGTGCTCGACAACGTGCTCCTGCCGATCGAGATCCTGCACCGCGACCGCCGCGCCCACCTCGAGCGCGCGCACCACCTGCTGGAGCTGGCCGGCATCGCGGAGTTCGCCGGGCGCTACCCGCGCGAGCTATCGGGCGGCATGCAGCAGCGTGTCGCCATCTGCCGCGCGCTCGTCCACGACCCGCGCCTCTTGCTGATGGACGAGCCGTTTGGCGCGCTCGACGCGCTCACGCGCGACCAGATGAACCTGGAGCTGCTGCGCATCTGGAGCGAGAGCCGCAAGACGAGCCTGCTCATCACCCACAGCATCCCCGAGGCGGTGTTCCTGGCCGACCGGGTGATCGTCATGACGCCGCGCCCCGGCCGCGTGGCGGAGGTCGTGCCGGTGGACCTGCCCCGCCCGCGGGCGGCCGCCACGCGCCTGGACGCGCGCTTCACGGCCCTCGTGGAGCACATCGGCCGGCTGCTGGGCATCGACTATACGGGCGACTAGCCGACGTGGACGGCGGGGCGGCGGGCGGGGTCGGGCTCGGCCTGGCGCAGCACCTCGCGCGTGACGGGTGGGATGTCGCCCTCGCCGAACAGCAGGAAGCGCGCGAGCTGCCGCAGCGGCGGCTCCTCCGACCAGGCGAAGTACACGCTCGGCAGCTTGCCGGTCTGGTCGCGCACGTACAGCAAGAGCGCCGCGATCGCGTTCGGCACGCTGGCGGCCTCGGCGCGCAGCACGCGGTACGGCCCGACCTGCTCGCCGCGCACCTTCAGCACCGGGGCGAACTCCGAGGGGTCGCAGACCGTCACTTCGAGGAACAGCACCGGCTCGCCCGGCGGGATGCAGTTGGCGTTGCGCTGCTCGCGCTCCTTGAGCGCGTACTCGGCCGGCGTGCGCACGTCCGTGTCGTGGGCGATGAGGCGGATCACGCCGCGGCTGGCCTCCGCGAGGAAGCGCCACGCGGGCGGGTCCAGTTCGACGCCGGCGACCCGCAGTTCGGTCGTGCGCCAGAGCCGGGACAACAGCGACGTGACGACGATAGCGGCGATGAACAGCGCGGCGATGTGCAGGCCCTCGGGCCGCTCGAACACCGTCGCGGCAGTCGTATACAGGAAGATCAGGGTGATCAGGCCGAATCCGATCATCGCGGCGGGCTGGCGACAGCGCCGCGCCGAGAGCGTCACCGCGACGGTGGCGCTCGTCATCAGCACCAGCACGCCAGTAGCGTACGCGCCGGCTTGCGCCTCCACGTTCGCCTGGAAGGCGAGCGTGACCGCGAAGCAGATCAGCGCGAAGATCAGCACCAGCGGCCGACGCGCCCGCGCCCACTCGGGGGCCATCCCGTAGCGGGGCAGGTAGCGCGGCACGATGTTGAGCAGCCCGGCCATCGCCGACGCGCCGGCGAACCAGAGAATCAAGATCGTGCTGACATCGTAGGCTGTGCCGAAGAGATCGCCCAGGTAGGAATGGGCCAGGTAGGCGAGCGCGCGGCCATTCGCCGCCCCGCCGGGGGCGAACTCGGCGGCGGGGATGAGCAGGGTGGTGACGACGCTGCTGGCCGTCAGCAGCACGCTCATGATGCAGGCTGCCGTCGTGAGCAGCTTGCGGCCGTTGCGGATGCGCCCCGCAGGCTGCTGCCGGTCGTCCGTCGGGTCGCCGCGCACCAGGGGCATGACGACGACGCCGGTCTCGAAGCCCGAGAGCCCCAGGGCCAGCCGCGGGAACACCAGTAGCGCGGCGCCGATCATGAGCAGCGGATTGCGGTACAGGTCGAAGAGCGCGGCGCTCCACCGCGTAAGCGCCGTGGGATGCTGGCTGATCTGGTAGAAGGCCACGGCGATAACGGTGAGGTTCAGCAGCAGGTAGGCGCCGACGAGGAGCACGGCCACGCCGATGGCCTCCGTGAACCCCTTGAGGAACACCGCGCCCAGGAGCGCGATGAGCAGCAGCGTAACGATTACCTCGTGGCCCTGGAGGAAGCGCGTGAAGGGGTTCTCCACGACGTGGGCCGTCGCATCGGCGGCCGACAGCGTGATGGTGATGACGAAGCCTGTCGCCACGAAGCCGATCAGGCATAGCACGAACAGCTTGCTGTACCACCAGGAGAGCAGGTGCTCCAGCATCGAGATCGAGCCGTCGCCGTGCGGGCTCTCGCCGGCCACGCGGCGGTACATCGGCAGCGCGCCGAACAGCGTGACCAGCACCAGCACGAGCGTGGCCAGCGGGGAGAGCAGGCCCGCGGCGAGCGCCGCGATGCCGGGCTGGTAGCCGAGGGTTGAGAAGTAGTCCACGCCCGTGAGACACATCACCTGCCACCAGGGATGGGTGGGGTGAGCGTGCTCGCGCTCGTAGGGGCCTTCGTCGCGGCCGTCGCTGGCTTCTTCGAGCAGCCACTCCTTGAGCCGCGCGTTCGCCGCGGGCATGGCGGGTGCAAAGGCCATCGCGCTCCTCCCGCAAGTGGCAGGAACGCAATCTCGGTGCCACTGCACCCGACCAGGGTAGAATAGGTTCTCGCTCCCGCCCGGCTGGCGGGGGCCGCTACCTATGCGTGACGTAGCTGTAATGCGAGCGGCCCCGATTAGGTCCTGGCGTGGCGTTATTCTTGCATGCGCCGGGACCCATGGAAGTGATGGGCTTAGAAGACTGCCGGCTCGTAACCCAACGGGCCAATGCGCGATAGAGAGATGAAAGATGTCATCGGTCATGCCCATGCCGCTCGCCATGACGCCGTCCTTCACGGTCCTGGCTCAGCAGAGCGCCAGTCTCCGCGCGCGCGCCGGCACGCTGTGCCGCAGGTCTGACCAGGTTCGCGCGCGATCCCGCGTTCTGGCTGTCCGCGCCGCCGCCGCGCGCGAGCGCATACCGCCACCGCGGTTCTCCCCGCTGGTCTCGCCCCCCGCGTCAACCCCAGTCGTCCTACCAATCGGCGGAGGTGCAGCTACGGAAGCCGTCTTGCGCGACTACATCTACCAGACTTGCCTGGCACCCGGCGATGCGGGGCTTGGCGACGAGGAGCATCTCCTGGCCAATGGCATCCTGGACTCGCTCGGGATCCTGCGGCTCGTCGCGTTCATCGAGGAGACCTTCGGCGTCAACGTGCCCGACGAGGCGCTGGTGCCCGAGAATTTCGGGACCGTGCGTCGCGTAGCGGCTCTAGTCGAGCGCTTAGAGACAGCCGACCATGCGAATCGTGAGTGCCCCGTGGCCGTGGGAGTAGGCGACTAGCCGCACGTCTCGCGGGGGCGGGAGGAGGCGCTCTCGGGTCCGGCGCGGGCGACTGGGCTAGGCCAGCGGCAGCGTGAAGCGCACGGCGGCGCCCCGCTCGGGCCGCGGCTCGATCCAGATGCGGCCGCCGTGCGCGTCAAGCACGGCTTTGCAGAGGTAGAGCCCCAGGCCGCTGCCCTGCGCGCGCACGTCGCTATGCGGCGCGGCGCGATAGTAGGGGGCGAACACGTGCGCCTCCTCGCCCGGCGGGATGCCGACGCCCTCGTCCTCCACGCTGACCTCGACCTCCTCGGCCCGGGCCACGGCGCGCACGGCGACCGTGCCGCCGCGCGGCGAGTACTTCAGGGCGTTGTCGAGCAGGTTGTAGAGCACGCTCTCCAGGCGGTCGAGGTCGGCCAGCACCGCGGGGAGGGCGCTCGGCACCTCGCTCACGAAGCGGTGGCGGCGCGAGCGGGCCGTGAAGCGCTGCACGGCGCGCGCGACGAGCGGCGCGAGCGACGCGGGCGCCGGCGCCACCTCTAGCTCGCCCGCGCTCGCGCGCGCCGTGTCGATGACGTTCTGCACCAGGCGCTGCAGCCGCGCGGCCTCGTCCTTGATCGCGTCCAGCACGCGGTCCACCTGCGCCTGCTCGGCGCGCAAGGCGGGGTAGCGCAGCGTCTCCGCCTGGCCCTGGATGATCGCCAGCGGCGTCAGCAGCTCGTGGGACATGGCGGAGAGGAACACCCGCCGCAGCGCCTCGGCGTCCTCCTGCGGACCCGCCTCCCGCCCGAGTTGAGGCGCGGGCGTGGCCCTGGCGGCGGGCAGGGGCTCCAGCGTCCACGCCAACGCCGCCAGGCCCCGGCGGTCGCTCCACACCGGGCCGGCCGTCAGCCGCACCGCCACCGGCGGCCGCCGCCAGGGCAGGAGGCGCATCGTCCACTGCTGGTCCGTCCGTCGGGCCGCCACCAGGTGGCGCAGCAGCGGCGCGAAGCTCTCGGACGAGAAGAACACCAGGAACGGCTTGCCCAGCAGGAACACCGGTATCCCGCCCAGCAGCTCGGCAGCGGCGGGGTTCAGCTCGCGGATGACGCCCGACAGGTCGGTAAGCAGCCAGGGGGTCGTCAGGTTCAGCGCCTCGGCCTGCGACCGGGGGAGGGCGGTGTGGGACGCGTCTACCGACACCAGTGGCTCTCCGTGGTGTTTGCGGCGCCGTTTGCTTAGGTCGGCGGGCGCAGCGGCAGCCGCACGACGAACGCCGCGCCCTCACCCTCGCGCGAGCGGACCTCGATCGTGCCGCCGTGCGCCGCCACGATCGCGTGGCTGATGTACAGCCCGAGGCCCAGCCCGCCGCGCGCGTGCGCTCCCCCGCCCGCGACCTGGTAGTAGCGCGAGAAGATATTGGGCTGGTCGGCGGCAGGGATGCCCGGGCCGTAGTCCTGCACCGTCAGCTCGGCGTGGCCATTGATCCGCCGGAGCTGCACGTCAATAAACTCGGTGCCCGGCGCGTACTTGATCGCGTTCGTGAGCAGGTTCAGCACGACTTGCTGCAGCCGCCGCGCATCGCCATCCACCACCAGGGACTCGGCGGGCGGCTGGTAGCGGATGGTCTGGCCCTCCGCCTGGAGCTGGGCCAGCTCCACCAGCTCGGCCACCAGCGGGCCGAGGTCCACGGCCGCCCGCTCCAGGCGGAAGCGGCCCTCTTGCAGGCCCACCACGTCGGTCAGATCGTCCACGAGCCGCGACAGCATCCGCGCCTGCTGCAAGCTCGTCGTGGCGTAACGGACCGTCCGCGCGCGCTCGTTGCCATTCGCGGGCAGGCGCAGCAGCAGCTCCAGGTTGCCCACGAGCGCCGTCAGTGGCGTCCGCAGCTCGTGGGCCACCAGCGCCAGCGATTCATTCTGCTGGCGTAGGAAGCTGCGCTCGCTGATGTCGCGGATGACGACGATGCCCCCCTCCCGGCCCGCGCCCTGGATGGGCTGACCGCGCGCCTCCAGCCAGCGGCGCGCCCCCTCTGCTCCGACGACCATGAACGTCATCTCGAAGGCCTCGCCCCGCGCCGCCCGCTGGCGCGGCATTGCCTCCGCCGCCAGCGGCTGCCCCTGCTCGTCCAGCAGCGGCAGCTCGCCTCGGTCGCCGGCCAGCAGCCGGTCATACGCCGCGTTCGCCAGGATCGTCTGCCCGTCGCGCCCGACGACCAGCACCGCGTCGCTCATGCTGCTCAGCATCATCGCCAGGCGCGCGCGCTCCGCCTCCAGCGCCGCCGCCGCGTCCTGCAGCGCGATGCCGCGCGCCTCCAGGTCGTCGTTCGCCGTGTTCAGCTCCTCGATGGTCGCCTGTAGCTCCTCGTTCAGGGTCTCCAGCTCTTCGTTCGTCGCCTGCTGCTCTTCGTTGAGGGTCTCGATCTCCTCCAGGGCCGCCTGCGCCTCCTCGTTCCCGACGAGCAGCTCCTCGTTCTGCGTGCGCAGCTCGGCGTTCGCGCGGGTCAGGTTCTGGTTGGCGGCCAGCAGCTCCTGCCGGCTGGCGCTCAGGTCGGCCACCAGGCCGGCGAGGCGCTCCAGCTCTGCCCGGGCGCTCGCCAGCGCCGCCCGCGCCTCCACCAGCGCGGCCGCGGACGCGGCCGGGTCGCCGGCTCCCGCCTCCAGCGCGCGCAGGCCCGCGGCCAACCGCTCCAGGTCGGCCTGGGGCGCTGCTGGCCGCGCCTCGGCCGGCGGCTGCGCGGGGGCCGGCAGCTCCGTGACGATGATGACCACTCGGTCAATGGAATCGGCCGACGAGTCGGTCTGCTGTGGGTAGCAGCTCAGCTCGAGCTGGCGGACCGTCCCGGGCGCCGGGTCGAGCGACTTCACCGCGAAGCGCTCTTCCGCCGCTCGTCCCTGCAACGCCTGGTCGATCAGCCCGCGCAGGCGCTCCGAGTCCAGGCGCCGCGCCAGGTGAACGAAGTCCTCGGCGATTGCCGGCGTGTGGATGGCCAGCAGGCGCCGCGCCACCGCGTTGATCGCCTGCACGTCATAGCGGCGGTCCACCACCACCACGCCCACCGGCAGGTCGAGCAGCAGGCGCTCGCCCCCGGGCTCCGGCTGCACCGGCGCAGGAGCAGCGGGCGGCCGGGTGCCGCCCGGTGCCTGTTCGCTCCGGGTTGGGGTGGTAACGAGCGGCAGAGCGGCGCCGCCGCGTCCCACTAGCGGCGTGCGATCGACGGTCTGCACCGGCGCGAGCAGCATGCGCTCGCCCTGGCGCCGGTACACCTTCAGGTGCGGGTCTTCGAGCACGAAGTACTCGGCGAGCCCGCTCGTCGCCTCCGACTTGCCCAGGATCAGGCGGCCGCCGGTGCGGAGCGCGAACGCGAAGAGCTGCAGCACCCGCCGCTGCAGCTCCGGCGTGAAGTAGATCAGGACGTTGCGGCAGAGCAGTAGGTCAATGCGCGGAAACGGCGAGCGCTGCGCCAGGTCGTGCTGGCCGAAGACGACGAAGCGGCGCACCAGCTTCTTGATCTCGTAACCGCCGTCAATCGGGCTGAAGTAGCGCTGCATCAGGTCGGGCGGCACGTTGGCGAGCGCGGCGGGTGGGTACACGCCGCGGCGGGCGAAGTCGATCGCCGCGCCATTCACGTCGGTCGCGAAGATGCGCAGATGGAAGTCGTCGATCTCGTCGCCCAGCAGCTCCGCCAGCAGGATGGCGATCGAGTACGCCTCCTCGCCGGTCGCCGCGCCGGCCGACCAGGCGCGCAGCTCATTGCCGCGCGTGCGCGCCTCCGCGATCAGCGTGGGCAGCAGCCGGTCGCGCAGCATGTCGAACAGCTCGGGATCGCGGAAGAAGTCGGTCACCTTGATGAGGAAGCTGTCCGCCAGCCGCTGGTACTCCTCGGGGTGGCGCTGCAAGAAGCGCAGGTAGTCGTCGAGCGTTTCGCGGCCGGTATCCGCCATGCGCCGTTGCAGCCGTCGCTGGATCGTGGGCTGCCGATAGCGGCTAAAGTCGATGCCGCTCTCCTTGCGGAGCTGGTCCAGCAATCCCCGCATGCGGCGGTCGGCGTCGGCCGAGGGGGGCGCGTACGCTCCGACGAGCAGATCGTGGAGCAGCGGCCCGATGGCTTCCAGGTCGGCGACGATGTCGACCGTCGTCGGCGCCAGCGACAGCGGCATGCCGGGGAACGATGCCGTCTCAGGGTTCTGGATGATGACCGTGCCGCCCGTCGCCTTCACCAGGCGGGCACCGTCCGCGCCGTCGGAGCCCGTCCCGGACAGGATGACCGCGTACAGGTCCTCGCCGAAGACCTGTGCCGCGGTGCCCAGCAGCAGGTCCACCGACGGCTTTGGACCAGCCCCCAGGTTCTCCCGCACGCTCACGTGGTGGTCGGAGATCTCGACGTCGCGGTCGGCCGGCACGACGTACACTACGCCGGGCTGGAGCACCTCGGTGGCAACCACCGTTCGCACAGGCAGGGTGCTCTGGCGGGCCAGGATCTCTTCCAGGTGGCTGACGCGGCTGCGGTCGAGGTGCTGGGCGACGACGATGGGCGCCGGGAAGTCGGTCGGCAGCGACGCCACCAGCGTGGAGAGCGCCTCGACGCCGCCCGCGGAGGAGCCGACGACGACGAGCTGGCGGACGGGGGGCGACTCGGCTTGCATGGCCCTGCCCTGTGCGCCGCGGGCGGCCTCGGTCGCTCTCCTGCCCGCGGGCGGCATATATTCTGCACAAATGCGCCCAATTCACCGGGGCGCGGGAGCGACGTGCCCCCTATATTAGCATCCCAAATGCCGCCCGCGAGCAACCGTCAAGCAGCGGCCGGCAGGAGCGCGAGGGGAAGGAGGTACGCCCATGGCCGGACACGACCTGGTGGTCGTCGGCGCGTCGGCGGGCGGCGTCGAGGCGCTCGCGGAGCTAGTGCGCGGGCTGTCGCGCAACCTGCCCGCCGCCGTCTGCGTCGTCCTCCACCTGCCGGCCGACAGCACCAGCCTGCTGCCGCAGATCCTCAGCCGCGCCGGCGCGCTGCCCGCGATCCACGCGCGCGACGGCGAGCTGCTGCGCCACGGCCACGTCTTCGTGGCGCCGCCGGACAGCCACCTGGTCGTCGAGCCCGGGCGCCTGCGGCTGCTCGCTGGCCCGCGCGAGAACGGGCATCGCCCCTCCATTGACGTGCTGTTCCGCACGGCGGCGCAGGCCTACGGCCCGCGCGTCGTGGGCGTCATTCTCTCGGGCACGCTGGACGACGGCACGGCCGGGCTGCTCGCCATCAAGCGGCGCGGCGGGCTGGCCGTTGTCCAGCAGCCGGCCGACGCGCGCTACCCCGGCATGCCGCAGAGCGCGCTGGAGCATGTCGTCGTGGACGAGGTGCTGCCTGTGCGCGACATTCCGGCGGCTCTCAGCCGCCTGGCCCGCGAGCCGGCGCCGGGGGAAGCGGCGGCGCCCTCTGCCGCGCTGCAGGAGGAGATCCGCGCCGCCGAGGTGGACCTGGAGCGGCTGAACCGCGACGCCTACCCGGGCGCGCCCTCGGTGTACACCTGCCCCGAGTGCTCCGGCTCTCTCTGGGAGCTACGCGACGGCGAGCTGCTGCGCTATCGCTGCCGCGTGGGCCACGCTTTCACGGCCGAGAGCCTGCTCGCCAGCCAGGCCGGCTCGGTGGAGGCCGCCCTGTGGGCGGCGCTGCGCGCGCTGGAGGAGAAGGCCTCGCTCGCCAGCCGGATGGCCGAGCAGGCCACCGCCCGCGGCTACCAGCTCACCGCGGTGCGCTTTGCCGAGCAGGAAGCGGACGCCCGCCAGCGCGCGGCCGTGATCCGCCGCGCGCTGCTCGTGGATGCGGAGAGCCTCCCCGGCCCCGCCACCGTCGAGACGCTGATCACCGAGGCCGCGGAGGCGGAGGGGGGCGCGCCGGATTGAGCGGGCGGGGACGGACCTACCCCCCCGGCCCCCCTCCCTATCAGGGAAGGGGGGGAGGACGCGCCCTCACCCCGACCCTCTCCCAGGGGGAGAGGGGGAGGAGGCGCCCTCACCCCGACCCTCTCCCAGGGGGAGAGGGGAGGACGGGCCCTCACCCCGACCCTCTCCCAGGGGGAGAGGGGGAGGGACGTGCCCTCACTCCGGCCCTCGCCCAGGGGGAGCGGGGGCGAGGCGGAGGGGGCGGCTGGAGCGGGGGTTACTGCTGGGGCGGGGCGGGGCACGCGAACTGGTAGCCGACGCCGCGCCGTGTCAGGATGTAGCGGGGCGCGCGGGGGGCAGGCTCGATCTTGCGGCGCAGATAGCTCACGTACAGGTGGACGTACTGCGGCGCGTCGGTGTACGCCGGCCCCCACACCTCGGTGAGGATCGTCTCGAAGGGCACGACCTCGCCCGCGCGCTCGACGAGCACGCGCAGCAGCTCCGCCTCCGTGCGCTTGAGGGCGATTGGCTGGCCGGCGACGATCACCTGCTGCTCGGCGAAGTCGATCTGCAGCCGCTCGTCCACGTACCGGAACGCCTCGTCGTCGGCACCGACCGGGGCGGTGCGCCGCAGGACGCTCTGGATGCGGGCCACCAGCTCGCCGGGGCTGAACGGCTTGGTCACGTAGTCGTCGGCGCCCGCGGCGAAGCCCTGCAGCCGCTGGTCGGGACGGCTGAAGGCGGTGAGCATGATGACCGGCGGGCGTCGGCCGGGCTGAGCTTGGAGTTGCTGGCACACTGCCAGGCCGTCGAGGCCCGGCAGGCCGCGGTCGAGCAGGACGAGAGCTACGTCGCCCGCCTGGCCGCGCGTCAGGGCGGCGGGGCCGTTGGTCACGCTGGCCACGCGGTAGCCTTCCGACTCCAACAGCGTGACGAGGTAATCACGAGTGTGCGCGTCGTCCTCGGCGACGAGAATGAGCGGAGCGGTTAGCATCGGCCGACCTCTCGCGCGGATAGTCGTCGCTGCTGGGGCAGCATCTCCAGTAGGTATGGTAGCGCCGGAATCGTCAGAAGCGCGTTAGACAAAACTGAAGGACTGCTGAGGGACGCCCCGGGGCGCTCCGGCCGCTCAGCGGGCGTATAGCTGCTGCACGAATCCCGACGCCTCGATCTCCCGCATGAAGCTGTTGTCGATGTAGTCCTCGGGCTTCGCGGTCGCCGCCTGCGGCTCGGTGAGCGCTAGGAGGTCGAGCACCGTCCGCACGCCCGCCTCGGAGACGTAGGGCACCATCGGGTACACGCGCTCGACGTACGTCTCGTACCACTCGTTCAGGGTGTCCATGTCGTCGAGCCGCGCGTGCTGGCGGTACACCTCGATGGTGGCGGCGCGCTCGTGCTTCGCCAGCGCGATGCCCTCGGTCACGGCGCGCAGGAAGCCGCTCACGACCCGCGGCTTACTGGCGGCGTAGTGGCGGGTGGTGACGATCGTCGCCGCCTCGTAGGGGATATTCTCGGCGCTCAGGTCCATCAACGACGTGTAGCCGAGCTTCGTCAGCCGGCTACTCAGCCCCGCCGCGATCACCAGCCCGTCCGCGGCGTTCGCCTCGACGGCGGCCACACGCGCCGCGTCGCCGCCCGCGTCGACGTGGACCACGTCCAGGTCCTCGTTGTAGCGCAGAGCCAGCCGGTTCAGCATCACGCGCAGGGCGAAGTCGGGATCGCTGTTCACGCGGCCGGTGGCGATGCGCTTGCCGGGGAGGTCCGCCGTGCGGGTGAAGCCGTTGCCCCACAGCGCGAAGATGAGCCGCGGCTGGATCGTGCCGACGAGCACGGTGTCGAGGCCGCGGAAGGCGGCGCTGATCGAGGCGCTAGTGCCGACGTGGGCGAGGTCGCCGTTGCCCGCGGCCATCGCCTGCATGACGATCGGGCTGCCCTCGATGAACTGGAGGTCGAGATCGAGGCCGTGCTTCTGGAACAGGCCGTAGTCCTCGGCCATCCAGAGCGCGGCATGGTTGCCGCCCTGGCTCGGGTAGAGCAGGGTCACGCGCTCCAGCGCCGGCGGCGCGCTCGCCGTCGCGGCGGGGGCCGCGCCCCGCTCGGCCGGCGGGGGTGCCCCCGCGGGGGGCCGGGCGCCGGCCTCACTGTCCGCGCGCGGCGCGGCCTGGCCCGCGCACGCCCCGAGCACCGCCAGGACCATCGCCAGCCCGATCAGCCGTCGCATGGTGTGTTCCTTCCTAACGCGCCTTGCCCCACACCGGGTTGGCGGCCTGGCGGCCGCGGGCGGGCACAAGACCCGCCCCTACCAGCTTCTCCCGCCAGGATCGGGGGGCGGGAGGTCCGTCCTCTCCCCCTTCCCGCATCGGGGAGGGGGGCCGGGGGGGTAGGTCCGCCACCCTCAGTACCCTACGGCGTAGCCGCCGCGCGAGTCGGGGTCGAGGTCGGCGAGATACGGCGCGACCTGGTCGCGGATCAGTCGCAGGGACCGCGCGCGCTTCTCGCGCGTGCTCCAGTCGCGGCCGGCGGTAATGAGCAGCGCGCCGAAGCCGCCCGTGGCGTCGTAGAGCGCCTTGATGCGCTCGCAGACCGTGTCGGGGCTGCCGACGATGATCATGCCGCGCTCGACCAGGTAGTCGTAGTTCACGTCGGCGATCGTGCCGCCCTCGGGGATGTAGCGGCGATAGAGTGCCGGGCGGCCGATCTTCTGCTCCTCGATGTCCACCGTCATGCCCGGCCGCGCCTCCTCGCGCGCCTGCTTGTCGGTAGGGGCAACGTAGACCTGGCGGCAGACGCGCAGCAGCCCGCGCTCGGGGCGCCGGCCGGCGGCCGTCGCCGCCAGCACGTAGCGCTCCATCTTCTGGCGCAGCAGCTCGGGCGGATCGTAGTGGCTCATCAGCAGCATGTAGCCACGCTCGGCGGCCATGCGGATGAAGGTGTCGTCGTTGGTGGCGACGGCCAGCGGCATGTGCGGCTTCTGCAGGGGCTTCGGCTGCACGTTGATCCACTTGCCGCGCCAGAACTGGCCCTCGTGCGTGAACGGCTCGGGCGCGGTCCAGCAACGCACGATCAGCTCGATGGACTCCAGCATCATCGGGTGGCGCAGGTCGTCGGTGGTGCCGCGCTGCTCCATGTTGCCCAGGCCGAGCCCGCCGCCGCCGAAGCCGAACATGTAGCGGCCGCCGGTCAGGTGGTCGCAGACGGCCGCGGTGGTGGCCACGTCGATCGGGTGGTAGAGCGGCAGGAGACGCACCGCTGGCCCGAGGTGGATGCGCCGGGTGAGCGCCGCCGCCTTGCAGATGAACAGCTCCGGCGCTGGCAGCGTGTCGGGCCGGTTCAGCCCGATGTGCTCGCTCAGCCAGGCCTCGCGGAAGCCCATGCGATCGGCCGTCACGACCTCGAAGAGGTCCTCCTCGTAGGCGTGCGCGGCGACCTTGCCGTGCCGGTGGCCGTTGGAGAACAGCCCAAACTCCATGGCGCCTCCCGTCTGCTGCCTACAACAACCCCACGGGCAGCTCCAGCAGCTCCTTCACGCGGTTCAGGAAGCGGGACGCGGGCGCGCCGTCCACGGCGCGGTGGTCGAACGAGAGGTTCAGGTACATCGCCTGCCGCTCGGCCACCTGCCCGCCCACCAGCGCGAGCTGCGCGAACACCCGGCCGATGCCGATGATCGCCACCTGCGGCGGGTTCACGATCGGCGTGAAGAAATCAATGCCCAGCGCGCCGAGCGTCGTCACGGTGAACGTGCCGCCGTGGAGATCGTCCGGGCCGAGGCGGTTCGCCCGCGCCTGCTCCGCCGCTTGCGCCGTCCGCCGCGCCAGCTCGCGCAGGCTGAGGCCGTCCGCGCCGCGCAGCACCGGCACGATTAGCCCCTCGGGCGCGTCCACCGCCAGGCCGATATCAATTTGATCGTGGAGGAGGAGCGCGTCGTCCTCCAGCGTGGCGTTCAGCGCCGGGTGCTCGCGCAGCGCCAGCGCCGCCGCCCGCACCACGAAGTCGGTGTACGTCGGCCGCACGCCGTCGGCCGCCCACAGCCGCACGAGCTGCTCGCGCAGGCGCACGCAGTCCGTCACGTCCACCTGCAGGCTGACGGTGAGCTGCGCCATCTGCTGCAGGCTCTGGTGCATGCGCTGGGCGATGACGCGCCGCCGTCCCGCGAGGGGAGTGCGGGACGGCCCCCCCGGTCCCCCAATCCTGGGGGAAGCAGCGGGGCGGTCTGCCGGCTCTTGCCCGGTCCTGAGCGAAAGCGGGGAGGCAGTGGCCGCGAATGCCTGGACGTGCTGCTCGCGCAGCCGCACGCCGGGATTGGCGCGCGCGACGGCCGCGATGTCCACGCCTAGCTCGCGTGCGAGGCGACGCGCGGCGGGGGAGGCGAGCATCTCGCCCTCGGCCCCCAGCGGCGCCCCACCTCCATTGGGGGAGCCGCTGGCGGCAGGGACGGCCCCGCCGGCAGCACTCGCGGCATACGCCTGCACGTGCTCTTCGCGGATGCGCGCGCCCCGGTTCGCGGCGGCGACAGCCGTGAGGTCCACGCCCAGCTCGCGCGCCAGCCGCCGCGCCGCCGGCGACGCGCGCACCTCGTCGGCGGCGGTAGCGCCCTCACCCCCGGCCCCTCTCCCAGGGGGAGAGGGGAGTACCGCCGGCCCCCGCTCCCCCTGGGAGAGGGCCGGGGTGATGGCGTCCCTCCCCCGCTCCCCCTGGGAGAGGGTCGGGGTGAGGGCGTCCCTCCCCCGCTCCCCCTGGGAGAGGGCCGGGGTGAGGGCCCCGGCCACCGCGCCCGGCGTCTCTCCTGGGGCTCGCGCCGGTGCGCCCTCAGCATGGGGATTGCTTGGCGGGGCGGTCTCCGCCTCCTCGGCGATCTGGCCGAGCAGCCCGTTCACGGGCACGACGGCGCCGGCGGTCGCCACCTGGCGCAGGATGCCGTCGGCGGGCGCCTCCACGTCGAGCGCCACCTTGTCGGTCTCCAGCCGGTAGAGCGGCTCGCCCTTCCGCACGCGCGCGCCGTCCGGCTGCAGCCACTCGACGAGCGTGCCCTCCTGCATAAAGTCGCCGAGCACCGGCAGCCGCACGTCCACCGCCATCAGGCCGCCCCGTCGCGCGTCGCGCGCACCGCCGCCACCACCCGCTCGGGCGTGGGCACGAACGCCGCTTCCAGCGGCCCGCTGTACGGCACCGGCGCGTGCGCCCCCGTCACGGCCTTCACCGGGCCGTCCAGGTAGTCAATGGCCTGCTCGGCCACGACCGCCGCGACGTCGCTCGCCACGCTGCAACGCGGGGTGTCTTCGTCCACGACCACCAGATGCTTCGTGCGCCGCACGCTGTCCAGCACCCGCTCCTGGTCCCACGGCGCCACGCTCAGGAGGTCGATCACCTCGGCCTCGCAGCCGTCGCGCGCCAGCGCGTCCGCCGCCTCCAGGCAGACGTGCGTCATGCGGCCGATGCCCACCAGCGTCACGTCCTGGCCCGCGCGCAGCGTGCGCGCCTGGCCGATGGGGATGACGTAGGGCTCCTCGGGCACGTCGCAGGAGGTGCCGAGCAGCCGCCGGTGCGAGAAGTACATCACGGGGTCGTCGTCGCGGATAGCGGCGATCATGAGCCCCTTCGCGGTGTAGGCGTCGGACGGCACGACGCACTTCAGGCCCGGCACGTGCGCCAGCATCGAGTACATGCTGCCCGAGTGCTGCGCCGCCGAGCCGCCGCCGTTCTCCGGCGCCATCGCCGTCGCGCCGATGCTCATCCGCACGACGAGCGGGATGCTCACCTGGCCGCCGAGCATGTAGCGCAGGTAGGCCGCCTGGTTCATGATCGAGTCGAGCGCCACGCTCATGAAGTTCGCCACGATGAGCGTCGCCACGGGGCGCTGGCCGACGATCGCCGCGCCCACCGCCGCGCCGATGAAGCTCATCTCGCAGATGGGCGTGTCAATCACCCGCTTGTCGCCGAACTGGATGATGAGGCCCTTCGTCGCGCCGGTCGGGTCGCCCCAGGCGTCGATGATGCCCTGCGCGGCGCGGCCGGCCCCGCCCGCCACGTCCTCGCCCATGACGAACACGCGCTCATCGCGCTCCATCTCCTGCCGCAGCGCCTCGTTCTCCGCGCGGCCAAACGCCAGCGGTCGCGCCATCGTCACACCCCCTGCCGCGCCGGTGTGTACACGTCGGTCTCCAGCTCGCTGAGATCGGGCAGCGGGCTGGACTCCGCGAAGCGCACCGCCGCCTCGATCTGGTCCCCCACCTCGGCGGAGATGCGCTCCAGGTCGCCCGCCTGCAGCACGCCCACGTCGGCCACCGCCTGCTCGAAGCGCATGATGCAGTCGCGGCCGCGGTAGTAGGCTTCCTCGTCGGCCGTGCGGTAGCGCAGCGGGTCGTCGCCGAAGAAGTGGCCGTAGTAGCGGTAGGTCTTGCACTCGATGAACGTCGGCCCCTCGCCGCGCCGCGCCCGCTCGACGGCCTCGCCGGCCGCCGCGTACACCGCGAACACGTCCTGGCCGTCCACGCTGAGCGTCGGCACGCCGAAGCCCTTCACGCGGTCCGTCAGCTCGGGGCTGCTGATCGAGTACTCGACGGGCGTAGACTCGGCGTAGCGGTTGTTCTCGCAGACGAAGATCTGCGGCAGCTTCCAGATAGCCGCCATGTTCAGGCACTCGTAGACGACGCCCTGGCCCATCGCGCCGTCGCCGAAGAAGTTGACCGCCACCTGCCTGGTGCCGCGCTGCTTCGCCGCCAGCGCCGCGCCGAGCGCCAGCGGCCCGCCGCTGCCCACCACGCCGCTCGCGCCCAGCATGCCGACCGACGTGTCGGCGATGTGCATCGAGCCGCCCTTGCCCTTGTTCGTGCCGGTCACGCGGCCGTACAGCTCGGCCATCATGCGCGCCACGTCCACGCCCTTGGCGATGCAGTGGCCGTGGCCGCGGTGCGTGCTCGCCACCCAGTCGTCGGAGTTCAGCCGCGCGCACACGCCGGTCGCCACGGCCTCCTCGCCCACGTACAGGTGGATGCTGCCCTGTAGCGCCCCCGACTGGCGCAGCTCGCGCACCCGCTCCTCGAACTGGCGGATGAGCTGCATCGTGCGGTAGAGCCGCGTGAGCACGGCCGGGTCGCGCGGCACCTCGGCGCTCGTCGGCAGGTCGGTCGGTGCAGTAGCCATGTGGTTCTCCTACAGAATTGGGGGACACCCCCAAACCCCCGGGGGAAAGAGGGAGAGAAGCTGGGGGGACACCCCCTGCACCCCCGGGGCAGGTTACGGCATAAAACTGCCGCCGTTCACGTCGAGGACGGCGCCGATGCAGTAGCTCGCCTCCTCCGAGGCGAAGTAGCCGACGGCGCTCGCGATCTCCGGCAGCTCGGCCCAGCGCTTGACCGCGGTCGCCGCCACGCGCGCCGCCTGCTTCTCGGGCGGCAGCGCGTTGTAGAACGCCTCGATGCGCGGGCCGCTGCGCGTGAAGCCGGGCGCCACCACGTTCACCGTGATGCCGAACGGGCCCAGCTCGGTGGCCAGCACGCGCGAGAGGCCCAGGATGCCCGACTTGGCCGCGGCGTAGGCGTAGCCCGCGGTGCGTGGCACGATCGGTACGCGCGCCGACTCCGACGCCACGTTGATGATGCGCCCCCAGCCGCGCGCCTTCATGTGCGGCACGGCGGCGCGGCAGCACAGGAACACGCTCGTCAGGTTGCGGTCGAGCACGGCGTGCCAGGCTTCCTCCTCGAACTCCTCGAACGCTGCCGACGCCTGGACGCCGGCCACGCCGCCGGCGTTGTTCACCAGGATGTCCAGGCTGCCGCCCGCCGCCACCGCCGCGTCCACCATGCGCTGCACGTCGGCGGCGCGCGTCACGTCGCCCGGCGCCGCGAAGGCGCGCCAGCCCCGCGCCGTGAAGGCGTCCACCGTGGCCTGCACCGCCGCCGTGTCGCGCCCGTTGATGCCCACGACGCGCCCCTTGCGCGCCAGCCACGCCGCGATCGCCCGCCCGATGCCCTGCGACGAGCCCGTCACCAGCGCCGTGCGCAGCGGCCGCTCGCTCCCGTTCCCGCTCATCGGCGCCCCACCACGCTCAGCCCGTACTCCAGGTAGCTCGTGTCGAAGAACTCGTCGAGCTGCACGGGGTTCTGCACGAAGCCGTGGTCCACGTACCACTGCTGCAGGTCTTTGATGCTCTGCACGTTCATTTCGCCGTTCGGGCTGAACGCGGGCACGACGATCTTGCGGTACACCGCCGGGTCCTTGATGGTCGTGTACTTCGTCAGGATCTCGATGATGCCGTCGAGGTCCTTCCCCTCGTTGAACGCCGCCTGGTAGTCGCGCAGCGCCCGCAGGTAGCCGACCATGAACCGCTTGCCCACGTCCTGCCGCTGCGTGGTCATCGTCGGCGAGTAGATGATGAGCGTGCTCTGGAAGGTGCCGAACAGGTCGTCCATGCCGCGCCAGCGCACGCCGAGCCCCTGCTCGACCGCCGTCGTCACCAGCGGCTCCGTCAGGATCGCGGCGTCGAGCGCCTTGTTCGAGAAGGCCGGGAGCACGTCGGGGAAGGTGACGTACTCGATGTCCAGGTCGGTCGGCTGGAGCCCCGCCTTCTCGATGGTGCGGAACGCCAGCGAGTCCACCAGCGAGCCCTTGGCGATCGGGCTGATGCGCTTGCCGCGCAGGTCGGGCAGGTCGCGGATCACGCCGCCGTCAATCAGGTCCTTGCGGACGACCCAGGCCAGGCTGCTGTGGCCCGGCTCGGTGTGGTTGCCGTCGGCCACGAAGCGCAGCGGCAGCCCGCGGCTGAGCGCGTTGAAGATGCCCGCGCCCGTGTCGGCGTTCGCCACGTCCACCTGGCTCGCCGCGATCGGCTGGATCATCTCGGCCGCGCTGCTGAACGGCACGATCTCGATGTCCAGCCCCTGCTCCTTGTAGTAGCCCTTCTCCACGCCGATGAAGATGCCCGACGAGCTGACGCTCTGGCTCGCCGCATACTTTACGGTCTGGCTCGGATTCAGCGGCGCCAGCGTCGGCACGCTCGCTGCCGCGCCCCCAGCGGGCGCCGCGGCCGATGGCGCGCTCGGCGCCGCCTGCCCGCCTCCCGCGGACGCCGCGGGCGCCCCGCTTGCCGGTGCCGCCGGCTTCGCGGGCCCCGGGCCGGACGCGCCTGGCGCGCACGCCGCCAGCACCAACAGGCTGGCAGCCAACGCAGTCGCCGCGACGCCGGTTATTTGCTTCGCTTTCCGGGAGAAGACGTAGGACGCGGGCAGTGGCGCTTGCAGTATTCCGCGCCACCCCCCTGCCGCCTCGTGGGCCAGTCGCCGAAGCCGCTGGCCCTCCCTGCAATCCAGTTCCGGCCGCCGCCGTGAACGGCGGGCCAATAGACACGGCTCAGTCCCGCCGTTCACGGCGGCGACGTCGGGACCAACCGAGGCCTCCTGCTTAGGGTCGTGCACCATAGACTCCCCGCGGCCAGATTGGGCCGCCTTGCCAGAATAGGTCAAGCGCTCGGGTGCGCGGCGAGGAACTGCTTGACGCGCGGCCAGCACTCCGGTCGTGCATACCGCAAGACTCACCCAATGGCAAGCTGAGCGCTAGAAGCGTGGCCGCAAGCCAGCATCCTTACAGATCTCATTCGCCGTGATCCTGTCGAATTGTCGGTGGCGCTTGACCGCCACCCTGCGCTGACCATTCGAGTAGATGGAGTGTCTGGCGCCTTCACGAACTAGCTGGTATCCATTCTCTTCGAGGTACTGCACGAGGTCACGGCGCTTGACGGACAAGCTAGGCCTCAACTACGAGTGGCTCGATAAGGGGCTCGCCCATAGGAAGTGGCTCGCCTGCATCGCGATAGGCCAAGACCATCTCATGGAGAGCGTCCTGTAGGGAGTCGCGGCACTCGTCCAGCGTGCGTCCCTCGCTGATAACGCCTGGGAACCCTACCACACGGCCCATATAACCGCGTGAAACTCGCTGGTACACCGCGAGAAACGTCCGCGTACGCTGCGCGTCCATGCTTCCCTTACGCCTTCGCCGCGCGTCATCCCCAACCCGCCGCATTATAGCAACCCGCGGTCCGCCCCCATGTTGACTCTCCATCAACCGAGCGGTGCGCCGGCGTCAGGAGAAACCTGCGTCGGATCGGCGTGCGCCGCCAGGAACTCCCGCACCCGCGGCCAGCACGCCTCGGGCCGCTCCCAGAACAGCATGTGGCGCGTGCGCGGGATGATCGCTAGCTCCGCGTTCGGCAGGCGCGCCGCCAGCACCTTCGCGAACTCAGTCGGCGTGGTGTCGCCACGCGCCGCGAAGTCCTCGTCGCCCACGATCACCAGCGCCGGCGCCGTGATCCGCTCCACGTCGTCCAGCGTCCGGTGGCCGCCGCGGGCGCGCACGTGCTTCAGGAACTCCTCCTCCGTCGCCGCGTGCTCCCACATCGCGTCCGCCAGCGCCGCCGGCCGCTCGGGATGCGCCGCCCGCACCTCCGGGTGGAACGCCCAGTCCTCGTCCGACACGTGGCCGCGGATGTAGGCGCGGTAGCCCTTCTGGCGGATCGCCGCCTGCACCGCCAGGATCGGCTGGTCGTTCGGGTTGCGCGGCGCCCCGGCGCCCGGCGCGCCCAGCACCAGGCTGCTCACGCGCTCGGGCCAGCCGAGCGCGATCTTCACCGCCACCTGCGCGCCGTAGGCGAAACCCACCAGGTGGGCGCGCGGCACGTCCAGCGCATCCATCAGCCGTACCGTGTCCTCGGCCAGCGAGTACACGGTGTACTCCGTGGGCGTCCCCTCGCTCAGGCCGTAGCCGCGGTTGTTGAAGGCGATCACGCGGTAGCGGTCGCGCAGCTCCGGCAGGCCGCTCAGCTTCCACGTATCGAGCGGCCAGAAGTTTGGCGAGCAGAGCACCACGACCTCGCGCCCGTCGCCCTCCAGCACGTACTCGACGGCGCGCCCATCCACCTGGATCACCGCCATCCTGGCCTCCTAGCCGCTGTCGCTAGCTCGCTGCCGGCCCCCAGCACGCCGCCGTCCCGTTGCGCACGAGTCTATACGTCGTTGAGCGCGGGCGGCCTGGCCCCTGCCGCCCAACTGGGGCAGACGACCGGGCGGCAGGGGACGAGCCCCTGCCCTACGTCCCGACCGCCACCAAGCAGCTCGATAGCCACCAAAGCCGCCGTAGCGAAGCCGAGCGGATTCTACCGGCCGTCTCCCGGCGCGTCAACACGCGCCGGCCAATAAGAAACGGCTTACCGAGCGGATGGCGGGGCAGGCAGTCGGGGCCGGGGGCATCCCCGCTCGTTCCTACCGCGGCGGGCCGGCGCCGCTGCCACGAGCCGCCCCGTGGCGCTACACTCGGAGGGCCAGGGACGGCAAGCCAGGGAGGGAGCGCGGCATGGCAGCAGCGAGCGTGCGCGACGAGGACGCGCGGCAGAAGGTCACCGGCGCGGTGCCGTTCGTGCTGAACCTGACGCTGCCCGGGCTGGCCCACGTGCGCTGCGTGCGCAGCCCCTTGCCGCACGCGCGCATTCGCCGCGTGGATGCCAGCCGCGCGCTAGCGCAGCCCGGCGTCCTCGCCGTGCTGACCCGCGACGACCTGGCCGACCCGGCCCTGTTCCCCTACTACGGCCCGGCCATCAAGGACCAGCCGATCGTCGCCATCGAGAAGGCGCGCTACGTCGGCGACGTGGTCGCGGCCGTGCTCGCCGAGACGCTCGATGACGCGACGGCCGCCGCGGCGCTCGTGGACGTGGAGTATGACGAGCTGCCGGCCGTGTTCGACGCCGTGGCGGCGCTCCAGCCCGACGCGCCGCTCGTCCACGAACAGATCGTCGGCCGCTACGAGCTGCCGGGCGCGGCGATCATCCGGCCGCAGAACGGCACGAACCTGATCCACCATGCCAAGGTGCGCCGCGGCGACCCCGAGCGCGCCTTCGCCGCGGCTGACCTGATCCACGAGGAGACCTACCGCAGCCCCGCGCTGCAGCACTGCCCGCTGGAGCCGCACGTGGCGGTGGCGCGCTGGCAGGGCGACCAGCTCGAGGTGTGGTCGGCCACCCAGACGCCCACCGCCGTGGGCCAGCAGCTCGCGGCGGTCTTTCGCCTGCCGCCCGAGCGGGTGCGCGTGCACGCCGGTGCGCTCGGCAGCGGCTACGGCTCGAAGAGCGGCTGCCGCATCGAGGCGCTCGTGGCCGCGCTCGCCCGCAAGGCCGGCCGCCCCGCCCGCCTCGCTCTCACGCGCGCCGAGGAGTTCGTGACCACCACGAAGCACGAGGCGCGCGTGCGAATCAAGAGCGGCGTGCGGCGCGACGGCACGCTGCTCGCGCGCGAGGTCGAGATCCACTACAACGCGGGCGCCTACGCCGACGGCAGCGGCACCATCGCCCGCGCGGGCGCGAACGCCGCCATCGGCCCCTACCGCATCCCGAACGTGAAGGTGGACGGCTACGCGGTGTACACGAACCGCCCGAACGCCGTCGCCTTCCGCGGGCTGGCGATCTCGCAGGTCGCCTGGGCCTACGAGCGCCACACCGACGAGCTAGCGCGCCGCCTGGGCATGGGCCCGCTGGAGTTTCGCAAGAAGAACCTGCTGGTGGACGGCGACCGCTTCGCCACCGGCGAGGAGATGCACGACGTCCACTTCCACACGCTGCTCGCCGACGTGGCGCGGGCCATCGGCTGCGACGCGCCGCTGCCCGCGCCCTCCGCCCCCGAGCGCGCGGTGGGGCGCGGCGTGGCCGTGATCTTGAAGCATATGACCAGCAGCTCGATCACCGCTCGCCTCGACCTGCAGCTCGACGCCGACGGCACGGTGACGGTGCTGTGCAGCACCGTCGAGCTGGGCCAGGGCGCGCGCGGCGTGCTCGTGCGCGAGACCGCGCGGCTGCTCGGCCTGCCCGAGACGGCGATCCGCGTGCCCTACCCCGACACCGCCCTCACGCCGCCGGACGCCGGCACCAACTCCAGCCGCTCCAGCTTCTTCAACGGTGTGGCCGCGCGCCGCGCCGCCGACGACCTGCAGCGCCAGCTCCGCGAGCTGGCCGCCCGCGTCCACGAGGTCCCCGCTGCTGCGGTGCGCGTCGCGGGCGGGCGCGTCCACGTGCCCGGCGGCCCGCCCGACGGCCTGGCGGTCGCCGCGCTGCTGCGGGGCGCGGGCGTGGCGCGGCTGGTGGGCCGGGGCGAGTTCCAGAGCGTGATCGGCACCGACCTGGAGACCGGCCAGGGGCGCGGCGCCTACCACTGGCACCAGGGCGCCGCGGGCGCGGTGGTCGAGGTGGACCGCGAGACCGGCAAGGTCTACCTCGTGCGCCTGCACCTCGCCACGTACGCCGGCCGCGTGATTGATCGCGCGAACGCCGAGCTGCAGAACGAGGGCTGCGCGGCGTTCGGGCTGTCGCAGGCGCTGTTCGAGGAGATGCTGTTCGACGGCGGCCAGGTGACCAACCCGAACCTCTCCGACTACATGATCCCGTCGCTGCAGGACTTCCCGGTGGCCTTCACGACGACGCTCGCCGAGAGCGCCGCGCCGGACCCGGAAGTACACGGCCTTGGCGAGACCGGCCTGCCGGCAGTGCCGCCGGCGATCGGCAACGCCGTGGCCGCCGCCATCGGCGCGCCCGTGCGGCGCATTCCGCTCGTGCCCGAGCGCATCCTGGCCGCCCTGCGCTCCTCGGCGCCGGCCCCCGCGCCGCCCGCTTGACCGCCCGGCCCCGCGCGCGTAGACTCCAGCTACTAGCGAGGCGCGTGGGGCAGGGGCAGCGGCCGATCCGGTAGCGCGCGCTGCGCCCGGCCGCGGCGAGGCGGGGTGGTCCCGCAACTGCCCGGACCTCGTGATTCCCGGCCGGCCAGCCGGGCCATCTGATACCCGATCCGGTCCGGCCGCTTGGTTATGGGGCGGGCCCTCACCCCGACCCTCTCCCAGGGGGAGAGGGAG
>Ga0070741_10002508_pt1 | contig 48979 bp, 58 predicted proteins | sample Coa_R1_4_FD_66440 | JGI IMG/M metagenome (GOLD analysis project Ga0070741, IMG submission 66440) | Surface soil microbial communities from Centralia Pennsylvania, which are recovering from an underground coalmine fire - Coalmine... | ecosystem: Environmental > Terrestrial > Soil > Unclassified ... | reverse complement strand
ATGTGGCGCCAATCGCTATTGCGCCCGTGCAGTCGCGCCGCCGGCGGCGGCGGCTCGGCCGGATCGCCGTCGAGCCATTCGGAGACGACGTAGTTATAGAACTGCTTCGACCAGAGGAGACCCGCGTACCCCTGACGGATGACCGCGCGCTCGTCGGGCGTCGTGGTCTCGGGGATGTGCTGCTCGTAAAACTCGTCGGCCTCGCCAGTGCGAGCGGCGAAGATTTGATCGAATTCCGCGTTGAAGGGCTCGCGCGGCGCGACGTCACCGCCGGTCAAGCGGAGCCGGACGACGCGCTCACTGCCCGCCGGAATCTCCAGGAGATAGTGGGCCGCGACCTTCGTGCCTTCGGGCTCGGGACGCACAACGTCCTGGCGGCCGTCGATCAAATAGTAGTGAAAGGCATCTTTGACATACGGCGAGTGGTTCGGGATGCCGTAGATGCGCTGGAGATCGCTTTCGTTGTCGGTCCAGAGAAGGGGCGGACCGTCTTCAGCGAACCAGTTATAGGGCCCGAGCGTCTCGTGCTCGCTGTGGGCGTGACCGGGACCCATTTGCTTCATCGTCGGTTTCGAGGAATACTCGCGCCCCTTTCGTCCACCCGACCACGTGTTCCGGAACCACAGCGTCGGCAACAGATGCAGCGTGGCGGCATCGGGGCCGCGATTGGCCACGGTGATCCGGATCAGCATATCGTCCGGCGCGGCCTTCGCGTACTCCGCCGTCACATCGAAGTAGCGGCTCTCGTCGAAAATGCCGGTATCGACCAGCTCATACTCGGGATCGTGGCGGGTGCGGCGGCGATTCTCGGCGACCAGCTGGTCGTACGGATACGCGCGCTGGGGATACTTGTAGAGCGCGCGCATGTAGGAGTGCGTCGGCGTGTTCTCGAGGTAGTAGTAGCACTCCTTCACGTCCTCGCCATGATTGCCCTCGGGCCCCGTGAGGCCGAAGAGTCGCTCTTTGAGAATCGGATCATGCCCATTCCAGAGCGTCACCGCGAAGCACAGGCGGCACTCCCGGTCGCAGATGCCGAGGAGACCGTCTTCACCCCAGCGGTAGGCGCGACTCCGGGCGTGATCGTGTGGGACATAGTTCCAGACGTTGCCGTCCGCGGAGTAGTCCTCGCGAACGGTGCCCCATTGGCGTTCGGACAGGTACGGACCCCAGCGCGTCCAGTTGCGGACGCGCCGCGCGTCCTCGTCGATGCGGTCGGCCTCGCTCACGCGGGGACGGCCGCCTCGCTCTTCTGTTGGACGTCTTGCATCACGTTCATGTAGCGGATGAACGCGTCGTACGGCGTGCGGTAGGGGCTGAAGTACGAGTGCACTTCGGCGTCGGAGTGCTCTTTGGTCGCCATGTAGTAGAAATGATCACTCGTCGTGAGCCGGCGCCAGTCCTCGATCCGCGAGGCATCGGCCGTTTTGAGCACGGTGTCGCGGAGGGCATAGACCCGGTCGTGGGCCGCGCGTTGCATCCGGTTGCCCAGCCACGCACTCACATCGCGCTCCTGGTCCGCCCAGGACGTGGGGCGGCCGAACCAGATGCGATCCGCCGGCGTTCGGCTCGCCAGGTCTGACGGCTGAAGGAATTTGACTCCCCTCGCCCGGGTCTCCTCCGGCAATCTCGCCAGGAATTCGAATATGCCGGACTCGGACCATTGGTGCTCGCCGAACGTCTCATAGTCCATGAACAAATTGACACAATCACCCGGCGTCCGCGCCAGCCAGTCGGCGTAGGTCTCCGCGCGCAATGGCCATTGGTTCCAACCACGAGCCGAAAAGCGAAACGCGACGTCATCGCTCAGCTGATAGTGCCGGGTCAAGAGTCGCAATCCGGGCGCGGCGCCCGACTCATAGACGTATGCCGGCGAGCGCCAGTCCAACACATGCTTGGCACCCTCCGCCAACGCCGCCTCGAAGCCCATCTCGTGGACAATGGGGGCGATGGCGTCGCTCATAATGAGCTCCGTATTGCGGAACACGCGGGGGCGCTGATTGAAAAGGGCCCCTATGAGCGTCCGATGCCGCGCAACTTGCGCGGTGAACTCGTCGGGATCGGCGAGCGAAGCGAGACTGTGATAGTAGGTCTCGCCCAGCAGCTCGACACCACCAGTCGCGATCAGCGCGCGGAAGCTCTCGAGCGCTTCGCACGCGTGGGTCTCGAGCTGCTCGATGAGCGTGCCCGAGAGCGACATCGCGACTTTGAACGCGCCGTTCCCCTCGACGATCAACCGGGAGAGCAGCTCGTTGGCCGGGATGTAACACCGCTCGGCGATGCGCTCGAGGATATCGGCGTTCTTTTTCTCGTCGAAGTAGCTCGTACCGTTGCCGATGTCGAACACGCGAAACGCGCGAAGCCGGTACGGCTGATGCACCTGGAAGTAGCAGCACACGTCAGCCATGGTGCAGTCCGTTCACCACCCGGCGATAGACGGCCTCGGTCCGACGCGCCGGCTCATCGAGCCCGAGCCGCGGCGACGCGATCTCGGCGAGCCCCTGCTCGCGAATGGTCTCTTTCAGCGCTGGATAGCGAGCCAGCGCGACGATCGTGTTCGTCATCTCCTCGATGTCCCAGAAATCGATCTTGAACACGTTCTCCAGCACCTCAGCGACGCCCGACTCCCGCGGCACGATACAGGGCGTGCCGTTCCGTAAACTCTCCAACGCCACGAGCCCGAACGGCTCGCTGACCGATGGCATGACGCAGACATCAGCCATGCGATAGGCCCGGTCGACATCCGGCCCTTCCACACCGCCGGCGAACAGAATCTGCTCGCCGACCCCCACGTCAGCCGCGTATTGGATCATGTCGGGTAGAGAGTCCCCTTCCCCAACCACCACGAACCGCGCGTTTGGAAAATAGTCGGCCACCCGGCGGGCGACGTCGACGAAGTATCGCGGGCCCTTTTGCCAGGTGACACGCCCGATAAAGAGTAGCACGGGGTGGGCGGAGCCCAGGAGCCGGTCGTTGGCGCGCGCTTCGTCGACCGCGACGCGAATGCCGTCGACGCCCCAGTGGATGACATCGACCCGTTCCCCGGGGACGTGGAATCGTTCCGTCACACGCCGGGCCAGCTGGTGGCTGTTGGCGATGACCCGGTCGGCGCCGTGCAGGCCTTCCCATTCGCGCGCGAGGATCGCCGGGTTGGCGCCATCGCCGGCGCGATCGTATTCCGTCGCGTGGATGTGCGCGATCAAGGGTCTCGAGGAGGCACCCCGCGCGCGCAGCCCGGCCGCGAAGGTGATCCAGTCGTGAGAGTCGATCACGTCGTGCGGCTCGATCGCGGCGACGCGCGCCGCGACCGCGGCAAAGCGATCGACTTCCGCCATCAGGTCGCGCCCGTAGACCGCTTTGGGTGCCGGCATCGCCGGTGGGTCTTCGACGGGGCGCAGCTCCAGCAGATATTCCGCGGCGCCGGTGTACGCGACGAGTGGTGAGTCGACACGCACAATGGAGTACCGCTCGGCGACCTCGGTCGCGCTCAGGAGTCGCGCGCCCTCAGCGCTCCTTGCCGTCACCGGGAAGGGCACCACCAGCGTCACGTCGACGCCGCGCTGCACGAGCCCTTTGACCAGTCCCAGCGTGGCCGTGGCCAATCCCCCCGCGCGATACGGTGGAAACTCCCACCCGAACATCAGCACGCGCATGACGGATCCATTGGTGTCGCAACTTATTGGCTGCGACAAGCAAGATCACATCAATGGACTGTATCAACATCGTCTACGGCCGTCGAGCTCGTCAGGCCGCGAGGCTCAGGGGTCCCGAACCGAACGCGATGATGAGCAACGCGGCGCCCAGCATCGACACGTTCTTCATGAACATGGCTTGATGCATCTGCCCCATCATCGGGTCCTTCGCATTCCAGAAATCGTGCATCTTCACCGTGACCGGAATGAGAAAGAGGGCGATGAGGGCAGCGCCGACGCGCGCATGGAAGCCGAGCATCACGCTCAGCGCACCAAGCCCAGCCAGCACCCCAGACGCGGGAACGAGCACGGATGCCGCCGGCAGCCCAACCTGTTTGGCGTAGGCGATCGTACCAGCCTTGAAGTGCCCGAAGAACGCCATCAGGAAAATGATCGAGAAGAGGACCCGGCCGACAAGTATGAGTATTGGCATGTACGAATGGTACGCTAATGAACTTGTACTTGTAGTGCCTATTAGTCCATATTTATTGATCAATCGTCCAGTGGGAGTAGTATCTAATGGACTCGCTCACCGAGGTGTTCGCAGCCGTTCATGTGTCGAGCGCCGTTCAGGCTCGCATCGAGGCCAGCGCGCCGTGGGGGCTCGAACGCCGCGACGGCGAGAGCGCGGCGGCCTATGCCTACGCGCATTTCGCCTATGTCTCGCGCGGGAGCTGTTACTTGAGCGTCGCCGGCGGCGACCCTATCGCACTGGTCGGCGGTGACTGCGTGCTGATGGCGCCGAATACCGTCTACGCGCTCCGCGATCAGCCCGGTTCGCCGGTCGCCAGCTTCTGCTCGCTGCCCCGGGGCGATATGGAGAGCGGCATCCGGATCGGTGGAGGCGGTGCGACCACGACCATCGTCAACGGTTGGTTTACGCTCGATCCCAAAGGCGGACGATTCACGGACCTGCTGCCGCCCATGATTCTGATCCGCGGCGATCAGGCCCGGAGCCAGACCCTGGTGACGACACTCCAAATGCTCACCACTGAGTTGACGTCTCCGAGCCCCGGCTCGGAGGTGGTTGTGCAGCGGCTCGCCGACGTGCTGTTCATTCAAGCTCTGCGGGCCTTCGCGGCCTCCGGCAGTTGCACGGAGACGCCGCGATTCTTGCGCGCGTTGGCCGATCCGCGGATCGGCAAGAGTCTCGACGCCATGCATCGCGAGCTCGCGAAGCCGTGGACTTTGGCGACACTGGCCTCCGCGGCCGGGATGTCGCGGTCGGCGTTCGCGGCGCGCTTCAAGGCGCTACTGGACGAGACGCCGATGGAGTATCTCACGCGCTGGCGGATGCAGACCGCGGGTCGGTTGCTGAGCGACCTGACTTGGAACCCCAAATACTCCGCGGTCGCCCAATCCGTCGGCTATCGACACGGGGCCGCGTTCACGCGCGCGTTCGAGCGCGTGTTCGGCGTCAGTCCTCACTCATGGCGCAACCAACACATACACCGCGCCCGCTTCGTCGTCAGTAATGAAGAATCGCCCAGCGGCGTCAATGACCACATCAACCGGCCGCCCCCAGTTGCTGCCGCTATCGGCCCATCCGCTGACGAGATCGACGGGCGTCGTGTTCGTCGCGGGGAGTGATCCGGCGAACGGGACGTAGATCACCTTGTAGCCGGTTTTGCTCGACCGGTTCCACGATCCGTGCAATCCCACCACCGCGCCGTTCGCGAACGCCGTCGGCGCGTTCGTCCCGAATGTGAAGCTGAGCCCGAGGGGCGCCGAGTGCGCCTGGAAGCCCTTCACGATGCGATCCATCGGGGCGCAGCTCACCTGGCCATTCTCGTTGATCCCGGTATCGACCGATGGATCGAACGCCATGTTGTCGTAGCCGCTCGTCGAGTCCTGCGTCGGATTGCAGTACGGCCAACCATAGTTGCCGCCATCGCGAACCGAGGTGAGCTCGTCGGGCGGATGGTTGTCGACGTAGGATCGGGTGACGCTCCCGAACGCAATGCTGCTGTCCTTATACGGATAGGGAATGTCGTCGCGTTCGTTCACCGTGACCCAGAGCTGGTTCGTCGCGGGAAGGATCGCGAGCCCTTCAGCGTTGCGGAGACCGTGCGCGAACAGGCGACCGCCGGTGCCGTCGGCGTTGTACTGATAGATCGCGGCGCGCTGCGGTGAGCTCGACAGATCGTTCGTGCAGACGTTGCAGCTCGAGCCCAGGGCGACATAGAGCATGTCGTTGGCGTCGAGCGCGAGGTCCTTGTACGGATGCGATCCACCGGTGAGCAAGCCCGACACGATGACCTGCCGAGCACCAGGCGTCGGCTGACCGGCGGTCCACACGTACCGGTCGACCTTCGTCGCTTCGGCGACGTACAAATACGTCGTGGCGCCGACCGTGTGAATCGCCAGTCCCTGCGGGGTATCGAGGCCCGAGATGAAGTTCGAGACGATCGGGTCGCCGTTGGGGTTCGGCCGTACGAGCTTCACGAGCCCCGCGCCCGGGACCGAGACCAAGAGGCTACTATCGGGCGTGACCACGGCGAACCGGGCGCCCGGTATGCGGACGTAGACCGAGATATGGTATCCGCCCGGGATCTTGAGCGACCGGGCCACGTTGAACGGCGCGCTCCGCATACTGGCGGGTACGGTGACCGTGGTCGAGCCGGCCGGAGGTGCGACAACGGCGGCCTCGTGGCTGCCGCCCGAGCATCCGGCCAGGGCGCACAATGCGATCAGTGGACGCATGGCTCCTTGAACATAGCGCGCGCGCCCGCTATCGCTCGGGGGGTATGGAGTCTGTGGCTGCACCGCCGCTCTTCGACGAGACATTTCGGGAGACCCTGGACGCGCTCCTCGTGTGGCGTCGCGACGTTCGCCGCTTCGCGACCACGCCGCTCGAGGTTGGCGTCGTCGACCGTCTCGTCGAACGAGCATGTCTTGCGCCATCGGTGGGATACAGCCAACCGTGGCGCTTCGTGCTGGTCGAGTCGCCTCAGGTTCGCTTGGCCGTCCGGGCCAACTTCCTCACCTGCAACCGGCAAGCCTTGGCCGAGTATGCGGGCGAGCGTGCGCGGCGGTACGCCGAGCTCAAGCTGGCGGGCCTCGACGACGCGCCCGTCCAGTTGGCGGTGTTCGCGGATACGGGCACCGAGGCGGGCCACGGACTAGGCCAGCGGACCATGCCGGCCATGCTGCACTACTCGGTCGTCACCGCCGTCCACACACTGTGGCTCGTCGCTCGCGCCTGGGGCATCGGCGTGGGCTGGGTCTCGATACTCGATCCGGTCGCCGTACGTGAATCGCTCGAGGTGCCACTCTCCTGGGATCTCGTGGCCTACCTATGTATTGGCTATCCGGAAGCCGAGTCGACGACGCCGGAGCTGGCGCGCGCCGGGTGGCAGCACATCGATCCGGACGCGCGTTTGGTGCATAGGCGTTAGGAGTCGGTTACCTTCGCGGAATGCGACGCCTCGCGTTCACGCTTTTGCTCGCGCTTCCCTTGATCGCGAGCACCGGACAGTCGGTAAAAACGTATCAGATCGGTCGTATTCGCACGGACATGGGTGAAATCCTGTTCGTCCTCTACGACGAAACGCCGGTGCATCAAGCGACCTTCAAGAAATTCGCGGCGAGCCACTACTGGGACACGCTGACGTTCAATCGCGTGATCAAAAACTTCGTCGCGCAGGGTGGATGCCCCGACACGCCGGCCGGATTCGGCGCATTCCCCAATCTCCTGGCGCCAGAATTTCGCCCGAACCTGAGGCACAAATACGGCGCGGTCGGCGCGGGCACGGACCCGCAGTCCCATGATCCGGGCTGTCAGTTCTACATCGTCGCCAACAAAGAGGGCCTCGCGCGCCTCGACGATCACTACACGGTGTTCGGCCAGGTCTTCAAAGGCATGGACGTCGTCGAGGCGATCGTGTCCGTACCAAAGGACACGACGAACAATCCGTACAAGCCGATCAAACTGCATGTCGATGTGACGACCATGACGTCAGACGATCTAGCCAAGTACGGCTTCACCCCTCAATAGCTTCGTGCTATCGACCTCCGCGCGACGCTCGCTGAGAATAGCGCTCGGCGTGAGCCCACACAGATCGTGGCACTCACGAATCAAGTGCGACTGATCATAAAATCCGGTATCCGCGGCCAGACTCGCCCAAGGCACCGGCCGCGTCGCCGGATACGCATCCGCGATGGTCACCGCGCGCATCAGTCGCATCGTGCGCGCATAGGCCTTGAGCGTAACACCGGCCTCCCGCTCCACCGCCCGCCTCAGATGCCGCGGCGAGACCCCCAACTCCTCCGCCACCCGCTCGATGGCACACCGCCCTCGCGTCCACCGCACAATATCGAGCGCCCGCCCCGCCACTCGGAACCTCCGCTCGCCCATCCTGACGTTCGCCAGAAGCAGCTCGGTCGCCTCTTCGATCGAAGTCGTATGATGCAGCCGATCGAGCACACTTTTCTCCAGCCGCGGCACCCGATCTCTCAACTCCGCACTCCACTCCAACTTCACTTTCAGCGCCACGATCTCACGCCGCGGCTCAAACGCCGCCACCTCCGGCGCCCCAATGGGCCCGCCGACGACAACCCGTGGCTCACCAACCGTCCCGTCGATCTCTCGAAAGTACACGAGCTGGATATTGACCGCGGGATCGGGCAACACCCGATGCACCGCGCCATTCGTCTCCCGCGGCGTCTGATACGTCCACACCGCCTCACAATACGGCGCCAGCGCCGCTGGGGCCGAATACTCGCGGTAGCCGCCGAGGCGGTGCTGGAGGACCATGCTCCAGCAAGTTACCTTCACAAACCGACGTACGGGACGTAGCGCAGCCCGGTAGCGCACCTGAATGGGGTTCAGGGGGTCGCGGGTTCAAATCCCGCCGTCCCGATTCATATAAATCCAACATTTGCAATGTCTTAAGACTGAAGCCAGGCGACCCAAGAGCCTGGCTTCGTCCGTTGGTAGTAACACGGTTGTAGCACGCCGCGGAAACTCGCGCTGGAGCATCAGGGTCGCCGCAGCTGCCGGTTCTCAAATGCCGCAACGGCGCGCGGATCGTACCGCCGGCGCTTCAGGAGGCGGCCACGACCGATCTCCATGTAGGGCAATTCGTCACGCGAGATGGCGAGTACGGTCGATCGCGAGACTTTCCATCGAGATGCGAGGTCAGCGATCGTGAGGAACGTGAGCCCGGCCTCGAGCTCACGTTCGTGTTCGGCGCCGCGGGCTCTGATTGCGTCGAGATCGTCTCGCTTCGTCATTGGTTGGCCGAGAGCGCCGGTGAAGCTGGTGGAGTCTTCGGAATGCAGCGGTTGCAGAGCAATCTTCCCGTTGCCAGGTTCGCCGCCAGGATGCGCGGCACGACGTCGCCGCACCTTTCGCAGATCATTCCGAGGCGTCGCGCGAGGCGCGAAGGGCCACAACGTACGCGCGGGCTCATGCTGCCGCCTGGCGCTCGGCCGCGAGGATCGCGCGGGCGCCCGCAATGGCTCGGTGCTCAACACGGGACTCGCTGTTGAGCGCTGCCAGCACCGCGGCCGCCACGAAGTAACTGGCCGCGGTGCTGGCCTTCCCTTGCCGCCGACGACAAAGGCCGATGCGTTCCATGACGTACGAGACCGCCGAGTCATCGTGCCGCTCCAGGACAAGCTGCGCTGCCTCTAGCACCGGCTCGGCCGACGCGTAGGCGCGGCGCCGAATCGTCGTGTCGGCGTACCGAACCAATGCCTGCGCAGCACCAGACCGATCGCCGTGGGCGATCGCGGACAGGGTATCCAGCAGCGCAGTGCGCAGCTCGACACGCCCGAGGCGGCGTATGCGCGCTCGCAACGCGACTCGCGGCACTGCCGACGTCGTCGAGGTCCACCAACCCTCACCGGCGAACCGGTCGAGCAGCTGCCGCAGGGTGTCGCGCAGGCAAGATTGCTCGCGGCCTGTCAATGTGGGGCTACTCCGTCCCTTCATCGTCCAACTCTCCCAGGTAGAATGTACGCACTCGCGTACACCGAATGTACGCACTCGCGTACACTGGCGCAAGTGTACGTAAACGCGTACATTCTTTGCATGTCGCTGCTTGCCCGACGCCTGAGAGAATTGCGCGAAGCCCGTGGGCTAACCCAGGCGGAACTCGCCGAGATGGCAGGGTTGCGACGCGCGACAGTGACGGAATGGGAGAACGAGGACCGTCAGCGACCGGTCATCGACGTGCTGGTGAAACTGGCGAAAGCGCTGGGCGTCGAGCCGGGCGAACTGCTACAGTCACCGGCGCCAGCGAAGCGCGCTGGCCGCCTCTCGCGCTAAGCGGCCGTCCCTGCCCTAACGCTCGACCGTCACGCCACAGCCGGCGAGAATGTCCGCCACCCAGTACTGCTTGCCGTGCTCGCCGAGGGCGACGACCACCGCGAAGCCGTCTTCGTTAACCTCGTGGCCGATCACGACGGCTTCCTGCGCCCGGAAGTGCAGCGGCGACTCGCGCGGATAGAGGGCTTGGGCCTGCTCCAGCGTCAGCGGCTGTGGATCGAGCAGCTCGTCGATCGTCATGGGCGACGCCGCCGAGGCAGCGGTCGCTGGAGCAGCGGCAGGCCAAAAATGATGACTGCCGCCATCGCCGCGATGAGTGCCGCCGTCAGGTAGGCGTTGCCGCCTACGTAGTCAACGATGGCGAGAACGCCGTTAGCGTCCTGCATCGAGGAGGCGTTCCGCACGGACGGCGTAGACCGCGACGAGAATCGTTGCGATCGGAATCAGAAGCAACAGCGACAGCCGCCAGTCGCGGCGCGTCCTCGTCGCCTCGGCGAGTTCGATGCTTTCGCGGACCCGGGCGTAGGCGGTGAGCGCCATGGTTTGCTGTTCCGCTTCGGATGTAGGCATGGCGAGCGCATCGCCAGCGACTGCGGAGAGCCAGCGCTTTTCCTGCGGGAGTACGTCGATCGGCACGTTGACTATCCGTTCCAGGGATCGTTACACAGAATGGCCTCTGCACGCTACAGCGTGCAATCTCCCAGCGCAACACTGCACGCGTGAGCGGGCGGACAGCTGATCCAGTAGTCCGATGTTCCGTCTGGTCAAGTCATTTGTGGGGAATAGCTTGCGGCTCAGTGCTTCGTATCGGCCTCAGAGTCCGCGAGACGCGAAAAGCGAAAGGCTGGAGTCAGGAGGAGCTCGCCGACGCGGCGGGAGTCCGTCGCGACACGGTGTCGTCGATCGAGTTAGATAAGACCGACTCAATCGAATTCGATGTCCTTGAGCGCCTGGCTCGCGCCCTGGATGTCGATCCGGGCTACTTCTTCACGAGATACTGCCCGTAAATCGCTCGGCTTGCGACCCACGCGTCCACTGCATGATCGTAGGGCCATGATAAAGGTCAAAGTCACATCCGATACCCCGCGCCTCGGGGTCACCGACGATCGCCTCCGGACCGTCTTGACGTTCACGGTCGAGGCGACCGTGCCGCCCAACAGCCGAGAATACGAAGAGCTCATCCGGCTATGCACCGCTCACGAGGCCTGGATCTCGGATTCCGCGCCTCGCTGACCGCACGCCTACGCCTCGGTTTTACCGGCGCAGTTTCGGGTAGTCTGCCGCCTTCCACGACATGGTGGGATGACGCGCTGAGCGCGCCGCCCACCATGTCGCGACCGCCAGCGATAAGACCAGATCGTCGTGCTGTGTCTCGCGCCAGTCCTCGCCAGCCGCGTACGTATCGCGGCCCGTGGCCGTCGTTTTGACACGAAAGCCGAGCAGCTCGGAGCGCATCGCGACCGCGAACGGCAGTCCGTTCGCGAAGCGCAGCCGGCCTTGCTGAAGCTCAATCACCACGGCGTTGATGAGATCCGCCTTTGGCGTGCGCCAATAGCCCTTCTCGAAGTGAGGGAGCACGCCACCGGTGATCGAGACGAACTTGGCGGCGAGGCCGCGGTCCTTCACGATATCGCTGACCGCCTGCCCCACGCCGGTGATGTCCCATACGCTGATGGGTGGCTCGTCGAGCGCGAGCGCCGGGTGACGGAGCATGTGATCTACGCGCCGTACTTGGTCGACATACGACATCCCGAGAGGGAGGCGCTCGATGTGCACGACGTCGAGGGACACGAGCGTCCGCGGCGGCGTGTGCGGTTCGATCGGCGGGTCATATAGTGGCGGCCGCGCATTCGCCGCCACGCCGTTGCGGCCCGTGCGAGCGAGCTGCGCGAGCGTCGCGTCGATCCTGGATGGCATGTCCGCGGCGATGCGTTGGTCGCCGTTGACGATGTGCGGCGCGGCGCCGATGTGGTGATCCTCGGCTTGGACGACCACGAGACCCGTGGGGTCGTTGATCTTGCCCGGGTCCACCCCGATGATAGTGCGCTTCATCGACCGAACACGCCGCCCGGGAAGACGGGCTCGAGGTCGTTGTCGAATGCGCGGTCGACGAGATCCGCGGCGAACACCGACTCGTCAACGTCGCCGAACTCGCACAGGTATTCGCGACGGAAGATCCGCTCACCGAGCGCGGCACGTTCCTGCGCCAGCCACGCCGGGTCGAAGCGCTCGCACTGGTCGGCGCGTACCTCGATCCGCTCCCATTGTGCACCGCCTTCAGTCCAGGCGCCGTAGAACCAACCAAACTTACCCCACGCTGAGGTCAGTGCGATGACCCTGCCACGGCCGATCGCGAGCATCGGTCGCACGGCGTGGTAGAGGTCGTCCGGTACCCGCGCGGCTTCGTCGATAGCAATGAGCGCTGGCGACGAGAAGCCGCGGATATTGGCCTCAGTCGATGGCAACGAGACGATGCGGCTCGCGTTCGAGAACTCGAGCGACTGCGCGTTGTCGACGGTGAGCGTCGCCGGCGCGAGACCGCCGAGCGCCGCCAGCTGGGTGGACACGCGCCGTAGGAGCTCGATCGCCTGCCGCTGAGCGCGCGCGAGGACCAGTACGAGCGTCGCGGCCGCGAGGAGCGCCGTGCGCAAGGCGACGTTCGCCGTGTACTCGGTCTTCCCGAATTGGCGCGATGCGAGAATGCCCAGCTGCGGCGCTTCCGATCGGAGGATGCGCTGCTGATGGATGTCCGGATCCGGCAACCCACAGTCGAGCGCGAACAAAACCGGGTCCAGCGCCCACGCCAGCAAACGCTCCGTACTGGGGCCAGACCGGCGCACGCCGGCCCTCAGAAGACGCCGGCGCCGTTGTTCGCTCAGCTGCCAGGCGAGTCGCGGGCCAGCCCTATGCAGCACGGCCGTCCCCGGTGCGCGCGTGAGCCATGAGGGCGGCCGCTACGCGCTGGCGCAGTATTGGCGGCTGGTCACCGAGTGCGTCGGTAATCGTCGCGATGATCGCCTTCAGTTCGATCGTCGCGTTGATGTGGACATTCGTCGTTTGCTCTGGCGGCAGCTCGCCGAGTACGCGCGCCAGCAGCGCGGCGCCGCGCAGTCCGGTGCGCACACCGGACAGCGCGACGGAGAGATCGCCCTTCGCCTCGGCCTTCTGGCTCAAGTACCACGCGCGGGCGACGTGACGCTGCACGAGGGTGACGACATCGTCGCTGAACGCCGCCGCGTTCGGAACGAGGCCGGCCGCGAGGCGCCGCGGCAAGTGCTTCCGCGCGTGCCGTGCGATCGCGAGCGCCGCCGCCCCGTGCTTCTTACCGATCGCGGCGTACGACTCGCCGCCGATCACGAGCTCGGCGTCGATCGTCTCGATCTCGGGATGCGCACAGACCTGGCACTTGCCACCGACGCCGTAGGTCACGCCGGCGCCTCGCTGTTCGCGCGTTCGAGCAGCTCGTCGAGACGCCGTTGCTCGGCCGCCGTGACCTTACGACCCCTGCGTTTTGCCTTCGCGTGCGCGGCCCATATCTCGCGCCACGCCGCGCGCGCAAGAGCAGCATGGGCCTCCTGCTGAGCTTCGATCTTCGCGTTCTGAGCCGCGACTCGCGCGCTCGTCATGGGCCGCTGCGCGGCCTCACGCGCTTCCTCTTCGGCCCGGATATCGGACCAGCGCCGTTCGGTAACAGGGTCACGGAGCTTGCCCTCTGGAGTCTGCCAGTACGGATCGCCTGTGTTCAGTCGCATAGAGTTGCCCCTTTAGATGGTCCGCGCGAGCCGGCGCTTCGATTCGAGGATGCCCTCCTCCGTGCGCCCCGATTCGCGTATCTCCTTGATTCTCGCTTCGACCGCCAACTGCCGTCGCGCCTCGGCGCCGATCGGGTCCCTCGCATCTTCGATCGCCTGCAGGCGCTCGCGCTCCTTCTGCTCCGCGCGCTCGGCCGCTTCACGCTTCGCGTCCTCTTTCGCGATGATCGCTTCGATCGCGGCCTCGTGCCTGGCCCGCCCCTCTGGCGTGAATGGATTGTCGAGGTCCCGCTGCCGCTTCGCCTCCCGTTCGGCGCGTTCCTCGGGCGTGAGGGCGGCTTCCGCCGCCTCAATCCGCGCGTGATTCGCTTTGATCTCGGCCAAGTAGTGGTCCGCTTCGGTCACGCGCCTGGGTGGCCCGTATTCGATTGCCATTTGTTGTCGTCTCCTGGTTGTTGGTTCGTTATTCGCCCGCATCGCCGCTGGCGATCGGGTTGGGGAACTTGACCCATTCGCCTCGCTCCCAGCTGTTCGATCCCCTGACCCAGCGCCATGCTTGCCCAGAGGCGTCGAGCCCAAACAGATCGCCGCCGCAGGCCACCATCTGCGCCAGTTTCATCGTGTTCATTTTCCCTCGAGTCAAAAGTGAACGTTCGCCAATTATCTCACACCGGTCGATCGTATCGCGGTTTCCGAGCATTCCCACCGTGGTGTCCTTCGAGATGGCGCTCGCCGCGGCCGTGGCCGTGGCTCTCGTGCAGCGGCACGGCCCGATCCTGCCGATTGTTCATGAACGCCACCTTCTGGCGGCCGGTGAGCGAGTTCAGATACGCCTCGCGTGCCAGGCGCTCGGCCTCTGGCCAGTCGGGCGGTTCGTTGGTGTCATTCGCCATTGATAGCTCGATGCCTCACTGTTGAGCGATTGAAGGGAAGGACGGTAGCCCGCGCCGACGAAACGCCGATGCGACGCGGCGTTGGAGACAATCCCGTCCTCGACAACGGGATCTCGTCTTGGTCGCCATGGCGAGTGGCGGGCGCGGGACGCACCGTCCAGGGGTGCCAAACCAGCAGCCAGTCGCGCGCCGCGTCGACGGTCGCGCACAACATCGCGGCGGTCACGGCGCACCCTCTCGGCGCGCGTTCACGCGATCACAATTACTCACATCTGCGCAAGCAGCGCACACGACACCGCTGAGCGGGAACAAGCCGCGGTCGCAACGCTGGCACGGGTAAGGCTTGAGGTATTCGAGCAACTCCGGCTTCGCCTCACGCAACGCTGCCCACAGCGACGCGCCCATGGCGCGGAGCGGGTCGTAGACGACGATCCGATCGGGCTCTCGACGCACGAGCTCGGCGCCGCAGGAGTGCACAGCATCCAGCAGAGACGCCACGCGCTCAGATGTCACCGGTGACCTCCTCGAGATCGATGCCTGCCTGCATGCCTACGGCATGCAGGCTCGATCTTGCAGGTTCGAGCCTGCCCCGGGTGGCTAGGGCAGGTTGGGCAGGTTGGGCAACCGTGAGCCTGCCCGCCTGCCCATTGGCCTGGGCAGGCTCGGTCAGATACCAGTGACGCGCGTTGCGAGAGCCGTCTCTGAACTGGATCTTGCCGGCTTCATGAAGCCGGCTGATAGCCGCTGATACGTCCTCGCCGCGGATGCCTTCCTTGCCCGCCGCCACGCGAATCTCAGTGGACTTTGGCCCATCGATCGCCGCGAGATACCTCAGTACCCACTGGTCGGCCGCGGCCTTGGGACCGAGATATTCGAGCCGGGCTTTCGTCCAGTGGCCACGATTCCCCGGCGCAACTTCGATCGACCTGTGCACACTGAACCGCACCGGCTTCTCGGCACAGCTCATCTTGACGCATTCGATACCGACGTCGTTGTCGCCGCGGTCAGCGATTTCGTACGCCGCTCTAGCAGCGCCATGAAACGCACTTGAGCCGCGGATCCGGTCACTGCCGGTCACACCTTCGCGAGCCTTTCCAGCGTGCTGGACCCACAGCACGGTGGCACCCGTCTCGTCACTCACGCGTCGGGCGAACCGGGTGTAGCGACGCATCTCGGATGCGTCGTTCTCGTTGCCTTCGATAAGGTGCGCGAGAGGATCGAGCACTAACAAGTGCGCGCCGAGGCCAGCGGCTTCGTCGAGCAGCTGCTGCTGCCAGCGCGCATCGCCGAGTGAAATGCCATCCAGGGCGTGAAAATGGAGGTTGGCAAGCACCTTCTGACGCGCCCAGTTATGCCCTCGGCAGAAGGCCTCGGTGCGCATAGTCACGAGTGAAAGCCGGTCGTCCTCGGACACGTATAGCACCGGACTACCGTCGCCCGTCTTGAATCGCGGCAGATCGAAGAGCGCATATCCGCCGGCGATTGCCGCGGCCGCGCACAGGGCGAGCCCTGACTTGAACACGCCGGGTGGCCCGTACAGGATTGTGGGCTCGCCAGCTGGCACGAGATCGTTGACGAGCCAGCGCACCGGCTCGGCCGGTGGCGCGTTGAGCGCGCATACGGGACCGGGGTAGCGAGCATCGGCTTCGTACTCGTCAGCGTCGACCGATTCGCCGGGCTGGCGCCGCACGTACGCCAGCGCGCGGGCGCGGTCGCGCGGCGTGAGGAGCCGTACAGCATGCTCAGCATAGGACGCCAGCTGCTCCTCACCGGCCGGCACGCGCCCGGCCTCGAGAATGATCTCGGCGATATGCCGACAGTCGAACTCCTCAAAGTCTTCCGGCCGGAGTCCGAGCGTGGCGCCAGGGTGCCCGCGCTGCGCGTCGACGAGCAAGTACGCGGCTCGCATTTCTTGCACGCGGCGATCGGTCCCTGGCGTGATCCCGGGTGCGGCGGTCATCACTGCCTATGCTCCCTTGACCGCGAAGGTCTTCAGCGCATAGCCGCCGCGGGCCGCGTTGTTGATGCCGTCGATGATCGACTGGAATGCGGCCTGGTCGTTCGGCCCGATCACGGGCCCCACTGTGATATGGATCGGCTGTTGTGGACCGGTAGGTTCGGGGAGACCAGTGACGGGATTCCCGCCTGGTCCGCCGTAGAGTGTCGTGACCGTCGACGCCGGGCCGTAGTACGCCGATAATGGCGACCCTTGCGCATTGGCGCCGCTCGACGACATGGCATTGCCGATCGATGCGAATGCGCTTCCCAGTGCGAACAACGCGAGCGAAGCGCCGATCGACGCCTCGCCAGCTGTGAACGGATTGGCGAGAGCGGGAGCCAGCGAGCTCATGATCGTACCGAACGCCTTAAGCACGCCCGACTGCTGGACCATCATGTTGCCGAGGCCCGTTAGCCCTGTCTTGCCGAGGTCTTCGAGGCCGTTCTTCAGCGCGCCCTTGTTGAACGCGTGTGACCACGTACTCGTGAAGATCGCCCCGAGTTGTGTGCCAAAGTCTCTGGCGTCCTGCGTGAAAGCGGCGAGCCGTGCCTTTTGATCGGCTTGTGCCTTGATGAGGATTTGCTGCTCTGGCTGCGCGTCGAAGGTGGCCCGTAGCTTCGACTGCGCGTTTTCGACTGCGGCCGTCGCGGTATCAAGGTCACCCTCGAGGCGGATCCGCTCTTCGAGTGAGAGGTTAGATTCTGCGAGGCGCCGCTTCAGCTCCGTCTCGATCGTGCTAAGACGTAGGAGAGCCGCCCCTGCTGTATTCGCCTGCGTCGCTCCCTGTGCCAGCAATGCGTTCTGCTCTTCGAGATGCGAGAGCTCGTCTTTCCCGTCCTGCTTTTCCCTTTCCGGCTTCTTGCCTTCGTCTTTGTTCTCTTGATTGAAGGCGCGGGTAGTCGCGCTCTCGCCCTGCCGCCGGCGCATCTCGGCGTCCGCGTCGCGCATGGCGCGCAGCTGCTCGGCCGACGGCTGCAGGCTGTTGAACGCTCGACGAAGGTTCGCAAGACTGGTCTCCGCATCGTGGACAGCGCCAGCGGCAATCGCTGCGGCCTTGAGGTGCTTGGCGTCCATCGCCTCCTGCATCTCGCTGGTCCGCATCTCGATCTGGGCGCGCTCCTCGGCCATCCGCTTTTCCACCTCGCGGATCTCGGTCTCGCGCTCCTTGTCATCGAGGATGCCCCGCTCGATGTCGCGGGCCTCGTTCAGTAGGAACGTCGTCTTTTCGATGTCCTCATTGATCTGCTTGATCGCGTCGTCCTGGTCCCCGCCCGCCAGTCCCGCGCCGCCCGGCGCCAGACCGCCCAATCCGCCACGTTCGCGCGCCGCTTGCGCTTCGGCGTTGAGCTTCTTGAGCCGCTCTTCGAGCTTCGCGATTTTCGTGTCTTGTTCCACTGCCGCTTTCGCGACCTGCTCCAGCGAGCCACTGGTGATGGCGCGAGTGAAGGCGTCCATCTCTTTGTCGATCGCACGTTCCGCCCGCTCTGCGCCCTTCTCGGTTCGATTGAAGAAGGTGTCGATGGCGAGGCCGCCGATCGCGAGCGCAGACAGCAGAATGCTGCCAGGTCCGGTGAGCCGCGCGACGTTCGAGATGAATCCCGCCATGCCGCGGCCGGCGAGGTTGCCGGTGGACGCCACGAAGAGCATCGAGCGCCCCATGCCCTGGATCGCGCGGTCCGCTTCATAGCTGACAGTCGCGAGTTTGGCGCCGGGGAATTTGCTGACGACCGCGTCCGATAGTATCTGAAGGTTCGCAGCCGACAACTTTGCCATGTTCTCGATGCTGAGGCCCACCTTCTGCGCCATAGCATCGACCATCGCGAACGATTCGTTGACGTCGAGAAGTCCCGCTTTGACCTGAGACGCCCCCAGGAGACCGAGTCGTGCCGACAGGTCGAAAAGCGGAATGCCCATACGTCAGCTCTCCTGAACGTTGGACGGCAGGGCGGGACTCATTGCGATGCCGATCTCGTCGAGAAGCGCGAGGATTTGCTCAGGCGAAAGGGCCTCGATCTCGGCGTGGGCCTGAGGCGCGAAGTAAATCTTCGCCGCATCGTAGGTCGCGAGTACGCCGTCGACAAAATCACCCTGCATCGCCCCGCGCAGAATGCGCTGGTGCTTGAGGATGACGGCCACGGGGGGCGCCGTGATCGTGTAGAATGGGGCGTCTGCACTGATACGCACTTCCTGAGGGTTTTTCACGCGGCAGCAGCTCCGTCCGAGTCGCCGATTCGCTGAAGCGAATCGAGGAAATCGCGCACAGCGCGCAACTGCGCGTCGCGGCGAAGGTCCTCGAGTGCGAGAGGAACGAGAGGCTGGCCGTCTGATCCGCGCCGCTGGACCAAACCCGCGTCTGGTTGCCGATCGGCAACGGGGCGGCGTTGCTGCGCTACCCTCCGAATAGTGCCGAACCGTCGGCGGATCATGCGCTCGCCCCCGAGGTCGACACGAGTCGCGGCTGTTCCTCAAGCCACGCGATCAAATCGCTCTCGCGATACACGATCTTAGTGCCGAGGCGAGCGAAGGGGGGCCCTGAACCATCGAGTCGTTTCTTGGCCAACGTAGACCTGGCCAGGCGCGTCATCTCTGACGCCTGGAAGCTGTCCAGCAATCGATCCATGATCCCCACTCCGCTAGGTGTTCGTACGTCGTGACTACACCGGCCAGAATTGCCGATATCCGTTCTCGAACCAAAGACGTACGATCAGGGCAAATGGGCGCCGAGCAATTGCTGGCGATTCCCGGTTCAGGTGCATTCCGCGGTAGAGCGATGGCGCGGCAATGCGTCAATCCACTTCTGGAACTCGTCGGCGGGGTACATCACGCGCGCGCCCAGTTTCACAAAGGGAGGCCCGTTGCCCTGGAAGCGCCATTGCGCCAGGGTGCCGCGCGCCCGACCCGTGCGGCGCGCCACCTCATCGGGCGTCAGCAACTCCGTCATCTTGCGGCCGCGGCAGCCGACGGAGCGACGCTCCGTCGCTTCTGCTCCACCGCCTTGGCCAGCGACTCACCGTCGACAAACCATGACGTGCCCAGGCGCCGCCCCTCCAGGCGACCAGACGTGATCATCCTGACGAGCACCTCTCGCGAACAGCCATAGAGCCGGGCTGCCTCGGGCGCTGGTATGAGATCCTGCATGGGATCGATACGCATTGGTCTCTGTCCTCGGTGTTCACGGCGTGCGAACCACACGCGCGCATTACTAGGGTCAGAGATGCCGATGCGCTACTGGGCCATCACCTCAGCGCTGAGGTACAAAGTGGTCACCGCTGTCACCGCTGTCAGCGACTGTCGCGAGTACTCGTGGGTGTGCTTGAACGTTACTGACGCGTTACGCGCATGACGGTGGTCGACATCGGCTTGTCTAGGAGCGCCGCCAGTTGGCCGGCCGCCGCGTCCGCGGCCTTCCGCACCGGATCGTCGAGGAGATGGGCGTACTTCGCCGTTGTCGACGCGTCGAGGTGCCCGAGCAATTTGCCGATCATGAGCAGGGAGCCGCCAGCCGAGGCGCTGGCAGAGGCGAAGCTGTGGCGAAGGTCATGAAGCCGCGTGTGACTGTCGCTGGTGTCGAGCTGCGCGGCATGCCGTACCGCGTACCACAGGCGGCTCACGTCCGCGAGCGGACGGCGGACATCGCGTCCGGGAAAGACGTACGCTGAGCCTTTGATGCGCGGCAGATCGGAAAGCAGCAACCATACGGCCGCGCCGAGAGGGCGTACGCTTTTGCCGCCTTTCGTGTCGGGCAGGCTGGCAACGCCGCGTGCAGCGTCGAGCCAGGACCACTGGAGCGTGAGGCCTTCCTGTTCACGCCAGCCGGACAAAAGCAGGAAGCGGATCGCCGCGACGGCGAACGGATTGGCCGGATGCAACGTGTCCACAGATTTCGGCCGATGCTTCGCGGTATCTCCGGTTTTCCGAACGCGGCGCCGTCTCGGCGCTGGCGGAAGCCCGAGCGACTCGGCTCGGCTCAGCGCATCGCCGAGACGGGTCACCTCATCCGGGTTCAGGAATCGTTCGCGCGACTGCTCGTCATATCGCTCGACGTCGTGCGCCGGGTTCGTGTGCTTCGGCCTGGCGCCTTCTCTCTCAGCGTACGTAAAGAATGCGCCCAAGAGATCGATTACGCGGTTCGCGAGATACTTGCCGTTCTTGCGCCCCAGCGCTCGATGGAGTTTCGTGAGGTCGGCCGTAGCCACATCGGCCACGCGCATCGTGCCGAGCACGGGAACAACGTGCTTCAGCCACTGGCGGCGATACTCGGCCGCCGTACGCTTCTTGCGCCGCGCGTCAACATCCTCGAGGTACGCCACGCCGAGGCTGGCGACGGTAGGCGCGTCCTTCGCTGCACCGCGTTCGCGTGCCGGATCCTCACCTCTGGCGACGCGCTCCCTCGTGTCGAGCGCAAGGCGTCGGAGCTCAACGACGGCGAGATCGCCCACGCGGCCGACTTTGAAGCGCCGCAGCGGTGCCGTGCGCCCGGAGCCGGCGCGGTAGATGAGATAGAACGTCTTCGCGCCGCCAGGCGTCACGAGCAGCGAGAGTCCGCGAATCTCCCGGTCGAACACTTCATACTTGTCGGCGGCCGGCCGCAGGGCATCCACCTGCCGTTTCGTAAGCTTTACGCGATCCAATGCGACTCCGCGTTGTAACACCGTTGTAGCACCGAAGTCCAATCTAGCATAATGCCGGATAATCGCAATTATGGCGCAATACCCAGGGAAAGCGCGACTTAGTAATTCGGCATAATCCCGGACGATAAGCCGAAATCTGAATGGGGTTCAGGGGGTCGCGGGTTCAAATCCCGCCGTCCCGATTGATTGACAACAACTTAGCAATTGCTTGAAATCGCGTTCCGCGTTTGTTCCGTGTTTCTCTGCGGTCGCGACTAGCTAACCGATATCTCTCGAACCTTACGCTCCTCGCTCATGACGGCGAGGAGCGTTTCGTTATCGGGCTGCGTGTAGCAGGTCAGCAGGGTCGCCGTGTCACGCCAGCCGCCTGCGGCCGCCACATCGGTGATCGAGAGGTGTTTCCGTTCGGTCGCCCATTTTCGGCGATAGGGATGCCAGAGCCCGCCAGCGAGCTTTGGCAGCTCCGCCTTCCGTTCTGCGTACGCCAACCAATGGTCGAACAGGTGACGGTCCATTGCCTTGGTTGGGTCCTTCTCAGCTGCGAACACCGGCCCTGCCACAGCTGCAAGAAGCCGCCGGAACGCGCGCAACTCGTCGAGCAGCCTTGCCGGAATCGGCACCACAGACTCACGCCGTTTCTTGTCGGCTTCGGCTCGCCAGCGGATCGTGCCTTTGCTGAAATCGATATCTTCCCAGTGCAGCTGGCGAATAGATCCCAGGCGCCGGCCGGTGGCTTCGGCCAAAACCAGCGCGAGCTCAATCTTGACCCATCGCACTCGCTCAGCGTCCGTCTCAGAGTCGCCGGCCAACCCCTGAAGCTTGGCGCGCGTGGCGCTAAATCGTTCCCATGTAGCGATCGGGCGCTTTGGATTCTGCTCCCGTGCTCGGCGAACGCCGGCGAGCGGATGGCTTGCCAAGAGCGGCTTGCCATCGATGCGCGCCGTTGTCGCCCATCGGAGCATCTGATGCAGAAGCACCAGATCAGCCTCCGCGGAGCGGACGCGCACGGGCCTTGTGGGCTTTTGATTGTTTGATCTTATGCCACCAGCCCGTCGAGCAGTGGCATACGCGGCCTGATCGTCGGCCGTCAGGGTAGTCACGTCGCATCTGTCGCCAAAGAACGCCAGTAGCACCTTAGCGCGACTCTCTGCATCTCTGCGCGTCGTCCCGACATTGTCGAGAAACGCCGCACAAGACGACCGATAGCGTCGCCACAGATCACCAAGCGTGATTCCTGTCGGCTGGGCCACCGGTTTCGCCGTGCCGTCCCGAATACCCGCTAGCAGCTCGCGGCCGATACGTTCTGCTTCTGTCCGATTCGTCGTACCGAGACACTTACGGTCGTATCCCTGACCGGGCACCCACACATCCCGGTAGAACATCCCATTTCGATTTTCAAAAAGCCGGACGCGCAGCCCTCGCATTCCGAGCGAACGCGTCCACCGGCCCCTCACTTTCCGCCATCCATTACTCGATGCCATTGCTGCCTCCGCGTCGGAGGCGGCCAGCCAGGGACCGGGCGTCGGCGGCTCCATTATAGCTATCGGCCGCTCGACCTGCAGCATCGTTTCCCTTGCGTGGCAGATCTGCACGGTTCACGCGCGGCGCGTGCTTCCTTCCGGCGTTCGGGACCTTCCCTTGCCGGATCAGCCGGGCCAGGTGATCGACCGTATATCCCGAGAGATCGGCCGCGGCTCGCAGCGTGAGCACTTCGTCGTGGCGCTCCGCCAGCGCGCCTTCGAGATCGGCGAGCAGCTGGTCGCAGAGCGTCGCACCGTCCACAGTTGCCTGGAATCGAGCGAACTCATCGCGCCTGGCGCGCCACTTTATCCTCAACTCCTCCAGCGGCGGAGCCGACGATCGGCGCTGCATGGTTTAGCGCCCGAAGCCGCGTTCGTGCCCGAGGGCAAGTTCAAGGACGATCCCTTTGAACTTGGCCACCAGCTGCGCTTGGGCGTCGGTGACGAAGGAGCGAACGAGTCGCAATTCGGCAGGCGATAGCGACGAAGCCAGGTCACCAATAGTCCGTTGCAGGACCTTGCGGTCGGGCAAGTTCTGGCCGGCGTCGCGCAACTCCCGAACGGCGCTCTGCGCGCGGTCGCGCGCGATGCCAGCTGCTCGCTGCGCGGTGTCGACCAGGTCTGGCGTTAGTTCGCCCTTTGACCGCACAATCGATCGAACATTTTGCTCCGATGCTCGGTAGTCGTCGAGCGCGCCTCCCAGTTGCCGCGCCTCTGCTCGAGCTGGCGCCTTGTCACGATGCGTCAGAACGAGACCCGGGCGGTCGACCGTCTGAAGCGGACCGAATTGCTCGGGGTGGTCGCACAGCTGCCGCGTGACCGCCTCTTTGCCGTGCGCGCGCTCAAAGTCGGCCAGTCGGGCTCTGGCCTCCTCGGGCGCTTGATATACACGGCTTAGGGAGCGCGAGACATCGGCGGCTCGATGACGCCAATCACGCACCGCGCGCTCCAGCTGGTGTGCGTGCTCTGAAGCTTCGCCGGCACGAGCCTCAGCGTCCCCCAGCGCTTTCTCGTGCCGGGTGACTTCATCGTACGAACGGATATCTCGCACCAGGCTCCGAACCGCGGGGTCTATCTCGCGGCTTGGCTCGTTAAGCGCCTTGCCGGGGTACGGCGCTTCAAACTTCTCCTCCAGCCGCTTCACCGATAGATCGCGCGCAACTCGGGAGGCTTGGACAAACTGCTCGCCATCTGTGATGACAATGCCCTGTCCCCTGGGCTCGATCTTGAGTCCTCGGTCGGCCAGCCGATCGGCGAGATCTTCCCACGACTGCGCCTGCCGCAGCTCGGGCACGTGCTGGTGCACCTTCTCGCGAAACGACACCTCGTGTGTCCTCTCTCTCGCGTGACGCTCACCGCTGGTTTCAAGCGCGCGTTCCGGCAGCTCGTGACCGGGTGCGCGGTAGAGTCGGCCGGGCACCTCGCGAAGGCCGAGCTCACGTTCCATCCCGCGCAGCGTGCGTTCGATCCTGGGATAGTCCTGCCACCGCTCCCAGGCGACGCCTGTCTCGGGATGAACACGATTGACCACGATGTGGACGTGCGCATGCTCGCGATCGCGGTGCGCCACGAACATGGCCTGGTGGTCTCGAAGCCCAAGGTTGTCGAGCACTCGATCTGCCACGAGCTCCATGCGCGGCCGGGTGACCGGGTCGCTGGGGTTGAACGCGATCGATACGTGATAGACCGGCTTCTGAATGCGAAGACTCTGCTCCGCGGTCGCCTCCATGAGCCGGCCCGCGATCTCGGGGTCGTCGATACCGCACAGATTGCGGGACGCGATCCAGTCGACCCGGTCGTACTCGCGGCCTGACCGCCCTACTTCGAGGTAGTGCATCAGGCCGCCAAAGCTCTTGCCGCTGCTGGCCTTCGCGATCACGGTATCACTTCTCGTGAGTCGCGCCGGCGAGTTGGCGGAGGACGTTCATGTGAAGCTCCAGCGCAGCGTCGAGCTTTTCTTGGACCGGCATCATCTCGCGGGCGTGCGCTTCGTGCGCGAGCTGGTTGAGGTTATTGCCGCTGCGGGCCAGCTCTCGCAGCACCGCTTTGTGGTCGGCGTTGCGCGCGGCCTTGGGCACGGCGCCGAGGGCAGCTTCGCGGACAAAGCGTGCGACGGGGAGGCCGCAGGCCTTCGCGCGCTCCGCAACCGTCGCGATTTCGGTTGGGGTCCAACGGACGAGCTTGGGCTTGGTGCGTAGTTCAGACTTCGCCGCTGTCATGAGTTCCCCTCGGGTGGGTGTTTGTATTGCTAGACGGTGATCGGCTGGCATGGGTCTAGTCCGTACTGCTGCGTGCGAAGGCAAATCGGGCGATCGCGCTCTCCTCTCATGAGTGAGAGCCACGGGACGCGCGTTCGGTCCGTCTCTCGTGAGCGACGCCAGCGCGATAGACGTCTAGCTCCCTACTTACCAAACCCCGCCGAACCGGCAAATCCGCAATCCTGATGGGATGACACTTCTCAGCCGCCGAATGTGGACACGAGATTGCGCGGCGACGCCGAGATAACCCGGCTGGGGGCCTGGCCGTGGACACGTGGTAGGCGCTGCAGCCAAACCGGGCACGGCCCGCAATGGGCAGTTTGGTCGAGTGTGTTAGCCTGGCCGGCGGTAGTACATGCGTGCTAGCTGGGCGCTCAGTGTGCCGCTGTGGCGTTCACGCTGGCACCGTTTCAACCTTGGCAACCCGCTTCGTGGCATGGCGCACCTCGGTGGTGGTCGAGATATGCCCGGACGGTGGGTGCGCTGGGCCAGTCCTTTGCTGTTTCGTAGTCCGAGCCGTGGGGCGCGGAGCCCCGAGAGCGCAGCGACCCGACGGCTCGTGCTCGGGCATTCATCAAGGCTTCTCTACGTGTGACCGGTCAGGCGCCAAGTCCGCCTTGAGCACCTCGGCGAAGCCGGGTGCGAATGGCGGCGAGCAAGGATTAGATAGCGGACGACGTGCCGAAGGCACGAGACACCGCTATCGATCCTCTTGCTCGCACTGCCAATGACAACGGCCAGGACCGGCGTCGTGGCGCCAAGCGATATCGCTCTGTATCTCGCCAAGGTCCGGGCGCCACGCGCGAGAGCAAAAGCTATCACCTCGCGTGTTAGGGTTTGCGAGAACGCGTCGGTGACTCGATGACGAGCGGCATGCGCTCCAGGTCCGCGAATGGAATCTCATAGAACAGTCCGCCGCGTTTTGGCCTGCCGATGACTGAATCGTCAAGCGTATGCCACTCGATGGACCCAGGCCATTCCTCAGCAGCGGTCCAGGTGACGGCTTTGGAGCGCGCTCCGTCGGGCGCTGCTCGACCGAGGTACGTATGCCTGTCCAGCCAGACTTGGAATTCCTCACCGGCTGCGACCCGATCGCGATGGCGCTCCAGAGTCCGGGCAAGTGCGCGAACCGCCTGCTTCAAGGCTAAACGACTGGGAAACACGAAATCACCTCCGATATCGTAAAGCGGAGGGAAATACTACACTGTGCGTGTAGTACCGTCAACCTAACCGTGACCACAATGCTTCGCCGATCTCAACAATCGGCGGAGGGCAGGTGGTACGATTGCGTCTTGCAGAGGTGCTAGCCCAACGCGGCATGTCGTGGTACGAGCTGGCGCGTGCATCTGGCCTTACTGAGACGCAGGTCTACCGTCTCGCGAATGCCAACGGACGGTTCAAGCGCCTGGGTGACGACATGCTAGACCGCCTATGCGCGGCACTCAATGCGCAACCGGGGGAGCTGCTCGAATGGATACCCGAAGGGCGATCACCGAGACGGGACCCGAAACGCCGAAGACCCTAGAAGCGTTATATTGAAAGGAACCGGAAAGTGAGCCACTTATGCGCATAAACAGCGGCATCGTACACAGTGATCCGGCGATCCTGGGCGGGGAGCCCGTATTCGTCGGCACACGCGTGCCCGTGACCTCACTGTTCGAGTGGCTGGAAGGCGGCGAGACACTGGATGAGTGGCTCGACAACTTCCCTGGCGTGACTCGGGAGCAGGCCGTAAGCGTGCTTGAAGACGCGAAGGCTCTTACGGTCGCCGGTGCGCGTACTGCTCGATGAGCACCTGCCCCGGAAGCTCGCCCGAGAGTTGACCGGGTACGAGGCTCGGGGCGTTCGTGAGATGGGTTGGAGCGCGCTGCAAAACGGCGCACTTCTTCGTCAGGCGGCGGCCGAGGGATTTCGCGCCCTGCTCACCATGGACCAGCGAATTCCAGATCAGCAGAATCTTGCGCGGATCGGGCTCGCCATCGTGATCCTCCGAGCACCGAACAGTCAGCTGGCGAATCTCCGCCCGCTCATCCCGCAAGTGCTGCAGGCGCTGGCCAGCATTCAGCCTGGCCATTACTGCTTCGTGGGTTCTTAACGGCGCGCGCGCATTATCTGACAGTTGGTAGCCGTTAGGAAAACGGAAGCGACCAAAGCGCCTCTACCAGCTTAGCACCGAGAAACGCCTCGAGCTGACCGGTGGGTCGCCCTTTTCCCAGAGCGGCGCCAACTCGAGTGGTCCACAGGACATCTTTTGCATCCAGGACGGTGCCAAGCTGTCCTATCATGTCCTTAATGTCCACGGTGCGCCGATCCCAAGAAGGAGCTTCACGCGCGCGCGCCGCGCTCTGGCCGAAGGAATCGGCAGCCGCAGTAATCTTGGCTAGAGCGGATTCCCACGTCAGGCCCAAGGATGCCAAGACTTCGTCGGTCAAATACAAATTCTCCGACTCACGGCAACCCAATCCAATGAAGCGTATGAATTGCTGTTGGTTGTCCGGAGACGGCATGGGTACGGTCTTATCTCCGTCCAGCAACGCGTACCCGACAGGTCGTGTCTTCGGGTCACTGAGTGAGGAGAGGATTCTTTCAAGTGCCAGCTGGTACTTGCGTATTTCTTCGCCGTTACAGGGAATAACCGCGACATTGATAAGGTGATACCGCGGAACCAGGCTCCAAATCCGATAATCGTCATCTCCTTCAACCAGGAGTAGAGGTGCGCCGAAAAGGGGACCCATGAGCACATGTCCCCCCAGGCACGATGCTATCTCCTTCATGACCGCACTAAATGGCACTGCAGCGTACTCTTTTTTTAGGCGATCCAAGTAAACGACGGCAGTTCGAGCGCCTCCGAATTGTGCAAAAGCTGATAGTAGTGACGTGCTGTGTGTGGCGATGACGAATTGCAGATCGAATCGATCAGCGATGCGAAACACGAAATCAGCGAATCGTGCCTGCAAATCCGGATGTATGTGAGCGTCCGGCTCATCGAGCAGTACGATTCTAGGACTCCTCTGTTCGATCTCCCAAATTGCAGCGATAGTGAGCAGATCGAGACCGATAGTAAACAGCTGCGCTTCTCCGCTGCTCAACTGATCTATTCTGCTGATCTCCTCATTGGTTTGGGTTCGAATGAGCGAATAAGGCACCGGACCGGTCCTCAATCGCACGTCGAAGTCGGCAAGCAGACTGCTTAGCAGCGCTTCTATTTCATCAGGGTTCCCGGGTGCCGGTTGGTTTCCTCTCGCGTTGCCGCGAATCATGAAATAGCTCTGTATCCGACCGATTATTCGACGTCTATAGTCTTGTACGAAGTTGCGACCAGATGAGGCTCGGCGTCGGCCGTAGTCCATTTCCTCCGAGATGTAGTTAGGCTGAAAATCCATCTCGCCAGTGCGCTCGGGGGCGACATAATGCACGCCATCTTGAATGCTGTCACGCCAGGAGCGTAGCAGCACACTCTTTCCCGAGCCGTTCTTACCAACCAAGACGGTCACGTCGCGAAGATTGCTCAGGGACCAGTCACCACCCCCGGCAAGGAAAGCCCGCGGCACTCTATGTTCTTTGAAATAGATAGTCATTCTAGAATGCCACGCCTTGTTTAGTCGCGGGGTACCGATCGGGTCAGGTAATCAAGACACTCCAGGCACGCCGGGGATCGGCGGGGGTGGATCAAGCGGCCAACGAACAGCTTGCGTGATGACCGCCCAAGCTTGATTCGGCAACCGACCCTGCATAGCGGCGGGGTTTAGTTCGGCGACATAGAACATGTGCTTCATGGCGCCGTATTTGAAAAGGATCTCGATCGACTCCGCAAGGTCGGCCGCCGTTGTAGTGGTGACAACAAATATCTGCCCCGAAATACACTGATACCAAAACAAAACTCCGGGCAACCCGTCCAGCACGCCACGCATTTGCTCGTCGGTTGCGAAATCTTGCGTGAACGCGACCAAAAGGGGGCGCGCGTTAACATAGCTCATGGCCCGCCCGTCGCCCCCGGGTTGGTTTTCAGCTCGAGGTCGGCGGCTGGCAGTGCCGTCACGTCGCCCTTCCGATAGATGTAGCCGAGTTCAGACATGCGCGTGAGGAAATCTTCGGTCTGCAAGCGATCTGGGTCGCGCAAAAGGAGATAGATATACGCAAAGACTCCCGCTGCCACTGGCAAAGACCCAATAGCGATGAATGGGACCCTTACACCTGGAGTAATTGCCGCGAGAATGAACGATGGTACTGTGACAACAATGCACAGTCCGATCGCTGGGTTCAAAGCGCTACGTTGGCGCACGCTAGCGATGGCGTGTCGCGTGCTGCCGGCGATCTGTTCTAAAATCCGAACGCGCGTGGCTTCCATGGCTAGTGCTTCATCGACCTCTGGCACTGGCAGGTTGCCGAATCGAGGTGTATACCGGGGTTCGGCGTAGCGGGCACGCCAGTCTCGGTAGCCTCATAGATCGAAAGGCACAGACCCGCAACGAGCGCGCAGCCAACAATTAGGTAGAACGCCCATCGGCCACCGCTGCCTGCTAAGTGCGCGCCGTCGTGCCGCTCCGGGATCGTTCGCACTGCTGCTTCAATGCTGCCGCTCATTGTTAGCGTGGCGACCGGCGTTGAAGTGTCGCCTTTCTCAAGTTCGACCAGGGCCGTAACAGCACCGAGGAGCAAGCGATTGTAATACTTGAAGTCGAGAACCCAGACTGCCACCCAGAAGAACAGTAGCAATCCAAATGCAGATGCCATCACGGGCCATCGCAGTTCTGCTGGCACGTCACTGTGAACGATGACTCCAGCTATCGCCGAAATCGCGGCGACGCCGCCGAGCGACTGGGTGCGCAAACGCATGAGAAGATCATTGAAATGCATTGCAATCTTCTCGTATTCCTGCCAGACAGTAAATCGGTCGCAACCTGTAGCAGTCGTGTCGCCCATAAACTGGTGCCCCCTGCAATCGCGTCAGCCATGCAGCCATCCCATTGCAGCGCCACCCTACTGCCTCGCTAGGACTCGTGACAAAACCGGATTAGTCTTCCGGAGTTTCTGGCGCTTCCGCGGCTTCCTTTGCGGTCTCGCCAGTCGGCGATAACGGTGGCCAAAGTGGCCGGTAGATTGGGCCGCCGACTACAACGGTACTGTTTGGCCGCAGGATGTAAGCTCTAGCAGCTTGTATCGCTTCGTTCCCGATGTCGCGACCAAAATCGAACGGCGATCCTTGTCTAACAACTGCCTTCTCCGCCTCGGCCAGAGTTGCGGGAAGCGGGATCACATCCTGGAGTCGGTTATAGAGTGTAACGGTGCGCTTGGTTCGGCGTGTGAACTCAGCACTCAGAAACTCATTGATGGCGGGCTTGCCACCGCGTTTCGCCCCGAAATCCTCATCTTGAGAGACGATGCTGACGTCGCGACCCAGTTCAGCGGCACAGTGCACGACCCACTCCCAGTGTAGCGCATCTCCGTAGCTCTCATCGTTCTTTCTTGGTGGGTAATGCATCAGGTATCTGTGTTGGGCGGCAGCAAACACTGGCGCGTATTCGGCGGAATCGCGCATCAGGCAGAGGGTATTGTCGGGGCGGACTAGATCAACAATTGCCCTGTATATGGCGTCATGTGTTGCAGGGTTCTCGATCATTTTTTCAAGTGCTCTGCGTGCCTTCTCAAGGTGCTGATTGACGGCTCTCACGCTGGTGGTGATAGCCTTGCGTTCGCCTTTGTCACTAAAGTTGAGCGACGGAGCAACCTTTCCCAATTGCGTTTGCAACCCCGGAAATCTTTGAGACCGGTTCTTCGTGACCTCCATCAGCAGTTGTTCATTGACGATGATACGGTCTCGTTCATCCGTCACCTTCTTCATTAACGCTTCAATGCGCTCCAGGGTCAGCTGCCCGTACAGGTTTAGGAAGACATTCGCGTCGATGAATATGAGCGGATCGCTTGCCATCTGTTGACCTGTCGTTGGGGTGCCCACGCGTTGCGAGTATCATCAAGCACAGTGAAAGCGGCGTCAATAGCGCGCATGCGATGCGCGTTCGGACTCCAGATATCGAATGGCAGACTTATGCCTAGCCGATGTCAGAAATGTGCCTGTTGCTACGACACCGCCGAGCGGTCGCGGTGCCACACGCCCGTCGGATCAGTCGAAGCGAGACCTGGCTGCCGATTACGGCTTCGGCGCGGACGACACGTTAGAACTTCGGCACCGACGGTTGGAGTCGTCCGAAGAGGTAGCAAATTGTCAGGTTTGTAGGTGTCATACCAGGAGACTGTTAACCTTGTGATCGAGGTTCCGGGATCCACTTTCGCTGTCCACTCCGCGACCACCGGCATTCCAGGCTTGATCATGGCTCGCCGTTCAGGACCATCACTCACCGCACTCGCTTGCGCACTCGCCTTGTTGCCCGGATGCGGAAAGCAACCATCGGTGCAAACGTGGACACGAGCTGGGGCTCTCGTCCAGTGGGTGGCAGTGCAGCCATACGCGGATACGTCGTCTGCATTACTTTGTGCGAATTGGTCCCGTAACGAATGGCACGTGCTCCCTCATGGAGACTCGGTGTACGTTCGACGGGACGAACGAACGGACGGCTACGACTCGATACCTTTGGGGTCGAGCAGTGTTGCCTCTTATCGGACGCCGCACCGGGCTCTGGCTGTCGCTAATGGGTGGCTCGCCGGTTACAACCATGGCGAATTCGGGGGCAGCATCTGGTGGTATGCGCCTGATGGCCAGGATAGCGCGAAGGTATCGGATGAACAGATCGTTGCCTTCGTGAAGATGCGCGTGGGTCTGATAGGGGTGTCCGGTCTCAACCACATGGGCATCCACGAAGGTCGAGTGCTCCTACTTGTTCAGGATCAGACGGTAGGTGGAAGGCGACACCGATTCTCGAGCTAGAAGATGGACCGGAGACGGTTGTGCTGGAGTCTGACACCGCCTTGCTGATCGTTGGATCAAGTCAGCTAATGCGAGCCCATCTGAATCAGACTACATCGAACGCCCGTCTGGAGCGACTCGTCGCTGGCCGATCGTGGGGTCTCCTCTATCCATCGTCCGCTGTGCGCGACCCGTCGGGCGTCGTATATGTGGGAATGCGTCACGCGGTGATGCGGCTGACGCCACGAGGTTCGGGCTATGATGAAGTGTGGCTCATACCGTCCCAATGCCAAACGGTCGAACAGTATACGTCCTTTGATTCAGCCGGACGATACCACCCACACGAATGCCGGTGTACTGCGAACTCTAACTGACGATAGCCACACTGGCGACGACAGCGGAGGGAGCTTGGAGCACCACCTAGTGTTGTCGACACTACGGACACTCAGGTAGCGCGAGGAGGTTGTCTGGCCGAAAGTCGTCCGCCTGGGTCTTGAGATACTTTCGTCCCGAGTGTGTCGCTATGATGACCCACACCGTTCGCCCTGCTACGGATACGTAGAAATTCCATTCGCCGCGTTCGATGCCAGCAATCGCCTAGCCCTTGGTCAGTTTCCACGCCGTGCCATCGCTGTTTCGTCCGCCCACATTGCGGATCCGTTCGTGAGGATTCTGGCGATCCGACTTATTGATGCAGGCGATCTGATGATTATCTGCCATCGGGCAATGGATTTGGGGGGCGGGGATCGACTCCTACCAAGGCTGCTAGAACCGACCCCGCATGCCACGGCCGATTGCTGACACGAACAGTCAGATTTCTGACATCGTGTCAAAGAGATAGAGAAGGGAGTGGCATCATCGTGGTCCTTGCCATTCCGCGTTCGTTCCGCGTTTCTCCCGGGTTACCCCGGCATTCCGCGCTTCAGAGTCCGGCACCGACGCCCGGTTATCTCCTGACAAACCGCCATCTTACGCATAGAATGTCGTTTCCCCGACCGCATGGGGTTCAGGGGGTCGCGGGTTCAAATCCCGCCGTCCCGATTGATTCTTAACGATTTTCGCCGGCCGGCTCGTAGTGCGCGTCCAGCGCCACCACGGGCCCCACGCCGAGCGTGGCGAGCGACGCGCCGATGGCCGCGCGATCGCCGGCGACGACGATCGCCAGATGCGCGAGGTCGAGATACTGATTCGCGACGCGCAGGAGGTCGGTCACCGTCACGGCCTGCACCCGTGAGGCGTACTGCGCGTAGTAGTCGCGTGGGAGGTCATCGGTGTAGAGCTGGCCGATGGCGGCGCCCGTGCCATCGACGGTCGCGAAACGCGCCGGTAGGCTCTGGATAAGCGCCGCCTTCGCCTGGGCGATCTCGTCTTCGGTGAACGGCCGGCCACCCTGCACGCCACGCAACTCGCGCAGCACGATCAGGATCGCGCTGTCCGTCTTCGCCGTGACGACATCACCGCCGATGGTGAACGCGCCCGGGCCGTGGCCGTACGCGAACATCGACGACACGCGATACGTCCAGCCTTTCTCCTCGCGGATAATGTGGTTGATCCGCGACTGAAACAGCCCGCCGACGATCTTGTTGAGCACTTCGAGGGCGTAATAGTCCGGTGTCGTCCGGGGGGGACCGGGCAACCCGACGAGTATGCTGGACTGCGCAGCTCCGGGACGGTCCATGAGATAGATCGCGGTTGGCCTTCCCGGCGCTAGCGATGGATAGTGGTAGGACACGGGCCCGCTACCCGAACGCCAGCCCGCGAACGCGGTCTCCAGCAGTTGCCTGGCCGACGCGACGTCAACGTCACCGACCACCGTGATAACGGCATGGGCGGGACGGAAGTACGCCGCGTGGAACGCCACAAGGTCATCCCGCGTGAGTGAGGCGATGATGGCTGAATCGATCACCCAACCGTACGGATGCCCCGGCCCATACACCACATGCGCAAACGCACTACTGTCGAGATAGGACCCGGTGAGCTCCTGCTGCCGCAGAGCGACGAGCGCCAGCGACTTGCGGCGAGCGACCGCGGCGGCCGGAAATGTCGGATGCAGCAGTTCGTCGGCGGCCAGGCCGAGTGCGGTGGCGAGATGCTCGCGCAACACGACGAGGCGGATCGCCCCATCCTCCGCGCCGATAGCCGTCCAAAACTCGGCGCCGACACGCGCCAAGGCCATGGACAATTGATCGCCGCTCCGCGTCGTCGTGCCATCGTTCATGGTACGAGCCGTGAGTTGTGCCACGCCGTGCTTGCCCGGCGGCTCGAACTGGTCCGCGCCGCCCTCGAAGTGAATCGCCACGGCGACCAGCGGCAGGCCACGCCGTGGAAGCACCACCAACCGTGCACCATTCGATAGCGTGGACTCGGTCCACACCGGCGGATGGAATATCGGCGCCGGGCCCGCCGGCGGCACTACGGTACGATCCAACGGTGCCTGCGCGACGAGGGGTCCCGCACTGAACAGCCCGATCGCGATCCACGCGCGCCTCAGTGGACCTCCGTGCTTTGATCGGGGTGGGAGGCCGCGCCAAGCTGACCGATCGGGACAACGCTCAGGGTGACGCGTCCCCGTGAGAGATACCGCTCGGCGACACGCTGCACGTCATGTGGCGTGAGCGCGCGCATCCGCGCCACGTCCTTCGTGACGAAGTCGGGATCGTCGTGGAAGACCTGACCCGTCGAGAGGGCCCGCGCCCGACCCATATTCGACTCCAAATTCCGGATATTGAAGAACGCCCGCTCGGCGGTCGCCCGCTGAACCTCATCAGCGGTCGGTCCCTCGCGACGCAGGCGGTCGATCACGGAGTCAGCCGCCGCCTCGAGCTCGGTCAACGTGTGACCCGGCGTCGGCGTCATCGTGATCACGAACTCCCCCGCCGACTCGTTCGCGTGCTCGACCGCGACGACTTCCGCCGCGGCGCCGCGTTCGTAGACGAGCGTGGCGGTGAGACGCGACGTCCGCTCGACCCCCAAGAGGTCGCCCAGGATCTCGAGCGCGGGACGCTCCGGCGAAGACTCACCAACCGTCGGCCACGCCAACGTCAGTTGCGGCGACGGCACCCGATCCTGATACGTGAGCCGGCGCTTGGCCGCGAGCCGGATCGGCGCCACGGCCGGGCGCGTGGCCGGCGCGCTCCCACGCGCCAGGTCCGCGAAGTACCGCCTGACCCAAACCGTCGCCTGTCGCGGGTCGAAGTCACCGGCGATCGTCAACGTCGCGTTCTCCGGACCGTACCAGCGGCGAAAGAACTGCCGCACATCATCGAGCGATGCCGCCGACAGGTCGGCCATGCTGCCGAGGATCAGCCACCGATACGGATAATCCGGCGGATAGAGCGCCGCATCGATCAGCTCCGTGTTGCGCCCGTACGGCTGGTTGTCGATATGCTGTCGGCGCTCGTTCTTGACGACATCCCGCTGGTTGTCGAGCTTCGCCTGCGTCAGGGAATCGAGCAAAAACCCCATGCGGTCGGACTCGAGCCAGAGCGCATCCTCCAGGTAGTTCGAGGGCACCGACTCGAAGAAGCTGGTGCGATCGTAGTGCGTCATCGCGTCGCCCATGCCGCCGACACCCTCGGTCAGCCGATCCTGCATGCCGTAGGGCACATGACCGGAACCCGTGAACATCACGTGCTCGAACAGATGCGCGAATCCGGTCCGACCCGGCCGCTCGTTCTTGGATCCGACGTGATAGGTGACGTCGACCGTCACGGTGGGCACATCGTGGTTGGGCGCGAAAATCACGGTGAGCCCATTCGCCAACGTGTACCGTTGGAACGGCACCAGCGGCACGGGCCCCGCGCCAACCATCAGGAGGCACCCGGCGACGGATCGCCAGATACTAGGCCGCATGATTCAGGCAGCCCTTGTAGTTCGGGTTGGTGTTGGGCACCGTTCCGGCGCCGGTTGGCAATGGCAAGCTGACGTCAGTTCCATACTGCGTGAACCCGCCACCACCGGCATACGCACCAGACGGGAACACGGCACTCTGATCGCGATGGTACTGGCGAACGAGTCGCCGCAAATCACCGAGTCGCGTACCGGTACCGAACAACCAGAACGCACGCTCCCGGAACATCACGTCGATCCGCATCGACGCACTCGCACCGCTCGTCGAATCCGACGTCAACGAATCCATCGGCGCGGCGATCCCGAGATACGTGCCCGGGGCGCTGTCGCGCAGAGCATTGAGCGATGCGGCCCACGTCGCGATCTGGCCCGCGTGCAGCGCGCCCTCCGCTTCGATGAGCCGCGCCTCGACGCCCGTCGCCATTGGGATCGTCGTCTGCGTTGGCATCCCGAACTTGACCGGATAGCGCCAGGGCGCCCCGTCGCACGTCGACTCAAACGTGCTGTCGATGACGAGACGGGCGTCACCCGCGGACGCGAAGTTCTCGCCGTTCCCACCCTCACGATCGCCGACGTTCATCCACCCGCAACGCAGCGCGTTGGGACCCTGGAACGCGTACAAGTTGATGCCGGCACCGGTGTTGTCGTCGAAGGAGCCGTCCAACTCGGTGTTGTAGACGAACGCGACGGGCACCCGCCCGACGGCGTTGACGGCGCCGGCATAGTTGCCTCGATCGAGACGGGTGCGCCCCAACCCGATCGCCGCCAGTTGCCCCGCCACGTCGCTCGGGCCGGCGAAGACGAGCGCGGTATCGAAGTGATGCTCGGCGACGCCCAAGAGCGAGTCCGTCGAGAGCGGCATACCATAGGAGATCCCGCCGCCCGGCACCACCTCGCTCAACGGCACCCCGGCGCAGTAGTCCTCGGCCATGAACAGCTCCGCGAATCCCATCAACGCATAGGCTTCGCCGATCTTCGGTCGCCCGGACGCCGGTTCGGCGTGCTCGAGCAACGCCGCGGCCGTCACGAGTGACACCCGCGCGGCGGCCAGGCCCTCGATCGCCGCATCGCCACTCTCATCGGAGCCGGCGCCACTCGTCGTCACGCGCGCATCGAAGTGCCCGAAGACCGGCTGCGTCGTGTACGCGGTCCAGGTGTCCTCGTCGGTCAGCACGCCGGTCCACTGGAGGAGCTTGTTCCACCCGGCCACTGCCCCGAACAGGCGCGCCCTGGCACCATTGAGCGCACTCTCGGCGCCGCTCGCGTTCTCGAGCGTGCCCGTGCCGATCACACCGGCCGGCGGCGGTACACTCAGCACATCACTCGGCTTGCAACCGCTCGCGGCGACGAGCAGTGGGATCGACCAACGGACGTGGCGCATCATGCTCAGTATCCGACGTTGAGGCGAACGAACCAGTACCGCGCCAACGGCACCGCGAATGCATCGTACCGGGCGTTGTTGGCCACGACCGTCGTGTTGGACTCGGGACGCGCGATGACGTTGTTCGCGTCGCCGCCACTCACCTCCGGGTCCGGCCCGGCGTAGCGCGTCCAGAGCGCCAGGTTCCGCACGCCGGCGGTCACGCTGAACGGGGTCCCCGGGAACGCGTACCCCAACGACAGCTCGCGGAATCGCACGAACGTCGCGTCCTCGAAGAACCCCTGCGGGATGAGTGCCGAACAGCACGATTGGGACGTGAGCGCCACGACGGTCGCCTGGTCGGCCAACGGCGCCGACTTGTCGTTCTGCGCGCGCAGGCCCTGGGCGCCGAGCACCGCCGCTTCGACGTCCGCGGCGTTGTACAAGCGGAACCCGCCGCGATAGTCGAGCAATGCGCCGAGCGAGATCCCGTGGAATGTCAGATGCGTTGAGAACGATGCGGTCTGCGTGGGCACGCTCGACCCCATGTAGCTCGCCGTGCTCGCCACCGTGACTTCGTTGGGCTCGATGATCCCGTCGTGGTTGGCATCGCGGTAGTGCGTGGTCGCTCCCCAGTACCCGTTGAGCGAGTATCCGGGCATGTCGCGCATCGGAGAGCCGAGGAGGGAGATCGTGTAGACGGGGCCGATGTTGTTCGCGAGGTGGATCAACTTGTTGTGGTTGAGCGAGAAGTTGACCACCGCGTCCCATTGCAGCGCGCGGGTCCGCACGATCGACGCATTGAGACTCGCTTCGACGCCGGTGTTGCGGACCTCGCCGATGTTCTCCTCGTACGTGAACCCGCCCAGATCCCATCCCAGCGTCTGATCGACGAGCGCGTCGTGAGTCCTCTTGTCATACATCGTGAATTGCAGGCCGAGTCGATCGTTCCAGAGGCCGAGATCCGCGCCGCCCTCGAGCTCGACCGACCGCTCCGGTTGGAGGATCGGGTTGCCCGGCGTACTGAGCTCCGAAACCCGCGTCAGCGATCCATCTAGGAACTCGCGCTGCGCCGCGTACAGTTGGAGCGCCGCGCCGTTGTTTGGCTGCACGCCCGACTCGCCGAACGCCGCACGAAAGCGGAGCGACGCGGGCTGGGGCCCCGAGCGGAGCGCGAGCCACGACGCGCTGGCCTTTGGATACGCCGCGACATGGTAGTCGCGGCCGAAGCCACTCGCCGCGTCAACGCGGAGCGCCCCGATCAGATAGAGCTGATCGGCGATGCTCAGCTCCTCTTCGCCGTAGCCGCCGAGGGTCGCCTGTCGCGTGCCGATGATCGTGACCAACGGGTTGGTGGACCCGTTGAGGGTGGGGTCGGCCGTGGACAGCCCGGACGACAAGGCGGCCTGGCCCGAGAGGCGGGTGTCGACGAGCTGGAACCCGAACGAGCTGACCGAGCGCATCCCGGGCGCCACCTGCGCCGTCGCCGCCGCCCGCAGATCGGCCGTATAGATGTCGGTCGTACTCGTCGTGAGCATGTCGCTGCCGTTGTCCGCCGGACCATCCGACGCCTGCTCCGACTGCGCGAGCAGGAACGCGTCCAAGCGCTGCGATCCGTGATCGATGCCGACCGTCGCGTGCGCGGTGAGCCAGCCCAGCGGTCGCCAGTTCGCCGTGAGACCACCGGTGAGGCGATCCGTCTGTTGATTCTGGCCCGTACCGAGTGAGTAGAGGGGCGACGATGCCGCGCTGCCATATCCGTACGCGTGCGCCGAGTCGTCGATGACCGGGAAGCTCTGCGCCGAGCCGCTCAAGAGCGTACGCAGGTTGGGCGTGGTCGCGTACGTGGAGAGGTACGCCCCGTTGACGGTCACATCCGCCGTCGAGGTGAGCGTCGCGTTCGTGGTCGCGCGGATCGAGCGTTGCTGTTCGGTGTTGGGTCGCTTGGTCGACTGCGGCAGGTCGAACGTGGCCGCCTGCCCCGCGAACGCTGGCGGCATGCGCAGCACGCCCAGGTCGTTGGTGAGCCCACCCGCGACGTAATAGCGGATCGCGTCCGAGCCGCCGCTTACCGACACATCGTAGCGACTGCGGTCACCCGCGCCGAACAGCGACGTGCGATCGTGGTTGAGCGGGTTGAACTTGGTCACGCTATCGACCACGCACGAGCCGTTCGACTGCGCAAAGAAGCCGAACAAGAACGTGTTCGGCGTGAGCGGGCAGCCGACGCTGAACGGACTGCCGCCCGTCGTGTGGCCCCAACTATAGTAGTAGTTCGGGAAGCCGACCGGGATATCGCTCGTGCCGTGCTCCGCCGACGCGTGCCAGCGCGGCGCGCCCGACGTGCCGTGCTTGGTCGTCACCACGATGACCCCGTTCGCCGCATCGGTCCCGTACTCCGTCGAGGCGGATGGGCCCTTGAGGACCGCGATGGTCGCGATATCCGAGATGTCGAGGTCATTGAGCCGCGTCGGCGACGGCGCCGCGCCGCCGAATACACTGACCGTGCCGCCGGCCGCGTTATCCTGACGGACGCCGTCGACGACGATGATCGGGTCGCCGGAGAGTACCAGGCTGCTTTGCCCGCGAACGCGGATCGACTCGCCCGATCCCGTGAGGCCACTCGTCTCCAGCACCTGCACACCGGGGGCCCGCGCCGTGATGACATCGGTGAGGCTCGTCACGGGCGAAGTCGCCGCCACGGCCGCCACATCGACCGTCGCGATCGTGTTGCCGACCTCGTACCGGCGTTGATCGCCGACCGCCGTGGTGACGACATCATCGAGCCGGGTTGGCGGTTGGTTGAGCGTGAAGTTGAGCGTCGCCACCTTGCCGTCTTCGACGGTGATCGCCCGCGTGCGGGCGAGAAACCCCACGCGGCGCGCGGTGACGTGATACGCGCCCGGCGCGACATCGCCGAACGAGTAGCGGCCTTGCGCGCCGGTGGTGGCCCCGCGGCCGATCTCGTCGATCTGCACGGTAACGTCCGCCAGCGACGCGCCTGTCAGTGAGTCGATGACCGTGCCGGCGATCGTGCCGCCCGCGTGTGACGGCGCCGCCGGCCGGCGGATAAGGATCTGACCCGTCGTCGCCACCGCGACTTCGATGCCGGTTTCGCGCGTGAGGACGCGCAGGGCTTCCCCGACAGCAATCGAGTCCGCCACCAGCGAGACGCGCATCCCGATGGGAATGTCAGTCTGACTGTAGACCATGCGCACCCGACCCGTGTGGGCGACCGAGTCGAGTGCTTGCTCCAGCGTCACGTCGACGAGGTGCACCGAGATGCGCCGACGCAGAATACGCGCCGGGTCTTCGACCGTCTCCGATTGCGACGCGGTGGCCCGTACGACCGGCGCGTCGGGCGTTTGGGCCAGCGCGCCCCAGGACGTGACGGCGAGGCAGCCAATCGTGACGCCACGAATCCAACTGATGCGCGATGTCATCGCTGCGTGTCCCGTCTATGGGAATCGGTGGAAGCGGTGACGTCGCGTGCCGGCCGCGCCGGTGCTTGGTGGTTCGTGGTGCCGACGGCGCGGCGGATCACGACCGACCTGCCAGTGCGCTCGTAGCGCGCGCCGACGACGAAGGTGACGGCGCGGAGCACGTCGTCGACCGACTCATCGGTAAACGCGCCTTTCACCAGCTTGCGCTCGAGCGAGGAGTCGGCGATCGTCACGTCCACGTCGTACATGCGGCCCAGCTCACGCGCGACCTCGCGGAGCGGCGTGCGATCGAACACGAGGCGACCCTGGGTCCAGCTGACGTCGGCCGCGACATCGGCCCCGCGGCGCACCGTGATGGTGCCGGCGGTGTCGATCACCGCGATATCGTGCGCGTGAAGCGACGCGGCACCGACCGCGACCTCGCCCTCCACGACCGCGACGCGATGCTCGGCGTCCCCGGCGTACGCTCGCACCATAAACGTGGTGCCGACGTCCCGGACGGTCGCCCGCGCGGTCCCGACCTCGAACGGGTGACGGGCATCGTGAACCACGGTGAAGAGCGCTTCGCCATCAAGCGTGACGTGGCGCCCGGCGACGCGCAGGCGGGTGGAGGGACCGAGCACCAGATGCGATCCGTCGCGCAGGATGACACTCACGCGCCGCCCGGGCGCGCTCGCATACTCGACCGTGCGCGCTGGCCTCGGCCATAAGAGCATGCCGGTGATCGTGCTGACGGCGACAATGGCGATGGCCGCGGCCACGCGGAGTGCCGGTCCATCGAACGGCCGCCGAGCATGCGTCGCCAGGCCCGCATTCCAGACTCGGGAGTCGCGAGGGCGGAGTATGCGTGGCGCGTTGAAGCGTCGCCGGTTGCCGGCGGAAACTTCGGCATCGATGCGGGCATTGATGCGGCGGAGCGCCGCGGCGGCGTCCGGGCTCGCCCCCGCTGGGGCGGCGAGCGCATCGAGCGCTCGACTATACGCCTCGACCGCCGCGCGGCGCTCCGGATCGACACCAACCCAACGCGCCAACTCGGCGCGTTCTGTTTCCGTGCAGTCGCCGGTGCGGCAACGCTCGAGGAGCACGAGGATGCGCTGTTCGAATAGCATCAGGCACCAGATGCACTTCCTGCCCGAGGTCCCCCCTATCTTTTTTTGGAGCTACGGCGCGAGGTAGCGGGCGAGCGGGGCGCGGATGCCGCGGAGCGCGCGGGCGATATGGCGTTCGACGGTCTTGAGTGAAACGCCGAGGGCATCGGCGATCTCGGCGCGCGACATTTGACGCTCGAAACGCAAGATCGCGACTTGACGGCACTTGGCCGGCAGCCGGTCGATCACCCGACGCAGGACCGTACGCAACTCGGCCTCGGCCACGTGTTGGTGCGCCGAGGGGAGCGTACCCATCGCGGGACGCTCCTCACTCCCACGCAGCCGCGTGGCCCACCGGTGCATCATGCGCTGGCGGCGACAGTGGTCGAGCGCCAGATGGCGGGCCGCGGCTATGAGATAGCGGCGGAGACTGGAGTGCACGTCCCAGTCGGAGCGGATGTTCCAGACCTTGAGGAAGACCTCCTGAACGAGTTCCTCGGCCTCCGCTTCGGAGCGCACGAACGCCGTCACGTACGCTCGCAGATCATCGTAGTACGTGACGACGAGGGTGTCGAACGCGGCGCGGTCGCCAGCGCGGACGCGGGCCACCAGCGCTTGCTCGCGCGCGAGATCCCCCGCTGATTCACACGCCGCGACGGCGGCCGGAGCGACGGAAACGTGGCGCATCCAGGCCAATCGGTACGATGAGACACGCGCGCTGTCAATACACGATCCGTTTACTCCGAGCGGGCACGCTGGGCTGTTAACGGCGATGGTCGGTTCGAGCCGAACCATCTATTTCGCAGACTTAGATTCCGTTCATGACCGGTCCTCGGTATCACGGACGCGCCGCATTTGATCCGGCGATCCTGGCATCGATCGCCGCCGTGCTACAGTCGGCTGCTGGAACTACCGACTGTGCAACATCCATTGCAGGATTGCTCGCCGCGGGCGGCAGCGAAGCAGAGGTCTCGCGCTATTTGAGACTGGAGGAAGAGCGGCTGCTCGGCGCTGCGGCGCCAAACTACGGTGTTGATATCGTCCCCGAGGCAGTTTTGCATGGCCTTCACCATTATTTGACGGCGCGGCTTTGGACTCATCACGACTTATAGTTATGCGCATGTGGATGCCACGAGCCGCGTTGATCGCCATCGCCGCGATCGCCTGCAGTCAGCCGCGTACAACCCCCAACGCACCGTCCACGATCGCCAGCGGCCCACCGCGCCTCTCAACCGGCGTGCGACTCGATCCCGCCGGTCGATCGATGGCCGTCGGCAACATGCCGCTGGCCGCGGTGCCGTCACCGGATGGCCGATGGCTGGTGCTCAGTATGTCAGGCTACCGCGAGCAAGGCATCGAGATCCTCGACCGTGCCACGGGCGCCGTTGTCGAACGGGTCGAGCAACCGGGGGCATTCTTGGGTCTCGCGTGGAGCGCTGACGGCCGGACACTCTACGTGTCGGGCGGCGTCGCCGATGCCCTCTACGTGTACAGTTGGCGTCCCGATGCCTCCCAGCCTGCGGTGCGAACCGACAGCATCCTGTTGGGCCACCCGCGGGCGGACACGACGGCCGGCTCGAGGTACGCCGCCGGCATCGCGCTCTCGGCCGACGGACACATGCTGTATGTGGCCGAGGATCTCAGTGACTCGCTTGCGGTCATCGATCTCGCGGCACGGCGCGTTATCCAGCGTGTCAGCGTTGGCCAATTTCCGTACGGCGTTGTCGCCAGTACCGACGGCCGCGTCTACGCATCGGCGTGGGGCGACGATCACGTCGCGGTATTTCACGCGGGCGCCGACGGCCGCCTCATCACCGATCGACCGATCAACGCCGGCCGCCATCCTTCGGCGCTCCTGCTCGCGCGCAACGGCAGTCTGCTCTACGTCGCATCAGCGAGTACGGATCGTGTCGCTATCATCGACCCGGCCGCGCGCCGTGTGCTGCGCTGGCTCATCGACTCGCCACCCGACGGTATGACGGAAGGGAGCACGCCGAATGCGATGGCACTCGCGCCCGACGGATCGCGGTTATACGTCGCCGAAGCAGATGCCAACGCCGTCGCCGTGTTCGATCTGCAGTCGGATACGTTGGCGGGACGTATCCCGACCGAATGGTATCCGTCGGCGATCGTCGCCGATGGCGACTCGCTATGGGTCGTCAATGGCAAAGGACGCGGCGCCGGTCCAAATCCCCGCGGCCCACAACCCAACATCCCGGTCGCCAAATTCGATGTCACGAGCTACACGCTCGGCCAACTCAATGGCACCGTCACGGTGCTGCCCGCCGCGCGCGGAGCGGCGCTCGACGCGCTATCCGCTCGCGTCGCGCGCGCGAACCGCTGGGATGTGCCGCGCGGGGAGCGGGCGCACTACCCGCCGATCTCGCACGTCGTGTACATCATCAAGGAAAACCGGACGTTCGATCAGGTGCTCGGTGACCTGAAACAGGCTGACGGGGACACGTCGCTCCTCTTCTTCCCGCGCGCGATATCCCCGAACCATCACGCCCTCGCGGAACGGTTCGGCATCTTCGACCGCTTCTTCACGAACGCCGAAGTGAGTGAGCAAGGGCATCCGTGGTCGACGTCCGCGTACGTCACGGACTATTCGGAGAAGAACGCGCCGTCCACGTATCGCGGCAAGCGCCCCGAACCCGACGAGTTGGGCGGCACCGACGACCCGGCCAATGGCTACCTGTGGGACGCCGCGCGCCGCGCCCATATCACATTCCGTGACTACGGCGAATACGTGGAGAGCGTGCGGCCCGACTCGACGAAGCCACCGATTTACCGCGCCGGCAAACCCGGGCTCGCGCCGTATACGAGCCCGATCTACCCGCCGTTCGATCTGACGGTGCGAGATCAAGTCCGAGCGGACGCATGGCTCACCGAGCTCCACGGGTTCGAGCAAAGTGGGCAGATGCCGGCGCTGGAGCTCATGCATCTGCCCTCAGATCATACGGCCGGACCCAGGTCCGGCATGCCGACGCCCCGGGCGTACATGGCCGACAACGATCTGGCACTCGGCCGAATCATCGAGGGCCTCTCGCGATCCAAGTTCTGGAGCAGTACCGTCGTGTTCGTGCTCGAGGACGATGCGCAGGATGGTCCCGATCACGTCGACTCTCACCGATCCGTCATGCTGGCCATCTCGCCGTGGACCCGCGGCGGCACGTTCCATCGATTCGTCAACACGACGGACGTCGTCGCGACGATCGAAGAGATCCTCGGCATGCCGTCGCTCTCCCAGTACGATCACTTCGGCCGCCCGCTGCGAGACATCTGGACGGACCATCCCGATCTGCGTCCCTACGTGCCCCTCATACCGAGCCAAGCGCTGGGCGAGACCAACGTCGCCACCGGTCCCGACCACCTGGATTTCTCGCGGCCGGACCGCGTCGATGACGCCCTGTTCAACCACCTCCTCTGGCAGCAAGTCAAAGGCCCCGGCGTGCCATATCCCGCCATCCGCCGAGCGCCCGTGCAGGAGCTGGTGCGGAGTCAGTGAGCAGAGCGGAGCTCACGCGCGGCCCTAGGACCGGATCCAGTGCTCCGGCGCGCTGACCCAGCGGGCAATGCGCCAGGCGCCATCAGGCTGGCACCGCCATAATTCCGAACCGCGGATCTGGCGCGAGACCGTGACGGTCGTCCCGGGGAAATGCCGGACCTCCTTCCAGATGTCGTGGACGGCAGCGAGTCGCGAGGAGACCGCGACTTCGTCGACGGTGATCGCGTACGTCACGGTCGCCGCGCCGACCGATGGGTTGAGACCCGCGGTCGCGTACGCCGCGCTGTCGGAGAATTCGGGGCCGCGCGGAAACCAGCCGGCGACCGGAGCGGCCCAGATCGTACCGCTCGCGGGATCGCCGCTGTTTACTTGCGCGACCCACTGCGCGAGCCGAGCCCGGATGGCCATCGCGGCCGATGCGCTATCTTGCGTGGTGCACGCGGATGGTGATTGAGCCGTCGCGGCAACGGCCGTCGAAACCATCGCCGCCGTCAGAACGTAGAAGCGAGGCACGATCGCCCGGGATACGTTGCGCATATGTGTCACTATTTTTGCCTCAGCCACCTCTCGTGTCCAGCCCTGACTGTCTGACGCGCGCGATCGATCTGCTGGCGGCGCATCGTGCTGGATAAATCGTGCGGCGCCCGACGCGCGTGACGCGCTCGCGGTATTGGACGCCGCAGGGGCTCGCCGGGGTGGAGCTCCTGCGCTGGGATGCCAGTACGCATCGCTACGCGCGACACTCGCATGAAGGCTACGCGATCGGCGTCGTCCAGCGCGGCGCCCATGCGTTCAGGGCGCGCGGACGGACGTGGACGGCGGTGCCGGGGTGCATCATCGTCGTCAATCCAGAAGACGCGCACGATGGCCGGCCGGCAGCGCGCGACGATGCGTACTCGTATCGCATGATGTACGTCGAGCGCGACGCCGCCGCGCGCGCGGGCACGCCGTTCTTTCGCGAATGTGTCGTCACCGATAGCGCGCTGGCCAGGCGCTTGCTCGAGATCCATCGGGCGCTCGAACGTCCCGAGGCGCGACTCCAGTGCGACACGCTGGTTGCGACCGCACTCCGCGCACTGGCGCAACGTCACGGTGGCGTGCGACCTGGGACTGACAGGACCGGCACCTACCAACCGGAAGTCTCGGTCGTACTCGACTACCTCACCGAGCATTTCACCGAAGAATGCTCCCTCGCGGATCTCGCCGCACTCGCCGGCGTCAACCGGTTTCAATTGCTGCGTGCGTTCCGCCAACAGGTCGGGCTGCCGCCGCACCGCTTTCAGACGCAGCTCAGGTTGAGGCGTGCCAAAAGAATGCTTACCGACGGTCAGTCCGCGGCGAGCGTCGCCAGCGCCGTCGGGTTCTCGGATCAGAGCCATCTCATCCGAAAGTTCAAAGCGGCATACGGCGTCACCCCAGGCGCAATAACGTTCAATCCAAAGCGACAGCGGTAGGCTATGATCGAACCATGTCGTTTCATGACGAAGACATGAAAGCATGGCGCCACGACATTCACACGCACCCAGAGCTGGCGTTCCAGGAACATCGAACGTCCAATCTCGTCGCCGGTCTCCTCGAAGATTTCGGCCTCGAGGTGCATCGGGGACTCGGCGGCACCGGCGTAGTCGGCACGCTGCGAGCCGGAACTAGCAACCGCGCGATCGGCCTGCGGGCCGACATGGATGCCTTGCCCATCCGCGGCATCATGCACGCATGCGGCCACGACGGCCACACCGCGATGCTGCTCGGCGCCGCGCGACATCTCGCCGAGACGCGAAACTTCGACGGCGTCGTGCACTTCATTTTCCAGCCCGCCGAGGAAAATGAATGCGGCGGACAGCGCATGATCGAGGACGGATTGTTCGAGCGGTTCCCGGTCGAGACAGTATACGGCATGCATAACTGGCCCGGACTGCCCGCTGGATCGTTCGGCGTGCGCGTCGGACCGATCATGGCCGCCGATGACAAGTTCGAGATCACGATCTCCGGCCGCGGCGCGCACGCCGCCATGCCGCAGTTCGGCGACGATCCGATCGTCGCCGCCGCCGCTCTCGTTGGCGCGATCCAAACGATCGTCAGCCGCCTGTCAGATCCACGCGACCCGCTCGTGATCAGCATTACGCAGATCCACGGAGGCAACACCTGGAACATCGTCCCGGAGCGCGTCGTGCTGCACGGGACCGCGCGATACTTGACGCCGGCGCTTCGCGAGACGCTCCGCGATCAGTTGGGGCACATCGTTGATCACGTGTCGGCGACGTACGGCGTGACCGCCGTGATCGCGTACTACAAGCCGATCCCACCTGCGGTGAACGCCGCGGGCCCCACGGAGCGCGCCATTCGCGCGGCCGTTCAGGTAGTCGGCGCGGAGCACGTCCTGCGAGACGTCGCCCCGAGCATGGGGTGTGAGGACTTTGCGTTCATGCTGGCAGCGCGGCCGGGGTGCTACCTTTGGATCGGCAACGGCCCGATCGTGGATGGCGTCGGACTCCATAGCCCGCTCTACGAGTTCAATGACGCGATCCTGCCGATCGGTGCCAGCTACTGGTCTACGTTAGTCGAACGCGATCTCGCGCGGAGTTGAAATGCCGATTTTGATCGACGCGCCGGCCGTCATCCCCGCCGCCGGCAACAAGCCCAAACGCATCGAAGAGTACGCCGGACGCATGCGCTCCGGTCACGGGACAGTGAGCGTCGCCCGGATGGTTTCTCCCGAAGGATGGGTCGAACCCGGACAACGCCCCGAGTTCGAGGAGATCACGGTCGTTCTGCGCGGCATGCTCCGCGTCGAGCACGAAGGCGGCTCACTCGATGTCACTGCGGGTCAGGCCGTCATCGCGCGGCCCGGCGAGTGGGTGCGCTACGGCAGCCCCTCGGCCGGCGGGGCCGAGTACGTGGCGATCTGCGTGCCGGCGTTCTCGATGGAGACCGTTCATCGGGACGTTTGAAGTTCGTGCGAATCTGGTCAAGCGTCTGGTGTGACGCATCCGTCGTACGCATGTTGCAGCATGATCATCTCCGCTAGCCTCATCGCGAGCCTGATGCTCACGCCGGCGTGCGCATCGCCCGAATACCACCAATTCGACTTCTGGCTCGGCGACTGGACCGTGACCGCGCCGAACGGCAAGATCGCCGGCACGAACACCATCGATCGTCCGCTCGGCAGCTGTGTGCTGCAAGAGCACTGGGTCGGCAAGGGCGGGACCAATGGGTCCAGCTTCAACATCTACGATGCCACCCGCAAGCAATGGCATCAGACCTGGGTCGACAACCAGGGCGTCCTGCTACTCCTCGACGGAGCCTACACGGACGGCAAGATGGTCATGAGCGGACCTGGTGTGAATCGGACCGGGTCCGCGATCATCAATCGCATCACCTGGGAACGGCAACACGGCGATCCCGATCGCGTCCGTCAGCTCTGGGAAACGTCGGCTGACGGCGGCAAGACCTGGCAGACCGCGTTCGACGGACTGTACACGCGGAAGGCCGCGAAATAGTCGGTGGCGCGAGATGCGCAGGGGGGCCGGAGGCATTTTATTTACCCCGCCATGCCCCCGTTTGCCCAGCGCACGCGCAGCCTGCTGCTTCGGCTTTTTGGCCCGCGCGTCGGGAAGCGACCCGCGCAAGCAGCCGCGGCCGTCACGGATCTTCCCGAGTGGGCACAGACCACGAAGAAGCGCCGCGCTCATGTCCGGCGTATGGTCGCGCTGCTCAACGAATGGGCCGACGAAATGGACGTGACGTCGGAGGAGCGCAAGCGGTGGCTCACGGCGTGTTGGCTGCACGATGCGCTGCGGGACGCTGAGCTGCCGGAGGGAATCTCGCATGGTCCCGCGGCGGCCGAGCTCGCGGC
>Ga0070741_10002507_pt1 | contig 49001 bp, 36 predicted proteins | sample Coa_R1_4_FD_66440 | JGI IMG/M metagenome (GOLD analysis project Ga0070741, IMG submission 66440) | Surface soil microbial communities from Centralia Pennsylvania, which are recovering from an underground coalmine fire - Coalmine... | ecosystem: Environmental > Terrestrial > Soil > Unclassified ... | reverse complement strand
CAACATGTCGTATAACTTAGTGGACGGAAAAAAGGTCACGTCAGTTTGTAGCGCAGTAATACTCTTAGGGGAGAAGACCGAACGCAGTGAGCTGGCTCTGACCAGCGACGAATACCTTCCCGTTCGCGACCAGCGGAATCGAGAATTTAGCGGCAAAATCCAACGTATCTCTATTCCCAGCTTGGCCGCTGCTGTATAGCACAGTAGCAAGATTGTTTGCGTCGTATGCGAAAAGCACCCCAGGAGAGCCTACATCGTTGTTTGCGCTTGTCCCATTATTTTGTAGTGCCCACAAAATACCGTTGCTGTTGCCATTGGCTGATACTGCAAATGAAGCGCCACGCACGCCATAGATGGCAGTAGATACTGAGGTCGGTCCTGGCGAGAGTCGCCCGTTCGTCAACTGAAATGCTCTTAAATTATCCTCCACGGCACCAAAGTAGATGTATCCGTTGAAATAGACTGGTGTGCTGAAATTGCCTGCCTCCGGGCTACCATTAGGCAAAGCATTTGGCAAAGATTGAACGATCTGATTATCATTACTTGAATTGTATTTGCCCATGTTGTCTCTGTTGACGACGTAAATAGTGCCGCTCTTGCCCGCACAGATGAGTAAGTGCGGAAATGAGCCGGTCGTTTGGTCAACTAGCAATACGGGGCCTCCAGCGCCTAAGTCAAGGTTGTTAACGTTCATGTTCTGCTGGTCAAATGGGGTGAAGTAGTCAACTACCAATCCGGTAGGACCGATTTTCTCAACCGAGTCACCGTAATCTTTACCGCCCGAATTAGCATCGAAGTCACCGTTGCTAGTAACAAAGTAAATGTTTCCAGTCGCATCAGTGGCCAGTCCGCCACCTCCCTGCCAAATACCTCCTCCGTTACCGTTCGGCGTCACATTGTACGCCATGATCTGTTGAAGCGTCGTGGCATTGTAACCTAACACCCAGCCATGCCACGGCGAATTGTCGCCGTGAGAACCAAATCCTAGATAAACAACGCCATTATTCAAGAGCAGCCCGGGCCTTTGATTTTCGCGCAAAGGATCGAACGGCACCTTACCTCCGGAAGCGCCACTTCCGGTTCCTGAAACGCTTGCGGCCAGCACAACCGGGCCGCCAAACTTCTCGGATCCGTTCGTGATATCAAGCGCATGCAAGCGCTGGATCCAGGTGTTCGTGCCCTCTTTGGTTGCGGCGACTACGTATATAGTTCCACTGCTCTGATCAATCACCGGCGTACTCGCGATTCCAATTTCTGTTGGAATATCTCCACACTCGCCTGTATCGGAACAGGGGACAGTAGTGACGCCCGAGCCAAGGAAACTTGTGTGCCAAAGCGGCGTAGTGCTTAGTCCATCGGCGTCAAATGCGTAGACGCTGTCATGTGCGGTAGCGACGTAAACTACGTTATGAAATCCCTGGCCGGGAATACTAACATTCGCTACATAGAGGGGCGAGGCGAAGGGAATGCCATCCAGAGGATAAGAAAACAGCTTCCCAAATTGATTTTGATTTACATTGCTAAGCGTCAATACTGTCTCATCGAGATTTTGACCTGTCCTGAGGTTGTCGTTGTGATAAGTGAAGGTCCCAGGATAATTGGTGACGTAGACCGTGGCGCTGGCAGAGAAAAGATCCGGAGTCGTAGCCGTTACCGTATGAGCGCCAACACTACTCGGAGGAGTATATAGGCCTGTGCTGCTAATTGTGCCGACAGCCGTAGACCCACCGACCATGCCGTCAACGGACCATGTGACGTTAGCCGCTGAGGTGAACTGCTGTGTGCGCGTGAACGTCAGAGCCGCAGTCCGTGGGCTGATCGAGATTGCCAGAGTCGTCGCACTGGTTGTGTTTGAGAATGCGCTGGAGTTCCCGCTATTATCCATAGCTTGCACCCGGTAACTGTACGTAGTATTTGCATCCAATCCCGCGTCTTTGTAGGTAGTTGCGGTTGTTGTGCCAACTTGCACAAAATTCGTACAGGTGCTTCCTTGGCAACGTTGAACAAGGTACTGTGCAACACCAATGCAACTGGACGATGCAGTCCAGCTTAAAGTAATTTGGGCCGAACTGCTCGCAGTGGCCGCAAGATTAGTGGGCACGGTTGGTGGGGCGTTTGCGCACCCTCCAGCCGTTCGGAATGCCACCAGTTGCATAATCCAAAGACCTGAACTGACCGGCGCGGAGGCACTATAACTACCTACGGCGTTAACCATTCGATCTTCGGCGAGATCGCCATCGGGAGACGTTAATAATCGTTGCGTGAATCCGGTGCCTGGACCGGAGGTCGTTGTTTGAACTGTGTCGGCACCGAACAGGAGATCAGTTGGAGCGTTTGTGGTAACAGAGCCACTGCTGCTCGTAGAGCTATTGCCAACGGCGGCGGCTGTGACATCCACGGGATTGCTAGGATCTGCACCCTTGTATTCTAGAATGCGAATATCTGGGAAAGCTGCCGCTGTGGAGAAAGTCACGCTAACGGAATTTGCTCCCGCCGCTGCTCCAACGATATTTTTTGCATAATAAATTGCTTGTGAAGCGACCGGGCTTTCTACTGTTGGCCCTACCGCAAGAACGTAAGAGTTACCACTCGCGTCGGTAACAGTGCGAACCGTCGCGGTGCTGTCGTTCCATCCCACGACCACTACATTTAAGTCGCCAGCGGCTTGTGCAGCGGTAAACGTGACGCTCACATTAGTTTGAGCTGACTGAGGAGTGGCGAAATTACCCTGCACATACGTAATGCTCGTGGGCGAAGACGATAGCGTCGTGGCAGTCGCTATGTTCGAGAATGGACTAATATTACCCTCAATATCGATTGCCTCGACCTGATAGCTATAGCTGGTATTTGAGATTAGGCCTGTATCCGTGTAAGTCGTGCCGGTCGGAGTGGCGATTTGCGCAAAGCTACTGCAACCCGGCCCTTGGCAGCGTTGCACCACATAATTTGCTAATCCAATGCTGCTGGTGGATGCCGTCCAGCTTAGATTGATTTGACTCGTGCTGATGGGCGTAACTATCAAGTTGCTGGGGGCAGTCGGGGGCTGGTTACCTACTGTGGTGGTAGTCGCGATATTAGAAAACGCGCTTAGATTTCCCACAGCATCGACGGCCTCCACTCTGTAGCTATAGGTAGTGCTGGGCGATACCGAAGAGTCGGTATACGTTGTACCAGCCGGCGTCGCGATTTGCACAAAGTTTGTGCAGCCTGTACCCTGGCACCGTTGCACAATGTAGTTCGAGATTCCAACGCTGCTGCTAGATGCGGTCCAGCTCAGATTAATTGGGCCTTGTCGATTCGCGGCAGCAATCAGATTGCCTGGTGCTGTTGGCCCGCCACCTACTGAAACTGGAGTGCGGAACGCGACCATTTGCATAATCCATTGACCAGAACTAACTGGCGCCGTGGTGTTGTAGCTGCCGATGGTGTTGACCATCTCATCTTCGGCGATATCGGCGTCTGGTGAAGTCAATAAGCGCTCTGTAAACCCTGAACCCGGTCCGGTGGCGCCGGTCTGCACCAGATTTGCACCAAAGATCAGATCGGTCGGGTTGGTGGTAGTCGCCGAACCACTACTGCTTGTTGCGCTGTTGCCGCTACTTGCCGCGGTCGCGTCTACTGGGTTGCTCAGATCCGCTCCGCTATACTCCAGAATTCGGATGTCGGGATAGGGCGCTGCACTCGAAAACGTCACCGTCACGACGTTCGCTCCTGCCCCTGCCGCAACAATGTTCTTGGCGTAGTAGATCGATTGGGTTGCAACGGGAGCCTGAACGGTTGGACCCACCGCCAACGCATACGCGTTACCACGAGTGTCAGTGACTCCCGTTACTGTGGCGGTGCTGTTATTCCATCCGACTACCACAACATTCAGATCGCCCGCAGCCTGTGCGGAGGTGAACGTCACGCTGACAGTCGTCTGAGGCATTTGCGGCGTCGCATAATTGCCCTGGATGTAGGTAATCGTCGCGCCTCCGCTGTAGGTAAAGCCATTAGTGAGGCTTCCGCTCTGGCCGTTCAAAGTTACGGTCACAGTAACGGATCCCGGAGTACCTGCCGGTGTTGTGGCCGTTATAGTGGTGCTGTTTGCGACGACTACGTTGGTAGCTGCTGCTCCACCAAATGCCACCGTTGCCCCGGCCGCAAAATTCGTCCCGGTGATTGTTACCGTCGTGCCGCCCGCCGCAGGTCCGTTGTTCGGCGACACATTGCTCACCGTGGGTGCTATCACGTACGTAAATCCATTCGCCAGATTTCCGCTTTGCCCATTCACCGTGATGGTTACGGTCACCGCACCGCTGCTGCCGGCTGGAGTGGTCGCCGTTATAGTTGTACTGTTCACCACCACCACATTTATCGCCGTCCCGCTCCCAAATGTCACGGCTGCCCCGGCGGCAAAATTTGTACCCGTAATCGTCACGGCCGTCCCACCCGTTGTGGCTCCGCTATTCGGGGAAACAGTACTCACGATCGGCGGTGCAAGGTAGGTAAACCCGTTAGTTAGGCTTCCACTCAGGCCGGTGCTGTTAGTAACTGTTACAGTCACTGGTCCCGCGCTTCCTGCAGGAGTTCTCGCCGTAATTGTCGTGCTATTCACTACTACAACGTTCGTCGCGGTAGCGCTTCCGAACATTACCGTTGCTCCCGCCAAGAAATTTGTGCCATTGATGGTAACTAATGTGCCCCCGCCCAGCGCACCGCTTCCGGGGGACACACTGCTGACCGTAGGTGGCGCAGGATAGGTGAATCCTGCTGCCAAGCTCCCACTCAGCCCACCGGCGTTGGTCACGGTCACCAGCACCGTGCCAGTGCCCGGCGGCGTGACAGCCGTGATAGTCGCGCTATTCACCACCACCACGCCGGTTGCAGCGGCAGCTCCGAACGTTACCGTATCTCCAGTCGCAAAGTTTGTTCCAGTGATTGTCACGGGCGTTCCGCCTGCGGACGGCCCACTGTTCGGGCTAACGCTCGTCACAGTGGGAGCAGTTCCGGAGGGGGTGCGGAAGGCGACCATTTGCATGATCCATTGACCGGAACTGACGGACGCCGTAGCGCTATAGCTGCCGGTACTCGTAACCATCCGGTCCTCGGCAATGTCGCCGTCCGGCGAAGTCAATAAGCGCTTCGTAAAGCCGGAACCTGCTCCAGAAGTGACAGTCTGGACTAGATTCGCGCCAAAGATCAGATCATTCGGATTGGTTGTGGTTACCGTGCCGCTGTTACTTGTCGCACTGCTTCCGCTACTTGCCGCCTTGGCATCCACCGGATTGTTCAGATCCGCTCCGGCATACTCAAGAATCCGAATGTCGGGATACGCTGCGGCACTCGAGAAGGTCACCGTTACCGCGTTCGCTCCCGCTCCTGCCGCAACAATGTTCTTGGCGTAATAAATGGATTGCGAAGCGACGGGTGTCTGAACTGTTGGACCCACTGCCAACGCATACGCGTTACCACGTGTGTCAGTGACTGCCGTCACCGTGGTGGTGCTGTTATTCCATCCGACTACTACCACGTTCAGGTCGCCCGCGGTTTGCGGGGATGTAAACGTCACGCTTACACTCGTCTGAGGAGTCTGCGGTGTCGCATAATTTCCTTGTACGTAGGTGATCGTTGGCGCTGCAACTAGAGTAGCCGGACAGCAAACAATCGCGACAACTGCTAACAGGAAGGGTGTTACAGAGTGATCACGTGTACCGCTGTGACGCACAGCTCTATTCATAGATTTCCTTTCGAAGGATCACGCGGATTGTGCAAAAGGTCGATAACTGCTGAACGCTTACTTAGTACGATCACCGAATCGATCTGATGTTATCGTCGACAGTACGTGAACAAGTGAGCGCGTGAACTCGGATACAGCCACTCTCCTGTTATGGCCGGTGGGAATCCAATTGGTTTGGCGTTGAATCGGCAAACTCAATCGGGCGCAGTTTTAAGCTCTTAATGACAATTAAGCCAAAGCCCTGGCGGGAAGTGGATAAGTTTCCTCAGCACACACGAACTCCACAATTTGCTGGACAACTCTGCTTTGTTGGCTATGGGCTAATCCCGGGTACATGGGCAAAGAAAGGATTTCTCGTGCTGCGCTTTCCGTCACTGGGAAATCCCCAGGTCGATAATATAAACCGCGATAAGCGTTTTGCAAGTGAAGTGGAATTGGGTAATGAATCCCTGTGCCTATCCGTTCTGCTGCAAGATAAGCCTGCAGATTGTTGCGATCTTGCACTCGCACTACATACAGGTGATAAACTGCCTTCGACCAGGTGGGCTCATATGGTATACCCACAGCATTCCCCGTTGCGGTGAATAGCTTTTTGTATATTCGGGCGCTTGCTCGACGCTCTTGATTCCAAGCGTTTAGACGCTTTAGTTTAATTCGTAAGATGCCCGCCTGAATAGCATCTAGTCTTCCGTTGTACCCTTCTATATCGTGATGATATTTTTGGATTTGACCGTGGTCACGCAGCATTGCGATCCTTTGGGCAACATTGAAATCATTGGTTGTAACCGCTCCTGCCTCGCCGCAGGCGCCTAAATTTTTTCCCGGGTAAAAACTAAAGGCAGCTGCCCGCCCCATCGAACCAGCCTTTTTCCAGCGATTGTCCCTTCGCGAAAAATACTCTGCGCCATGGGCCTGGCACGCGTCCTCGATAACGATTAGGTTGTAACGCTCTGCGATGCTCAAGATTGCGTCCATGTCCGCGGTCTGTCCGTAAAGGTGTACGGGCACTATTGCCGTAACCGGGCGTCTCGTCCTTCGATGAGTCGTCTGTCGGGTTATTGGTTCGAAATAGCAGTCTTCTTCGAGATACTCCTCTAACTTCGCAGGATCCATGTTATAGGTGCGTTCGTCTACATCCACAAAGTCGGGCTGCGCACCAGCTTGCGAAATAGCCTCGACAGTTGCGATGAACGTATTTGGGACAGTGATCACTAGGTCACCTTGTTTAACACCAGCCGCAATCAGGGCGAAGCGCAGCGCGTCAGTGCCGTTTGCCACGCCAACACAATGCTTAGCATCACAATACTGCGCGAATTCCTCTTCAAACTGCGCGACGACGGGACCACCGATAAATCCGGCGGTTGAGAGCGCAGCGTTGAAGACTCCGCAGAGTTCCTCGCGCAGCTCATCGTGCGGCGTAAGCAGATCTAAGAAAGGGATGTCTTTGGCGACTATATTCATGGTGACTTCCTTCCGATTTATCGGCAGATACCTGCCTTAGGATGGTTCAAGTGCATTCTGCGTAATCAGCGTGACGACGCTATCTCAATCTCGAGTGCGCTCTGTCAGTCAAAACGCGGATGATAGGCGAAATAAATTTCTTAAGAGAAAAACCCTCGGGAGAGGTTCAGAGTGCGGCGGCCGAATGACCTTTTGGTGCAATATCATCGGTTAGGCGGCAGATCTAGGCACATCTTCCCGGCGAGTCTTTTCATTTTCGCTCAACGGGATTTCCTTTCCTGTTCGAACAAGCTACCGCCCTCCTGGTCCCAGATACGAAGCTTAATAGTTTGTACGGGCAGTTAAGATGCCATAACTTTTTAGGCCTTAGGCGACTACCTTTCAACTAGTTGCGAATTTGTGAGCGAGTGAGTGGCAGGCGAGCTTCACTCATAATTCAGAATTTGTCCACATTTATGAGACTAAGTCTAACCTCAACTCGCCGTTAAGGATCGAGTCATTCCTGGAAGCTTCGAATGAAGAACGCGATTAAGGCAGAGAAAGTTGGCATGAAGACGAGCGAACCCGAGCGCTTCCGGTTAGTGAGGCGAATACCAGAGCAGTCGAAGAATCTATTGTGGCGTTTACTTTACGAAGTCGAGGCCGCCAGCAGCTGTGTCTGACATCAAACAAATGGCGAACGAGACGGAGCGAGAGCAGCCGCGCAGTTTGCCCGGCCAATTGTGCACGTTCTGAGAACAGAGATAATTTGTCGGCGGCCCGGCTGAACCAGGAAATAACACGCGTTCTTTCATGTGCCTGCCTGATGAACAACCAAGCAGCAGCTTTCCGATGCACTTTACCGTAGATGGCGTGCTGATCGACGCCTGGGCGAGTGAGGAGAGCTTCCGGAAGAAAAACCGGCGGATAGTGATGGGTCGCAGTTTCGGCGCAAGCGGCTAGCAACGACACGCATCAATCGAAGAACCGATGTGGAGACTAGCTCTATCGCAAGGGGGAGCGGACAGGAAGCCAAGCGGTGCACGGTAGATGGTAGCGCAATCAAAGATAGGTCCCGGAAGCTAATCAGTATGGGTGCCGAAGGCGCGACTTCGTCGGCGCGTTTTGCCACTGTGGCGTGCATGTGTATACAGCGCAGAATCCCAAATCGCCGGCAGGAGTGTGATCGATCAAAAGGATGCAGCATGACTGCTAATAAACGAGTCTGCGCAAACGTCCACCATAGAGAAGCATTCGGATGAGCGAAACAGAACGGCTGGATGCGAAGGACAAAGCCGCGTGGACTTCAGACCGCAGAAGGCTAAAACCGCTGTAAGATGCCGCTCAAGAAGGGTCTTTACATCGTTCACCTCTCACGATCTCAGTCGCATCTTCATCTGGTCTGAAGACGTACGCACGCCTTTTGGCGTATCAATCTCCATAGCTCCCGCGCCGCCTGAGAGTACCGTTGCGTCGCATGCGATCAGCCTGAAGGCAATCCCGAAAGAGAACTGGCAGATCGATTGCAAGAATCGTTGATACGTATGTTTGAAGTTACACTCGTTGCTGGTGCGCGGCCGAATTTCATGAAGATTGCGCCCATGTTGCGTGCTCTTCGCAATACGCCTTTTGTACCTCTCTTGGTGCATACAGGACAACACTACGATGCGGGAATGTCTGACATATTTTTTCGACAGCTTGGCATTCCTAACCCAGACGTCAGTCTCGGCGTCGGATCTGGAAGACATGGCCAGCAAACGGCTCGAGTGCTCGAATCTTTCGAGGAATACCTCTTGAGCCGTCCACAGTTTCCCAAAGGAGTTATTGTGGTTGGCGATGTAAATTCCACGGTCGCCTGTTCTCTCGCGGCATGCAAGCTTGGTATTCCCGTCGCACACATCGAAGCGGGGCTGCGCTCATTTGATCGAACAATGCCCGAGGAGATCAACCGCATCATTACGGACGCTATCTCCGATCTACTTTTCGTAAGTGAACCGTCAGGCGAGGATAATCTGCGGCGAGAGGGCATTTCAGAAGACAAAATCATCTACGTCGGCAACGTAATGATCGACACACTATTAGCTCAGCTTCCCGCCGTGGAGAGAGTGGACATCAGGGACCGGTTTGGCCTCGAACCGAGTAGCTATGCCGTGGTTACCTTGCATCGACCGTCAAACGTGGATGACGCGGAACGCCTCACTGCATTGATCGACTTTCTGTTGTACGCCTCGGAGCGGGTGCGGATTGTTTTCGCCGTGCACCCGCGCACGCGAGAACGTCTGTCGTCTTCAGGACTGATAAATAAACTGGATAATCGCATCACCCTTTCTGAACCTCTTGGGTATATTGAAAATCTCGCACTGATGAGACAAGCCAAGCTGGTCCTTACGGACTCGGGGGGAATGCAAGAAGAGACCACGTTTCTGGGAATTCCCTGCCTTACTATGCGCGCTAATACAGAGCGTCCAGTCACTGTTTCTCACGGCACCAATACTATTGTTGGTGAGCATATTACGCGCGTCTATGAAATATTCAATCAAGTGCTGACGGAACCGAAGCGACGACATACAAATATTCCGGGTTGGGATGGGGAAGCTTCACAGCGTATCGCGGCGACTCTTTGCAAGAGATGGCTTGACTAGTAATCAAGTGCGTGCCACGTGCGGATTCCGCAACCGTTCCCTCCGACGGCCGTTACATTTAGGTCCGTGATGAGGTAATACTGGAATTCGTCGCGATCAGAATACGATTTGAGACCTAAAAAAAGAAGCAGTGAACACGAGCAATTACGGTGAGACGCAGATCACTTTCACCTCTCGACCTGCTGTGCCGGGCGCATAGGCCGCAGATGAATGTCTGTTACCTCCGCAGTACGCGGTAGCCGGAGCGCTGAAAGGATTACGGACGCGACATCTTCGGGCTGCAGCAGCGTTTCTGGCTGGTAGGGCTTTCCCTCCTGCGCCAAAAGCGCTTCCTGCATCGGTGTTGCGGTGCGTCCCAGATAAAGAGAAAGTACGCGAATGCCTTTAGGGTTAACCTCCTGCCGAAGACTGTCCGCGACCGCTTTCAAAGCGTGCTTGGTCGCGGCGTACTGGCCGACATTAGGCCGTTTCGCGGAAACCCCTGCACTCGAATTAATAAAAACAACTTGACCCTGCCTGGCGGCCAATAAAGGCAACAGGCGTTGTGTCAATACATAGGGAGCGCGAACATTCGTTAAATACTGACGGTCGAAATCTTCAACCATAGACATCTCCATGTAACCGAGATGGGCAATTCCCGCGCTATGAATTAAGATGTCAACGCCTGTTTCCCGCTCCAAATGTTCGAACAGCGGCCGTAAGTTCTTTTCTGCGCTTAAGTCGATTTCGAAGCCAATCGCCGGTGAGTGCGCTCGCGCCAAGCCGACCGTCTCCGCTAGCCTGCTGGCATCCCGGCCCACGGCGCACACACGAACTCCGCAGAATGATAACGCCAAAGCGACAGCGCGTCCGACGCCGCTACTTGCGCCAGTCACCACTGCCAGCCCGCCTGGCAACGGATGTGCTTCCATATGACGTGACCCCAATCTCCGTCCACTAAGTTATACGAAACTGCGGGGCATAGTTTGTCGCACCGCCTTCTTGTAAGGTGGGTTCGCCACGTAGCCGAGGCCGGGTCAAGGCCGCCGCAGGCGCCCGGAGGGCTTGGCCTTGAGGCGGTTCCAGCGGAGTGGTATTCCCGCATACTGAAGGCGATGCGGCTTGCGTCCAGTGGTGCGCAAATTCGGCCGGCGTTCTGTAGTTGAGCGCCGAATGCGGGCGTTGCTGGTTGTACTCGATTCGCCAAGAAGCGATCTTGCGCCGCGCGTCCCAAAGATTCCAGAACCAGCTAGCGTTCAGGCATTCGTCGCGCAAGCGGCCGTGAAAGCTTTCCACATGCCCGTTCTGCCTCGGCTTTCCTGGCTGAATATGAATCGTGGCGATGCTTCGCTCGACACACCAAGCCAGGTACTGTCGGCTGCTGACCTCCGGCCCGTTGTCGGAGCGAAGAAACTTTGGGGCGCCGCGCTGCTCGACAATGCGTCCCAGCACTCGTGTCACACGCTGGCTCGGCAGGCTGGTATCGGTTTCCAGCGCCAGGCATTCGCGCGTGAAGGCGTCCACCACGCTGAAGACGCGTAAGCGTCGGCCACTCGCAGTCACATCACTGGCGAAATCGATCGCCCATTCCTGATTCGGTGCTGTCAATCTTACAGGTGCAACATAACTGCGTGTCAGTCGCTTGCGCCGGATCCGCCGAACACAGAGCCCGGCAGTACGATACACTCGCTGCACTCTCTTGTGGTTCACGTGCTCACCCTGGGTTGCAACAGAATGTGCAGCCTACGATAGCCGAAGCGCGGCTTCTCGTGCGCTAGCTCGATCAGCTTCTCTCGCAGCGCACTGTCGTCGCGCCGGCTCTGATATCGGCAACTCGAGCGCGGAATACTCATGAGCTCGCAGGCATGTCGCTCACTGAAGGCAAACTCCACTCTCAGGCGCGACACTTCCGCTCGTTTCGCTACGAGCTCAGCGAGTTTTTTCGGATGACCGATTGCAACGCGTCTTTGTCCAGCGTTAGATCGGCCACCAACCGTTTCAGACGGGCATTTTCTTCGCGTAGTTGCTTCACCTCCTGCGCTTCACTCACGTCCAGACCGCCGTACTTCGCCTTCCAGGCGTAAATCGTGTGCTTCGACACCCCGTATTGCCGACCGATATCGGCCGCGCCCCGCCCAGCTTCCATCTGCTTCAGCGCCTCAATGACCTGCGCCTCCGTGTGACTGCTCTTGCTCATTGCTCTCCTTTCTTCGTCTCAAATCGTACTTCGATTCGAACGGTTTCAGGGGGTCACGTCACATATGCCTACGCTATGAAGTTGGAGCAGGCGTTTTCGCCAGCGTTCCACCGTCGCCCATACTTTTCCAGCACGTTGTTAAAGGACGCCCACGGTGACAAAGCTGCCTTCAGGGCCGCGAACAAACAAAGAAATATTCGATCGCCAAACGCGATGTCAGGAAAGGAATCCGCGTATTCCAATGCATATGAATACGTTTCATGATCGGCCGCGCCGGTTCGCGATGCCGCCAGTGATGCGAAGTCGGAATAATTCGTTTTACATCGAAGTGACGTGATAAGCCGTTACGGAAACTTTCCGACGGCTGAACGTTGTTATAGGGCTCGTAGATGACTCGCCGTACATGATCGAAATTGACGTAGGAGGTAATGAAAATCCCTCCTGGTTTCAAGATGCTCTTGATCTCAGCAAATTTTTGCGCCTGGATGCTGCCGATATATTCAAATACCCCCTGTGCAAGAACAATATCGAATGTGCGCCCTTTCCAACTAATTGGGTTTTCAACGAAATCACATTCCAAAAGATTGGAGTCCCGGCTGTGGATCGCGAGGTCGACGCCGTAGTAATTAATGTTGCTTGAGAGAAGGGGGGCCAGCGCTGCCGGGCCGCAGCCTACATCGAGCAGATCGCACTGCTTTTTTCCGGCTATGTTGTTGATCAGACGCGCTGCCTTCTCCATCCTGAAATGCGGCTTGGCGTACTTCAGGTTTTCACTTGCCCAAAAATCTCGCTTGTAGTATGTGCTGGTCGTTTGATGCATGCTGATGTTCTACTCTGTAACCCTGCCTATTCAGAGGGGCGAATGTAATAGTTTGTCGAACGTTTCAAGCGGGTTTACGACAGCTCGTATCAGTCGCGCAATCATTGCTGCGCCAAAGCGGATAGTACTGAAACTTACTCCCGCTTCATTAAGCTTCCGCTTGTGGTAATCCCAGAATGCTCTATCGCGGCGTCCCCGCAAAAAACTGACGGCCAAAAAATTATAATAATTGGCGACCCGCCGGCGAAGAACATTAACATATTCCTCCTCACTAAGAAAATCGCGGCCATGAGTCACCAGGCAGTACAGGTGTCCCGCTATAAGCGTTTTGATATCTTCCGTAAACGATCCCAGTGACGCTTCGCGCACTCGCTTAAACGTCAAGATTTGATGGACGAATCCGAAGTCGCTTTCTTTCAGCAACATCAGGCACGCTTCTATGTCTGCATGTAGGTTCGATTCGTTATAGAATGAATTTCTGTTCCTCACAAGTTCGGATCGATAAAGTACGGACGTGGACGTTCCGAATACATACGTTTGATTTAGGAACAAACGCCTGCACACGTCGCGGCCTGAGAACAACCCGTTTCCGTATGGAAGGCCCGCCCACATCACTTCCTCCCCTTGCAACCCGTACGCTCCGACGACTCCCAGCGATGGGTATCGTTCGGCCAATGAAACCATCTCTTCAATACAACGCGGAAAGATCCAATCGTCGGCAAAAACGATTTTGCAATATAGACTCTTAGGGGATATCTCGCGCAGCGCCCTGTTATGATTGGCTACCGCTCGCAAGAATTGGCTGTTTCGCACCACCCGTATCCGGGAGTCGGTCGCAGCAAAACGGCTCGCAATTTCAACCGAGCCGTCGATGCTGCAATTATCGACGATAGTGTAATCCCAATTTGTGTAAGTCTGCGCCTGAATGCTTCTGATGCATTCAGCGATATGATCCTCGTTGTTGTATACGGGAGTAACGATGCTTACCCACGGTTCCGACGATGACAGCATTAGGTTATTCGACCCTCGTTAAAACAGGTTCCGGGTTCGAAAGGCTGCCCACCCCTGCCGTCCTCGCAGGTGAAGGACGTTTAAGTCCCCGCAGGATATCTGAGTAAAACGACTTCTGGCGCATAACGAGCAGTATCATACCGGCATAGGTCACGAGAAGGGTCGTGCAGTCAATACTTAACCGGAGCAAAGGAGGCAAGCGATCTTGATAAAGGAGATGCGCTCCAATAGCCACAGCGCCACCGACAAGACCGGACACGAAGAGAGGACTCACTGACGTGAACACATCTCGGGGCGAAATTACGGTGTCGCGCAGCGCCCAGCTAATCAGAGGGACGATCCAGAGCAGCATCACGCTGGAGTAGGCGAAGGCCACCCCTTTGGGCCCATACGGCAGCGCGATTAAATAACTGGCAATCATGGACGGCGCGATAAAGAACGCAATTTTTAAGTTCCGGCCGACCAGTCCGATTGACGAGAGCAGCCAGGAGAGAGGATTGGCGATGGCATACACCAGAATCATCGGGGCTAGCAACCGGAATATCATGCCGGCCGCTTTCCACTTTGCGCCCAGGAACACAAGCACGACGTCGTCGGCAAACAGTGCGCACGCGATAGTAATTGGTAGCGTCAATGTAAGAACCAAAGAGTAGCCTTTTAAAAAGTAGTTCTTAAGACGCTCAAGGTCCCCCTGAAGCCGGGAAAGAGCAGAAAAGGCTACCTCTCCAGCTGCCGAGTTGAGGTTTTCAATTGGAATATTCACGAGTTGATAGGCACGCCCGTAGATTCCAATCGCTTCCACCCCCCAGAAGCGCCCTAATAGAACTTTATCGAAATTGGAAGCGATGTAAATAACGACGGTATTTAACGTGATAGTTCCGCCGAAGCGCATCATAGACCGAAGTCCCGAGCAGCGTCTCGGTGCACCCGGCATCCATCGCGATGTTCCCCACAAACCTAAGGTTGTCACCACCGGAGAAAGTACATTCATCGCGACAAGCGACCAATAGCCGTAGCCGATCGTCGCGCCTGCAATGGCAACTGCCGAACTTATAAGCAAAGCAGCGACGTTGATTACTGCAAGCGCGGTGAAACGCATTTCGCGCTGCAGAACGGCGGAGTGCTGAACTCCGGCAGCATTAAACAGAAATCCGGCAGCAAGAGCGAGCGTCACCGCAGTAAGCCGCGGCTCATGATAGAAGGCCGCTAACAGCGGTGCGCTTGCGGCTGTCAGCAATGCCAGCACAGCCCCAAACAATACGTTTATCCAGAACAGAGTTGAGATTTGATCCTTAGTAATCTTCGAACGCTGAACTGTAGCGGAGGAAAGGCCGAAATCGCGGAATAGACTCAGCACTCCGGTGAATGCAGTGACCATGCCGAGAATTCCGAAGTCCTTCGGATCCAAAAGCCTCGCCAGAATCATAAGCGATCCGATGCGCAGGGCGAAGTTCACCCCTTGAGCGAACATTCGGGCAGCGCCGCCTCGGATTGTTTTTTCCTTCAGATTTGTCATGTAACGGCAGTTGAGTGACGATCGGTTCGCTTCACGTCAACTCACAACACAACCTTCCTGCAGTAGAACGCCTCCGCGTAGCCACTAGGGGCATTGCACTCCATGCCCCGCAATCTCATCAACGATAGAAACGTTTCCGGTTGAAACCAGTGCTTGGACCGCTGCGATTGGAATATGTCCATAATGAACTGAACCTTTTTTGGATACACGTCTTGTTCAAGCGGGACAAAAAGGTTCGGCTGCCCCAAGTCGCCGTCGTATTTCGGTATCTCGTACTCCATGATCAAGTGGTTGCGGAATGTGTTCCAGGTAAGTTCAGCAACCGTGCGATGATCCTGGTGGGCATCTTTTCGGTTATGCGTAAAGATCAAATCGGGTGATATTTCGTTCTTCAATTCCTCAAACACAGCCTTCACTTCGGCGCCCATGAACGGTAAAAACCCGTCCGGAAACGTCTTAAGGGTCGGCCCTATTAGTTGGCCTGCACGCGTGAAATGGACAGCCGCGCATTGGGCTTCTTTCCCACGAACACCGGCTGCGCTCAGCACCACCCAATGAAAAATACAACCTGGGTACTGTTCCGCGAGCCGCAAAATCGTTCCCCCGCAACCGATTTCAATATCATCGGAATGCGAGCCAAGGCAGAGGACCTTTAAACCGCCGCGCGCGGCTTCATCTAAACTGACGTGAACCATGCGATAACCGAAATCTTCGATGTCATTTCTGTGAGCAACTTTAACGTGAAACTGTTTTGCAGAGCAATCGGCGCTGCGTGTTTGTCTTCTTGGCCGTATCGCTGTTTGTAAATAGGAGGCTCTACTAGCTGGAAAACGCCCTCGCTTTTCTCATCCGGCACAGTTTCGGACAAAGTTCGGTCGTTCCCAAGTCGCAAATGACCGAGATGTTACAGAAATCGTCTGAAGGCGCCAATTAGTGGATTAAAGCTGTTTTGCGCTGCCGCAATCCTATTGCTCGGATGCACATCGGAGAAGACCTGCGGCCTCCAGCAGATTGGCCGCGTCGAGAACCATGCTGAAGGGCAAGCCGGAGCGCTCGGCAACATCGAGCAGTGAATTTTGCCCGTCGGACAGATTCAAGACCCACAAACGAGCCATGACTTCGCGTGTGGCCGCGGAACCTCCTCCCGGAGAATCGTACAGTTTTCGGCGCCCGAGTTGCGGCTCACAATAAGGATTCTGATTGTAATATTTTCGATTATTCTCAAGCACGTCTACGATCGCAGCACACACGCGCAGCGATTCTGCCAGCTTTGAAGATTGAATAAAGTCTAAGTTATCGGCGGACGTATGATACTCGGGAAAGCTGCCCCAGACACTTCGCATTAGACAGCCGACCGGAAGATTGAATCCAGGAGAGCAATACTGACGCTCGTCGTAGCCATATGGGGAAAACTCGAGAATTTCGGCAGATTCGGCGAAATGGCGAAGCACGTGTGCGGCAGCCCGATCGATTTCTGCATCGCCGCGGCGGCTCTTCTTGTAGTGGAAGCCACCGCCATCCCCCAAACATGTAAGCACAAGACCGTGTCGCACGCGTCGAGCTGCTTGCTCATTTCGGGCAAGCCATGTGATAGCCCCGATGGTTCCCGGGATGAACAGGAATCGATAAGAATATTCCAGATCCTGTCCGGTAAGCAACCGCGCAAGGGCCGTAGCGACACTCAAACCAGAAAGATTGTCATTGGCAAGCGACGGATGGCAGGCGTGGCACGAAATGAGAACTTCGTGTTCAGTACGGCCCCGCAGATAGCATTCACCATACGTCAGGCGCCCGTCCTCAACAGTTGAGTCGATACAAACCTCATACTGGCCTTCCTGTAGCGAAAGCATCTGATTATGAGACAAGCAGAATCCCCAGCTTTCCTGGTAATAAGACGTGCGGTAAGGAATCCACTCCGGCTTGTCTGGAAGTGTGTGCAAGTGCGGTCTCAGTTCACTGAGCGGCATCGCGGTGCGAATAGGCGTGCTGTAGTTCAGGACATGTAGACTGGAATGCCGGAGGTCGATCACCTTTGTTCCATCTGGCGCCTTGATATACGCGTTACGTATATTCCATTCCTTCGGTATCGTCCAGTCAAACACCTCTGTTCCGGAGGCAACTTCCGTGATTTCAAGCGGAATTCGCTCGCCGATGTATTGAAGTGTCTGCCGAATTCCCCGACCGGTTATGCTTCGGCAGATCGGGAATAGTTCCGTTGCAAACTGGTGAAGCTCATGACCTACTAGCACGATATCCTTTCGGTCGAGTTCCTTTTGGACGCTCATTGCCATTAATGCAGGTCGGGGAAGGCCTTATCGCGGTTGGAGATCTGTTTGACTTCAGTAGGCCATGCAATTCCAAATGCCGGATCATTCCAACGCACGCCGCGCGCCAACTCCGGATAGTATGACTCTGACATCTGATAGAAGACTTCAGTTTCGTCTGCCAAAGTTATAAAGCCATGGCCGCAGCCCTTAGGTATGTAAAGCATTTGGCGGTTCTCCGCAGTAAGCGTCGCGCCAATCCAATTTTTGTAAGTAAGCGATTTCGGCCGAAGATCAACCACAACGTCGTAAATTGCACCGCGAGTACAGCGCACTAGCTTTGTCTCAGGATGAGGCTCTGCTTGATAATGAATACCCCGCAGCGTTCCCTTATGTGTGTTGAAGGAGATGCTACACTGCACCAGCTTGGAACTAAGATTGTTCGACTCAAATTCCCGTTGGCACCAAGCACGGGCGAAAAAACCACGTTCATCAGATATCGGCTCCATTTGGATCTCAAAGACATCAGCGAGTTTCGTTCTAAGAAATTTCATGCGTAAAGATAGTACTGCGGTCGTAGTCTAATATTCGATCGACGGCTTCCGTTAAAGATGCCGCTAAGACATCGGCGGCGCAGGGCGCGTCGACACTTTGCAAGCGCGCCGTTTTACATCCCGCGCGTCTGCCCGCCTTTATATCTGTATCCGAGTCGCCAATCATCCACGATGCCGGCAAGTCTAACTGATGATCACGCGCCGCATCCAATAGCATGCCGGGCGCTGGTTTGCGACAGGTGCAGGGCGGGTGCGTGTCGTGAGGACAGTAATAGACTGCATCGATGATCGCCCCCGAACGGGCCAGTTCATCGCACATTCGGCGGTGCAGTGAGACCAAATCTGCTTCCGTTATCAATCCTTTCGCGATGCACCGCTGGTTGCTAATTACGAACACACGGAATCCAGCTCGATTTAGACGGGCGATGGCGGATGCAACATCGGGGTAAAGATACATTTCGTCCCAATGCGTTACATAGCAGTTCTCAGGCGCTTTATAATTGATGACTCCGTCCCGGTCCAGGAAAACGGCTTTAACCATGGAATAACGCCTGTTCGGAACTCACAGGTTTCGGGCGGCAGCGCCATTTAGGCGGTCGTAAATGCCCTGCGCCCGATCGTAATCTTCTTGAGTGCCAATGTCGATAAAAACACCACGCTGTTCGACGGCGTAAATGCCCTGCGCGAGTAGACTGGGGAGAACCTCTTTTTCCAGACTGGTGAAGGTCTCCGGTATATGCTCCAGTATTGCTTGGCGAAATACGTATACTCCTCCGTTCACAATCGCCGAAGCGCTTAGGCCCGCTTTTTCCACAAAGCGGGTCACGCGCCCGGCGGAATCGGCCTCAACAGTTCCGTAGCGTCCGGCGTTTTCAATGCGTGTAACCGCCAGGGTTGCCATTGAACCACGCTGCCGGTGGAAACGGATCAGATTGCAAAAGTCAACCTCCAAAAACGAATCGCCATTCAAAACCAAGAAATCGTCTTCAGAATCCAAGTACGCGCGTGCAAACCGGATCGCTCCACCCGTTCCCATTGGATACGGTTCATTCGAGTACTCGATTCCGACACCGAACTTCTGCCCATTTCCAAATGCATCTTTGATTTGCTCGCCCAGGTACCCGGTACACATCAATAAACGGCGGAAGCCTTGACGCTTCAATTGTGTGATGAGCAACTCTAGAAACGGCCGATTGCCTACCGGCGCCATCGGCTTTGGTGTTGACGAAATTACTGGTCTGAGTCGGGTTCCCAATCCGCCCACAAGCAGGATTGCTTTCACATCGTACCCATTCTGTCTGACGTCACATGCTAGGGACATTTCAGGATGCCCTTATCTTGCACATCTTGATATAGTGTCCATATTTCAGGAAGCGTGACCGGCAGAAGCCTGGGCTCTAGCGTTTGAGATTCTTCCGAGGTTAATTTACGCCTACTGCAAACCTATTGACAACCTGCCGCCGCATCTCCATCCGCTCTCAACGGGTCAGGCTGCGCCGGCTGCTTCTGGCTATTGCATCTTGGGCAAAAACAGCTCATCGAAGTGTGCATCTAGCGTCTCCGAATACGCTTTTGAAATTTCCTGAAAGCGGATCCGAAGATGGTTCTCCTCCGCCACCATTGCCGCGAAACGATCAGTGAGGGTTGAGCCGTCAAAGTGTTCAATCTCTAAACAATATTGACCGTGGCCTGACGTCCGCATTAGATCGTCAATTTTTGGAAGATAACTGAGGGCGATCACAGGTTTCGCCAGCAGATGCGAAAAGATGACACCGTGAAAACGGCTTGTCACGACATAATCGAATGTGGCGATCTGAGTGAGCAACTCTTTCAGGGTTAACTTAGCCAATACAGCTAACTCGCATTGCCGAGGCGAGCTCAGGCTACTCATAATTGCCGTTTCCAAGTCCTGCATGGCATCTATGTCGCCGCTGATATCGCTCGTAAATATTTCAACACGGTAATCATGTTCCAATAACCAACACGAAAACGCCGTCAGTTTTTTCAAGTAGTGGGAATAGAGTGCGCCGTCTTTCCGCGGCCAACGGCGTGGATCACAGAATCCAATGGGATTAAGTCCAACCGTACCGGCCGAACCCTTCGAATGCGCCCCGTTCCGTCGGCTTACCTGCGGAGACATCACTCTCTGCTGATGGTGGGAATCCACATTGCGAAACAAGCTTTGCGCCTCCGATGCCGACAGGATTTCGGCGCGTTCGGAGGTCACGTAGCTTTTGACTGCGAGACCATATGCAGGATCAGGAACAACATCGGTTTCCTTCTTCACACCCAACGCGCGAATCAGCGCCTGAGATTCAACGGAGCGGAACGAAACACGATCGGCTAGACGAACCGACCACTTCGCGAAGAATTTATTTGATCGGCGAATTAAGAGATCCGCCCCTACCCCCACGAAGAATACCGGTGTGCCAGAAAGCTTTGCGAGCACACAGAATTTAAAAACGTTGTATGGGAGGCGTCCGTACAATTCGCACAGTTGGCCTCCCCCCGACATCACCAACAAGTCGAGCGACTTGACGATTCGGTACGAGCGAATCAAAAATCGTCCCTCCCGCATCGCGTCATACAGCGGCTTCGCTAACGCGTAGGCTGGGCGCAGACGCTTAAACAGCCACTTCAATCGTCTTTTCAAACTCGGACCGCGACATTGAGCTCCCGAATCCGCAGATGTGGGATGTGACCACCTCAGCGGGTAGGAAAAAATTCCGTGCCTTTTGGCTGTGTCATCCGGATACAACGAAAACGCGACCAGATGGACCCCTGGTAAGCGCCGCCCAATGTTTGCGATAAATGACTCTTGAATAGCGGCATCACCCATATTGCCGAATCCCATATGGTCCATGAGACCGATACGCTTATATGTGCGCATCACAGGTCCTGCGAGGTTGGGGACGATACCTCTTGCGATCCGTACGGCAGATTCATGTTTGGGAAGTGGGCGACTTCACGGTTGCTCTTCATTCACCGCTTGTAAACGAGTCATTGTAGTTATCTATCTTACAAAAATTGGCCGCCACCGGTAAGCGGACTTATGGTAGCATTGCGATTATTCATTCTGTTTTCAGCGTTGATGCGATTATTGACCGATATTCCTATCGACTCATGAACACAAATGGTGTAGAACCTGGAGGGAGGCGTGCTAGACGTACTGGTTCAACAACGTCTCTTTCGAGATTTATGAACATCAAGGAACCACTGTGAAATTCAGACCATACCTTTATTTTCTGTTAGCTTTTTCATCTTTTTCGGTCTGGGCCTCTGCCCAGACTTGGTCAGGTATTCTTGCCCCGAGCCGGGCAATCAATTGGTCTCGCGCTGGAATTCCAGGCGGCCTTCCATCCGCAAATTGGACTCAATGCGGATCGACAATTCCCGCAGGCTCCTCTTCGGCTACGATCAACTCAGCGCTGGCAAACTGCGCACCAAATCATTACGTCCAATTGGCTTCCGGTACATTCAACCTGTCTAGCGGAATAAACTGGAACAAGAGCAACGTTGCCCTGCGTGGCATGGGCGCCGATCAGACGTTGTTGGTCTTCTCTGGCTCGAGCTCGTGCTACGGTCTGGGAGCCTCGGTTGGCATCTGCAGCACAGATGGCACTTATGCCAACGGGCCGCCGGCGCAGGTTTACAACTGGACCGCTGGTTACGCACCGGGATCTACACAGATCACCCTCAGCAGCACGAATGGCATTACACCTAATCAGACAATGGTCATGCTCGATCAGGATGACGACGGATACGTCGGCGCGTCGGCTTCGGGCACCAGCGTCGATAGTGGCAGTTATTTCGTGTGTTCGGATCAGTACGCAACTAGGCCTTCTGGTTGTGGCTCTGAAGGCGGCACTAATTCCTACCGGCCCCATCGAGCACAAATTCAAATGGTCATCCCAACCGCGGTTTCCGGGAATGTGCTAACAATCAACTCTCCCGGAATTTACGCTCCAAATTGGCGCAGTAGCCAGTCGCCCCAAGCGTGGCTCGTCCAACCGATCATTAATTCCGGAATTGAGAACGTCTCTGTCGATGCCACAAATACTGGATCGAATGGAGTACTGATCTTCAATGGGTATCAATGCTGGGTTAGCGGCGTGACGTTTGTGCGAACAGGCAAGTCGGGCGTTTTTTTGTTTCAAACAGCTCATTCTTTGATTCAGAACAACTACATTTACCAATCTCAGGACTCTGATCCTTATGGCATTCAGTTCGAAATTAGCGCAGACAATTTAGTGGCGAACAACATCATCCAGCAAAACCGATCCCCAATTGTATTAAACGGGCCGGACACCGGCAGCGTATTTGCCTATAACTTCACAATTCTGAACCAAGCCGGCTCAAACGGGAATTGGTCTTTTTGGAACCACTCGAGCGGAATTGCTTATGACTTGTGGGAGGGTAACGTCGCCGCCGGATTTGCTGACGACGATATTCACGGCTCGCACAACATGATAACTCGCTTCCGGAACTACTTTACTGGGCACGAATCAGGCAACACGGGACAAGTCAATCCTATCTTTGAAGGAGCGTACAACCGTTATAGCAACCTCATTGGTAACGTTCTCGGAACCAGCGGCTTCGATAATCTCGTCCAGGAAGTATCGTTTGATACCTCAACCGCTATTTTCGTTTTGGGCGCTGGAAATCCCGGCACCTCTCCGGCGGTTCCCAGCGACCCGCTGGTAATCGCCACGGCGATGCGCTGGGGAAACTACGACACAGTCGATGGTGCAGTGCAATGGGTCGTCAGTGAAGTACCCAGTAACATCGGCAGCTACGGAAACTCGGTTCCTTCAAGCACAGCACTGCCTCCATCTTTCTTCCTGACTTCCGCGCCAAGCTGGTGGCCCGCAGGGAAGCCGTGGCCGTCGATCGGACCCGATATAACCGGTGGCAACATCGCAAATGTGGGTGGTCACGCCTACACTATTCCCGCACAGGACTGTTATTTGAACGTCATGAAAGGTCCATCGGACGGAAGCGGCGGGGTTCTTACGTTTAACGCCAGTGCCTGCTATCCGAGTAGCGGTTCATCTCAGCCATTGGCACCGCCGACGAATCTGACTTTGAGCGTTCACTAAATTGTTTCAGCGACAGAGCGGTTACGCGTAAATATGAGAACGTTCTTGGCGGACCGCTTTGTCATAAATCTCCTCGGGCTCGTAGACTACAACTTGACTACCCTTATCGGAAAAAGCGAATGGAACACAGAGTAAGTTCCCCAGGCGTTTTCGTAGGGTAGATCGGCATTCGGGCGGGACAAAGAAGACCATGAATCCTCCCCCGCCCGCGCCCAGAAGTTTACCGCCTAGAGCGCCAGACCTCATCGCCACGTCGTAAATCTCGTCGATCTCGGGATTCGAGATGTTCTGCGTCAGCTTTCTTTTTATCTTCCAGCTCTCATGCAGCAAGCGGCCGAATTCGTCGAGCGATCGCCCCGGATTTGTAACGATTGACTCGGCCTCGGTCACCATCTCCTGCATCGTTTCCAGCTCAGTCCTCCGATGTGGTGTCAATCGGATCTGCTCCTTCGCGATCTCGGACGCAGTTCGTGAGAAGCCAGTGAAATATAACGCGAGATGCTGCTGTAGCTCATTCAATCGCTGCTGCGAAGCCAGCACTCTTCTAACATCGATTGTGCCGTCCTGTTTAAAATCAATCCGGTTGAAGCCACCGTACGCGGCGCTCACCTGATCTTGCGCGCCAACCGCTTCGTTTATGATTTCCTGCTCGACAAAGATCGCATCGGATGCCAACGCGTGTTTATCGCGCATCTGGTTCTTAAGGGCATAAAGGCTCAGTAAAAGGCCGACCGTAAACGCTGAACTCGTACCCAGACCTGTTCGCGCGGGCAGGTCGGCGATGTGATGGATTTCCACGCCATCTTCGACTCCGAGAAACTGCAGGCAGCAGCGAACTGAGGGATGCTGTATCTCCTCGTGCTTCCGGACGTTCTCCAGCTTGGTGTAGCTGATTCGGCTATGGTATTCAAAAAACGGCGGCAACCAGCGGGAAGTGATATAACACGATTTGTTTATGGTCGTTGCGAGCACGGCGCCGCCATGCTCGCGATACCAAATCGGATAGTCTGTTCCGCCGCCAAAAAATGAGATCCGGAGGGGGGTACGCGTCGTTATCATCGATAACCTGACAGTTAAGGGGTAAGAAAGAACTGGGGCAGTTTATAAAGTGCTTGCCGGCGTCAAATAGTCGGGACGGCTGAAGCTCTTTTCAAGCCATGCTGCTAAGGACCAGCGGACACCGGGGAAAAAAACCTGAGCCCGCCTCGCGAGTCGCCAGCCGAATAACGCGTTGATCCACGAGTACTTCCACGATAAGCGCGGCGCCTGCAGGCTGCCTCCGAGCTCTCGCGCAATTTCCTCTGCTTTCGCGAAAATGTCAAGCCGTGTCGGGTAGAAGAAAGTCATCCAATTTTGCAAGTATCGGATACAGGCATCTCGAACCCGCGAGCTATCCTCAAGCGACCGCAGATAACCGATATGCAACAACATCGATATCCACTGGGCATCGAGTTTTCGATTTGAATGCCCTATGTAGCTCAGGCTGGTTGCGCCCGATGAGCGGTAGTAGACCCTAGAGCCACGTACGAATCGCGTACCATCGCTTGCGAGCAACACGCGGCAAAAATATTCCCCGTCATCGTCGCCCAACAGCCGGGTATCCCAGATACCGGCGGCTTCGCTTAGCTCTCTGCTGACGAGCCAAGTGGCAGTTTGCATATAAAGATTCTGTCCCATCTTGCGCAGCAGCCATTCGAGGGGTGACAAATCGCACCAAAGAGCACTGGATTCGAATTGGGCCCGATGACATCGATACAGAAACTTGCCCCATGCGGAAGATAGAATCGTACGCCGGCCAATGCCTTTCTCAATTTCCGACATTTGCAGCGCGATTTTGGCCGGGTCTAAAATATCATCGGCATCCAGCCATTGAATATAGTCTCCCTGCGATACGGCAAACGCGGCATTTCTGGCCGCAGCCGCGCCCTGGTTCTTCTGGCTGATTACCCGAACCCCCGCAGATTCAAACTCGCGGACAATTGAGTTTGTGCCATCCGTCGAGCCGTCGTCTACCACGATGATTTCCTTCCGCTCCCACGTTTGTGTCACAGCGGATCGAAGTGTCTCGCGGATCCACTCTTGCGCATTGTAAGCCGGTATAAGAATCGATACCAAAGGTGTCATGGCAGTCCTACTTGACGACTTTTTTATAAACGTCTCGAGTTACTCGTCCGACCGCGTCCCAGGAATGATAGGTGCGGGCGTAGGTGCGGATTGCTTCGCGACTACGAGCTAGATCTTTGAATAAACTGCTCTCAAAGTAGTTGCGAATCGTTGATGCCAGGTCTGCTGCATCTGCCGGCCGGCAAATAAGACCGGCACCGGACCGCAGTATGTCTTCCTTGAAGGACCCCACATCCGTCGCTATCACCGGTAAACCAAACGTTAGCCCTAAGAACAAAACTCCGCTTTGAAAGATATTCAGATATGGAAGGACGAGCACATCTGCAGCCTTGAAGTACAGCTCTACCTCCGCATCCGGAATGAATTGAATCCTTTGAACGATCCGGCCGGCTTCCACGTCGCTGCTGATGCGCTTTTGAATCTCCTGTATGTATTTCTCGGCACCGCCTTTTACTTCTCCCGCGAGTATCATCCTGTATTCTCCGGCTTCTTTTGACAGTTGCTGAAACGCAGTAATCAGATGTTCTAATCCTTTATAAGGGCCGATCCTGCCGAAGAACAAAATTACTTTCTCGTGCTCCCGGAAACCCATGCGGCGCTTTCCTTCGAGGACAGTTAGCTTCGTGACGGGAAAGGCATCGTTCACCGGGTGAACTAATACCGTAATGGCTTGCTCAGAAACTCGAAAATGATCCATCAGTTCTTTTTTCATTTTCTCGGTGTGAACGAAAATGTGACTTGCCAAACGGTATTGAATTTTCAATGTCAAGCGATTGAGGAATGAATCGCGTAAATCTCGCCGGGCCGCATTGACGTTGTGCGCAGTCAACGTCACCTTTTTACCGAGGAGCTTGTAATAGAGCATTAATGCGGTCCGATCAAAAAACTCGAATTTGTTGTTCCAGAGAATATGGAAAACCTTGGCCCGAGTCGTCGCGGCGTGTCGGACAAGTTTCGCGTAATAGGCGAATACCCTTGTCACTTTACGGCGCACGCTGGCATCGCGCCGTTGATCACCCCGGAAATTGAGAAATTTCACTCCGGGCGTGGTATGCATCTCGGGGCAATCGACTTCATCGCTCCCAACGACGTCTAGCTGGACGCCTTTGCTCGCGAGCGCCATCGTCAAACCAAGTGCATAAGGGCGATCTTGGCCGCCGGTGAGCAGCGCGACGACTGTGTCGCCATGTGCGGCCCATTTATCAATACACGTCTGCGAGTTAACAGCCGTTCGAGAGTCGCACTGTTCTTCTAAGTTGGCTTCCGCCATTTCTCTCTTCGAGTTATGTAGCTGTCCCGACCGGCGCTCGGTTCATCGTGTCGAGGCTACGCCTAAGGCCGGAGTATCACGGCCGCGCTTCCGCTAGGCTTAAATCCCAATGCTCCACTTTAGGCGGGATCAGCTTCTTTGCTCCGCGGCCCTCGGGAATCGCAATTATCGCCCATAGGAAACAAATCCAGAGCGGATGTAGCTCTTTAAAAGCCGCCTCCGTGAAGTTATACGCAATCGCGCCTACACAGAACCCAAGCCGAAGGGCATGCGAAGCCCGATTGTGTAGGACGGTTGCTGTGAGGTGACGATATCCTGACAGAATCAAAAATACGAGAATGGCTAATCCGACCGCGCCCAGACTTAAATAGATCTCTATGTAGCCATTGTGTGCCTCGTTCGGGTGGAACCGCCCATCACCAGGAAACATTCTCCAAAGGGTTTCCAGTCGGGAACCAAGCCAAAAGCTTTCGAACCCGGCGCCGAATATCGGACTTGAATCGAGAGAAAGCACATTCTGCCAAATTATGGTACGGCCGGTAAGCGTCGGGTTTCTCCCGATAAGTACCAGCAAAGCGGGAGCGACAAACAGCGCAAGAATACACGACGTCAGCATTGAAAAAACGATCACGTGCAGAACCGCGCGTCGCCGGATCAGCTTGGGCAAACTAACAAGCACCAGCAGAATTCCCATCATCAGAAAACACGTCGTGGATGTAGCCGAATCGGCTTGCCACAGCAGCCATATAGCCATTAGAAGAATGGCTCCGTAGGCCACACGAGAGCGCTTGCGCATTGCCTGGGCCTCTTGACCTGACGTAAGTAGTCTCCATAAAGCGACCAGTCCTGACATCATGCAGATCATGCCGAACGTGTTCTTGTCGGTTGTTACGCCCGTGTTCAGCAGCGCCCCTTCCCATCGTGTATACACGCGGCCTAACTCGGGATAATATCGGATAAATAGTATAGAAAGCGGTATAAGAAAGAAGACTACTCGCGAGAAGAGCCGCTTGATTGCGCGGGTTGGGTCACGGTCAGTCACCACGACCAGCACCATGACTAAGTCAGTTAGAAGCTTTGTCCATCGTTTAAATGCTACATCGGGGAAATCCGACCAGAGAGTGCTGAGAGCGCAATAGAAATAAAATACAATAATCGCCGGGTTGGCTCGTAGTACCTTTATGACTTGGGGTAGACGAGTTAAAAGAACCCCTAGCCCTAATACCAGGAGAGCAGAAAATACGAATCGGTCTACAGGGCTTCCTTCCAGGTACTGGTCGGCAGAGGCCGCCCATCCCACGTTCCATATCCCCATTTGACTCAGCCATGCCGAGACAGGCCTCGAGCCGGCAAGGAATAACCAAAGCGCTGGCAACCAGAGAGCTCTGGAAACGCGGGATCTTGGATCGCGGTCCAGGAAAAATAGACCTAGAATTCCGGTAAGGAATATAATGCTCGCTACGCGTGGTGGCAACTATTTAACCTTGGCGACACCGTCTAAGTGAATCCTTACTAAGGATCGACAAAAAGCCGATGGAGCAATTCCAAAGTCAGTAACTTGTGTATCTCAATAGTAAAGTTTCGATTCCCGCGTAAGTGTCCTTCCACTGTTGCTTCCAGACGCTTTCGGTTCACGAATGGCCTTGATAACGTTCTCGGGTCTAACAGTATTTCCCGCACATAGCTTGAGAGTTGGTCACGATACCAGACCCGGAAATGATAGAACTTGTGCCGTCCCAGGAAGCATCGCTCTAGTCGCAGGGGGGACAAGAGATGATCGATACGCGCCAGCCCCTGCGGCATGCCGTAGTCATAGGCGTATTCCGCCTTGAATGTAAATTCAAGGTACGCTCGTGCAAGAGCCGCCGGAATGCGGCGTCGATTGCCTCCTAGGCCCCGGTCCGTCCGGATGCGTCGCAAAGCCTCGTTGCCGTCACCAATCAGCCGCAGGCTTACTTCTTTGTTCGAGAAAACGTCGCTTGTGGCGAACGCCGGCGCGGGGGCTCGAAACGCAGTGCGGACAAAGTCGTGGTCTAGATATGGGGAGCGGACGGTGAGCTGACTTTCCTCGAGCATATTAACGGCGCGCTGCGGGCCTTGGCGGAAAAGAACAAACGAGATAGGATGACCTTGACGCAAACTGGCATACGTCTGTTTGGCGGCATTCACGTAAGACAGCAACTCCGGACAAAGGAGGCCAGCGCACAAATCAACTGGTTTGAAGCCCGGCAACCAGCGCAACACTTCACTTCCGTAAATCCCGGCAATCCGAACGGTCGCGATTTCACGAGCCTTCTCGTTAGCGTATAGCGCCGGCGTGCGGCTCATATCGACGCCCCCGTCAGTTAAGTAGACGCTCCGTTCGGCATAGCGAGGGAAGTTCGATAGAAACTGCTTCCCGGTGAGGATCACGTCGTGTGGCTGCTGGCACGCCTTAGCGACTTTTCGCGCCACAATGACATCTCGGCAATCTCTGTAAATACCGCCGAATGTGTAGCACGGAAGCGCCCCCGCCGGCGACCTCTGCCATGCCATGATCATTCGTGTATCGAGGCCTCCTGTAAGCGACATGGCAAGCGGCTGTCCACCATTGAAATAGCGCGGCAAATTCCGCTCGAACACTGCGCGCAGTTCTTGATAATAGATCTCAGGCTCTGCAACGTCTTGCTCCTCCCACTCCCGCACATGGAAATAGCTGTTCCTACGCTGAAGCCTACCGTTTCTAAAACTCCAAGATGCAGCCGTTGGCAGGAGATGCACGCCTTGAAAGAGACTTCGTTGCTCGAGCGTGGACCCGCAGGAGAGAAGCTCGCCTAAACTCTGCGGGTTGAGAGCGCGCAACTCAGGCCGGACGGCAAGGATAGATTTTGCCTCCGCGGCGAAATAAAACGCATCCTTCGATTCGTGGTAATAAACCTGGTGCATGCCAAAGCGGTCGTTGAATAGTGTTGACGTTCCATGCTTTCGATTACAAAGAATTCCATGAAACCGCCCATTCAAACTGCGCGGGAAGTTCTCATCCTCTTCCGCAACATGAACCAAATAGGAAGGGCCAGGAGATTCGAAGAGGTGACCACGCTTCTTGAGTTCCGGAGCTGTGCAAGCTTCGGGAAAGTCTTCACCAGAAAAGATGAGAACGAGATCCCCTCCCTCATTTCTCACCGGCATTCCTGCCGAAAATGACCCCTCTAGAGCGGTCCACCCAATATACAAACCCATCGACTCGTCAGTAAATGTGCCGGTTTGATAGAACGCTTCGTGGCAAGCTGTTTCGACCATTCGACGCAGCTGTACTTCGGCCCACGGCCGTGGGCGTTTTGTAAAAAGACCAACGATACCCGGCATGTGTTAAATGGCTGGCTTGGAGGAAAGTATCCAGTCTAATGGTTGGAGCCGGCGGGAGGGGTTGAACACTCCATCTGCCGATTACTATTCGGCCGCTCTGCGGTTGAGCTACACCGGCTTATTGATTGCTTAAAAGAGTACAACTTTGCGCGGGATCTGACGACGAGTGATATTAAGTTGCTCGGAAGAATTCCATGAAGTCCCAGGTGACACTTACACTGTATACACAGTGCACCCCATGTTGTCAAAGGAATATAGTATCTCGGAACAACGATCTCCTCAAATCCATTTCGTATTTTGAACTCACGAAGAGGGCTATCACGCTTATTTCCGTAGTTATACATCCCATATGTTAGATGCGAGATTCCTCTGGCCTCACATACTTCGATTGCCTTCGCAATCAAGGCATTGGCCGGCCGCTTATCGGAGTGACTGGCTTTCGGAAGTAATTGCAGTATAGAAGCGATATTGCCTCGATAGACGATTTTCATGAAACCGATCAGCTCACCCTCCGCGTGTGCGCAAATGAATTGGCTGCGGTCGAGAAACGACGATTGGTCCTTTTTTACCTGCTCAAAGCTTTTGCCGAAATGAACATTCGGCAGACCCTGCCTCATGTCGGAATCATTGTTGACGCTGACAATGCCATCGATTAGATCATCATCCAGTTCGCGCAGGCTTACCAGGACGCCACGCTTCTGAGCCCGCCGTACGTTCTTGCGCGTCTCTTGCGGCAAGTTTTCCCACCATCGTTGGAAATTAGACGTCGGAGCGGCTGCGATGCTCTCTAACTCGAAGGGATAACTGTAGCGTGGCACAGTTTGAGGAACTTTGTGGGAGAAAGTAAAAATGTCAGTCGTTCCGTACTCGTTACGCGCCTCGCGCAGGAGCCTCAGGCAAAAGTCAGGCTCAGCTAACTCGGAATCCAACCACTCTTCGTCGTGAATTAGCGCAACCCTGAGATACTTTCCTTTTGTAAGGATGTAGTTATCGCCTGCACGAAGGGCCGGAACTGTCTTCCACTTTCCTTTAACGCTTACCTCAAGCCGGTCTATTGTCATTGCTGCTCTTGTGAAATTAGCACTGGGGATGACATCGGCGCACTTGATAAAGGTCCAGTTCGGGATCAGGATCGCCCGAAAAGATGTTCTTCAACAATTCGGATGTCGCAGGGCTCATGAGAAATTTGTATTCGTCCGGATTCACGGGATGAGTTTCGATCTCTACGTACCAGTCCTTAGCTAGTGAAAGGATGTATGGAATCCGGCGATGAACATCTATCGGCTCTAATGAGAAAAAGAAATCACCGATGATATGGTGTCTACCCAGAAGATGATCAATACCGCGGCGGTAATAGCGGTTGATCGCATTTTTTTCGCCAGCCTGAAATGAAAAGTTCCGTCGCACGATCGTTTGCTTTGGCAGTAGATTCCCGAACACAACATTCGCGCAAAGGTGCATATGATGGTGTCCGTCCATCCTACTGGGCTTGTCTCCATAGAGACGGCAAAACTCGTCGATCTGCGCCGATACTACGTAATCAAATGCGCGGCGTAGACCTGGATGAAATACTGTTCGAGCCAGTGGCCAGGACCGAAGATAGCGGGCAACACGCCCGTGGTGCTCCCTCAATTGAAGAGGGCAACCGGCTAAAGAGAAATCCGCCGTAAAGTTAAGGTGCAAACCGGTGTCTACGCTACTCGCCAAGGCCAGGTCTGCAGCCCGCTCAGAATCTCGCATAAACACCATGGCACTGACGGCATTTACCGTTCCGCGTGTTAGGCAGTCTTTCGTGCGATTCGTCGTTTCCCGGTCACGCCCCCAATCGTCGGCATTTACCATAAGAACACCGCCACGCCGACGACTTTGCCGTCCGAAAATCATTGAATACTTTCCGGAATTGCCTTGTTACTTAGCATGCACGAGCTTATGCCGCTCCTGATCTACTACGTCGCCGCCAGCGAAAGCACGAATTGCAACGGAATATGCAGCATACTTGAGAAAATGAAATGAGTATTTCCACATAAATCCGGTCAGCAGCTTGCCCCCGAATCTTTGCTTGAACTCTGCAATACCAGCTTGTTTTGAACCCTTGGTGGGATTGATCCGTACCCCGGTGAAATTAAATCGCTGGACCCCCATTCTGCGGAATGCGCGTATCGCCTCCCAATGCACCAAGTGCATGGAACCTTTCACCGGCTGCGCAAGGGTGCCCCCATACCAGGTGTAAGCCGCGTATGCGCTAAATGGCGCCACCAGACACGCCTGAACAACACCATCTCGAACTGCGGCGAATACCTTGACGTGGTCTCCTAGCCCCAGCACGAGACTTTCGAACTCAGAGTATTTTTTGAAACTCATGCCAGACCGTCTTAGCGTAGTCGCGATCATATTGTGCGCCGCTGGCATATATTCCAAACCGCTATGAACTTCAACACCGTTCTTAGCTGCTCTCCGAATGTCCTTACGATACGCCTCCGATACTTCTCTCCAGAGAGCTTCTTCCGATTGATTCAAGTCCTTCAGAAAAGTGCCGTATGGGGCTGCGGCAGCTCCATTGGGATAAGTTCGAAACAGCGCGGTATTGTTTGCTGGAAGAATCAAGTCCGCCGAGCCCGATGACAGCTGTCGAATGACTGCATTCAGGAATGACTTCTCTTCGCCCACACTCGCCTCTTCTCCCAACGCAACCGTCTCGGTGGGAAAACGTATTAGCCTGAAGCCAGGCTTGCGAATCACCGTGAAAGGTAGGACGAACCGAAGCCGCCCCGTCACATCGGTTCCACCGAGCCATCCATGTTCCCCGGCAATCAGTTTTAAGAACTGTGGAGACGCGAAGACTGGAAGGCCCGAATGCCATCGAATTTCCACTGGCCCAACTTGAAAATCGACGGCGGGACGCTCCGCTGTCCCTATGTTGTTCAACACTCTATAGGAACCGCCTTAGACGCTTTTGCAGCGCGAGCCTACCGAAAATAGAAACAGAAAACATCCGCTCCGCAGCGCGGAAACCAGCCTTGTTCATCATCCGCAGCGATGCCTGATTCCTGGAGTTGACGTCAACAATGATCCGCCTGACCCCGTACTCGCGCAACAGCGTAGATGCCATTCGGTTCACCATAAATGAGCCGATTCCTTTGTTTCGCCACCCAGCGCCGGTGACAATATCGTGAATGAGCGCCTCCTTGGGCTGAAGCCGCACGTGGCCTCTCACCGTAACTGACGCGCAGGTTGCGTTCATCGTAGCCCATATGCTCGCCACCATCACGCCATCGGCTGCGACGAAAAATCCAATCTCTTTGCGAGCGATTTTCTCGCCATATTCGGACGCCCGCTCTGGCGCACGAAACTCCGCAACACGAAGATAATTTTCGGGCCCGATAGGCACAAACGTTAGCGGGCTAAAGATTTCCGCGTCCCGGAACTCACTCTGGTTCGTGACAAAAAAATTGTCCGTCACATAAAGCCAACAAAATTTTTGCAGCCGGCGCTTCCATCCGATAAATTTCGCGAGGCGCTGCAGTTGCTCCGCTCTGCGGAAGCGCACTATATCGTCGGGGACAAGCTTATCGGCTCTGCTTAGCATGGCCCACGAAAAACCCGCAAGGCGCAGTACGGCGCCAAGTACGTACGGTTGGCGCGTTATCTGATAAAATGAACGGCTAAATTCCCATAACGGGTGCATGCCCAGGCGATAATCTCCATAGCCTCCTCGTAGCGCGACCAGCAAGGCATGTTGTTTCGCTGTTCCTAAGGTCCGGTGATGAATGCAATGCTTCTCAGTAAAGGTTCGCGTTTGCCAACCTTTCATGCGGGCTGCGATTACGGCCATTAGATCAATTCCGCCGATCCTGATCGGGGTGTACCCGCCAATCTCTTCAAAGCACTTGCGCCGGAATAGCTGGCAGGCTCCTGAGACATGCTCAATGCTTGTGAACCGGTAATCATAGCGTTTGGAGTTCTCGGTGTAGGGAGTCCCAGTCACGCCGAGTTTCGGGTTATTCTTTAGCTTCCGCAGCAGGAACTCGAAATAATCCGGCCCGAAGGTGATGTCGGCATCTAAGTTTCCAATCACGTCGTACGCTAAATGCTTGACTCGCGCATAGCCCGCGTTGAACGCGTGAACCTTTCCGGCGAAGTGCCTTTCCGTCCGCTCGGGCGCGTTCACTAGTTCGATCCACGCATACTGTTTTTCATATTTTTTTACGATCTTATCGGTGCCGTCTGTCGAACCGTCACTGACGATCACCCACTTCGCAGGGAGTATGTGCTGGCTGATTACGGCCTGAATCGTCGCTTCAATAAATTGGGCTTCATTGCGCGCCGGCGTGATAAGCACGTATCGCAACAACGGCGTTTCCGTGCCCGGCTGCGCGATCTTTTGAGAACAAGTTGCCATCTATGTCTCTGCGCTGCAACGCTCTTTCGCTCTATTGGCCTACTAGGGCTTGGCTTTCTTGTCGAACTAGCTTAGATTGCGATTGCTCAAATGTCGAGACTGAGATCCGATTCGCCGACAGATAGGCGAGAAAGGACTCCACCGTATTCAGATCGCATTGATCTTTCGTGTGTCCTATAGCTACAAGCGGCCGGTACACAGCGGGATTAGATACATCTTCGAGTATTACTTTGTCCACCAAAGAGGTCAGCTCCGTCAAACTCATCCGACAGAAATCGAGTTTAAGCGGGTACCTGAACCGCATCATGTCCCACGCCCGGTTCAGTTTGTACTGAATGCTTTTATTCGCCGCAGCACGGCCGCCGATGACGCCAAGGCGCTTTGAAGTTGCTAGTCTCCAGAACGGCGCCATCACCGTGTAGATCGGGACCTCAAGTAGGGCTCCCTCTGGATCGGGACAAGTCACCTCGTCACTAAATGTCCAGAAGTAGCCGTTGTGGAGCGCCGCCCGAAAATCGAGCGAGTGATAATGCTGGAGGCCGCCTTTGTAGACTGACGAATCAATTCGAATTTTATTCTGGCTCAGAATCCTCGCCGCTGCTGCTGTTGGCTGGAATAACCAATTGCCAGCGCGGAACGACAGCGGCGTGAAGGTTTCCGAACCTACTAAGTAACGCAAGTAGGCGACGGATCTATTGACGATCTCGGCAATCCTCGATGGCGACAGCAGGCACAGGTTGTATTCGCTCAGATCCAGCATCCACTGGCCTTGCTCATACCGCGAGTTGCACCATTGAGGGTGCAGGTGCAATCCGATTTCGAACTCGTCTCTATGAAGATCGCGAATTTGTAGTTGGACAAGGTCAATCGCCCGATCTGTTCCCCACGCCTCGATCTTCTCGAGTTCTGCTACTTCTACGAAAGCAACGAATCTCGCATTCCAGCTTAAGAAGATCCTGCGGAGCTGGTCCGCGGGCTCATAGACCAACTCCTTGAGCGAGCCGGTTCCGTTTCCATACAGTTCGTAGTCCAGGGTGAAAATACATTCGATCATGCGAATGCTTCAATAGATCCGACTCGCGCCGCCACGCTAGAATTTGCATACAGATTCGCGAGAGCAAACAACATCCAAGCTTGTGACCACCTCATATAAGAAGTCCGGATTGTGCAAAGACGTAGGGCTCGATAGTAAAAAAAACCACGATCATCCCACAGATTATTTATCGCCCATCGGAACACACGAGTTGCTAGATGGCCCGCTCTAGGATCGAAATTTCTGTACGCCATCAAAGTAATGATGGCTTGCGCGACACAGTGAATATCAATCGGATAAGTCCAGTTGTGGAAGTACTTGGGAGCTCCATCCTCTCGGAAAAAGTGATCCCGGTAAAACGAAAATCCGCGTTCCATGTGCCGGTCGAATTCTGATGTACTGGCATCTCGTGCGATGCATTGCAGAGCGCACAGGTTATAACCGGTATGGAAGTGGTCAATCCAATCTTGTTTGGGCAGTTCTCCGTACAACCAGGATCCATCTGCTCGCTGCCGGCTCGCCGAATAGGTTGCCACTCGTAGGGCAATTTCCAGAAATCGCCTCTGGCCCGTGTACCTGTACACTCGGCAGAGAAGCGCAGCTGCTAGGAAGTTTGCATTGTGACAGCGACTGCGAACGAAAGGCAAAGGATAACTAAAACTTGCGACAGAAGTGGCATCTGTCCAAAACAGACGTTCGATGAAAAACTCAGATGCGCTCACAGCGATTTCGAGCAACCGTGTGTCACCTAGCTCCTGATAGGCATCTAATAGCGCATTGGCAGCAAAGGTAGTACACACAAGGTTAGGCGCTCCGGAAGGCACGACCTGCGTGCGCGTCTGCCAGGGGAAGCTGTATCCCCAGCAATAATACGGGGTGTCCCTGGACCGGAGTGCGATCAAAACGTCGATCATCCGTATGCATTCTTCTCGTGGCACAGCCAAACTGGCCAGCTTAAGTAAGGAGGACAGGAACAGTCCGATCGCTTTCGGATTTCGGGTCTTCGGCACTAAAAGCACGCTGCGGCAGTTGAATGGGCTTCGCTTGAGAGCTTGCGTAAGGACAAGACGAACGGCCTTGTTGTTTAACAGTGGTACGACTTCGAACATCTTACTGTTCAGCGCGTCGTACGGATCATAGCCAGCCCAATCATTTGCGCGGCAGTAGGAAAGCAGCTTTCGTAGTGTTCGCTCTAATTCCTCCGATGTCAACTCGGCCTCAGACATTTTTGGGATCTGTCGTGCTCATCCTGAATGGTGTCAGCTTCAGTCTGCCGTCCGCACAGCGGTTGACTTATTCCGCCCGTTCATCCTTTTAGCCGAGGATGTCTCCACCACCGATGAGATGTGTTCGACGATTGTGCTCAATGCACGGCTGTTCGCGCGTTCCGGCCTTGAGAGCCTGACTCGCCGCTCGAGGACGAGTTTTGTCCGGACATCTTTGACGCTCTCCAACAGTGTGAGTCGATTGTTGCTGGCTAGGTAGCGATCTACAGCCCCGATCTTGCCACGAAAAATGCTATATACGGGAACACCCAAGGCGGCAGCCTCTCGGTTCATAGTGCCACCGCCACTAACAACCAAGTCCGAATGCCAGATCAAGTTCAGCCCATCAACCGCATGCTCCGGGATCACGGCCTTATTTGTCGCAAATAGTTCTGGCCATAATCGACGGATAGACTTCTCCTGTTTTTGATTACGAGGCAACATGATCATCTTGGTTGCTGGCGTATTTCCCATCAGGCGCATAACTGCACCCAACAGCGCCTCGCTCTCCGGATTATGGTAGTGTGCCTCTTCGGCTGGAGGACGGATCGTCACGATTAGATTTTGTTCGGTAAGACCTAGGTTGGTTCTGAACGTTGCATCGGGGATGAACTGATGAGCATACACGTCCTCCTTTATTCCCGGATACGTCAATATACGATTTGCCCGTGAAGCCATCGCAGCCGTCGAAATGATGTCTGGAATGATGGTCCAGTTCGGTCTCATTAATTTGAGACCTTTCACGTGCTCATAGTCCATCACAACCGCCGAGGGGATTCCAATCAATTTCGAAAGTAGCAGTTGCGAACGGGAGCCGTGGGATAAAGCTAAATCCGGCCTTTCGTGGAGTATAGTCGGCATTAATTGCGAAGCCCGAGCGCACAGCCCCACCACCTTGAGTAGCTTACTCTTACCGTAGTGGTGGCCGATTCGCTTGCACTTCAGACCATAAAGATCTACTAATTCGAATACCTGGCAACAATTACGTGCTGTAACGACGACGGAGAAGCCTCGAACTCGAAGCTCTTCAATAATAGGAACAAAAAAAGGAACGTGCGGCGAGTTGTCAAGATCGATCCAGATTTTTCGACTAGCGGAACGCATTGCCATAGAGCTATCAGTGCCAGTAATGTCTTTCTTCGCTGCTGGTGGCCGAAGACTTAGCTGATTCCGGCCATGACAAAATGTCTTTTAGCGTGAGGATCGCGAATAGAACCCTCCACAACCTGGAAGGGACTATTGCTTGCTGAGCGTTGTTAAGTCCCGCTGCTCCGACTACGGCATGGTTGAGCGTCGTCAGAGCCGGACTGGTCTCCCTTGCTCTTTCAGCGACTCATCCGCCGCCTCAAGCATTCGGACTACGCGCAACCCAGCCACTCCGTCGTTGAAAGGAGTCACGTTGTTAGAAATGCAATCAACGAAATATTTGGTTTCGGCCGCCAAGGCTTCGGTCTGCTCAATGGTCGGAGCCCACATGTCTCCCGAGCGGTAACTCACCAGCAACTGATGCACACTTTGTCCATTTGTAATTTCCACGCCCTTGTCGTAGACCTTTACCTTCTCGTCCGCGTCCAGATCGTTCCACACCAACATTTTCTTTTCGCCGCCGATCAGGGTGGTTCTCACCTTTACGGGAGATAGCCAATTCACGTTGATATGGGCGATCAGTTTGCTGCCGAAATAGATCGTGATGTACGCCAAGTCTTCCAGGCCGTTCAAATGTTTTTGACCAGTGGCGATCACGGTCTCTGGTGCTCTGTCGAAAAGATGGTCCACAATTGACAGGTCGTGCGGAGCCAGGTCCCAGATGACGTTCACATCGTGCTGGAAGAGGCCAAGATTTACTCTCATGGAGTCGTAGTAATAGATGCTCCCCAGAGTTCCGTCCTGTACTAATTGCCGTATCTTCTTGACAGCCCCAGTAAACAGGAATGTGTGATCGACCATGATCTGGAGCTTTTTTCGCTGCGCAAGCTCGATTAACTCCTCAGCCTCGGCTGAGGTGGAGGTGAATGGTTTCTCAACAAAAACGTGCTTGCCGTGCTCCAGAGCAGCCTTCGCTAATTCGTAGTGCGTCCAGACAGGTGTAACAACGGCAATAGCATCGATTTCTCGCGAACTTATGACCTCACACGGATCGGTTGTAAAATGAATGCTGTTGTGCGCGCGTTCAGCCCGCCGCAATGCTGCCAAACTTCGGTCACACAACATTGCGACTTCGCAATCCTCAGTGGCATGGAAGTTCCGTACTATACGCGGACCCCAATACCCATAGCCAATTACACCAACTCGAATCATGTTAGGAACCCTCCAGCTAGGGCAAGTGATAAGTCAAAGAAGTGGGCAGAGCGACACAACAGGAGAGCTTCGGATTGGGATCTGCCAAATCGGCTCACTGGCACGAAGTCGATGCTTGAGCGAAGGAGATGTCGCAGAGTGGAAACGCTGGAGAACGGTTTCTCCGCTTCTGAGCCGAGTCCGCGCAAGCTACCGCCCGGTGGGTCCCAGGGGATGACCTTCTGCGATTGGACGCTATGACAGGTGCAGTTCAGGGACCAGAGGTCCCGGTAGGCGGATGTGCGATGGTTTTCAACAACTTGCCGTGGTGGACGCCAGTTATGAGCAAAAACAAGTTTGGACTTCGTCCCTATCTATGTCACTCCAGCCTGATTTCTTGGTCGAATGATGGCCCTTCATCAGCGTGCTAGAGCTCCTTTTTGCCACGGGTAAGGTGCTCGACCGCCGCATGCCCTCGGCACTTCGCCTTCCCGAGTCCGCACCCTAGGATCGGCCTCTCCGTGTAGTGCTGGTATAGTGTCGACAGGATCGGACGGATCCAAGGGAAATCGCGGCAATGGTCAGTAACCTACTGATTTAAAAGCCATGACCGATCGACCCATTCACCTGCAGGTTTCGCGTATCGGACTTGTGCGGCTGCTCGGCTTGAGGCGCCTGAGGCGGGAGCTTGGCGGGCGGGCGAAGCCGATGACAAATAGCTGCACTGCAATGCCGAAATAATAGGCGATAACCATGAACATAAAGAGTTCATAACTATCGAACGAACCACTTTCCTAACAGGAAAAATCGAAAACAGTCACGGGCGAGAGTGGTCGCTGTTTACGGACTGTTACGGCAACCTCGCTAGTGTTCGAAGGTGCGACGTCACATTCCGCCGCTGAACAGCCAAGCATCGCGATTGAGTCCCAAAACCAGGCGGATCTCTCGTATTTCCATTGCATTCCCGCACCTGCCCAGGTCGGTTATCTGCGTGCCGCCAGAACACGGATATCGAGTAATTGCCGACTGAGGGTCGGGGAGGAATAATGAACGCGGTCACATGGATGGAAGGCGCTGCCCAAGACCTGCTTTACGCGTTGCGCACATTTCGGCTCAATAAGGCTTTCTTCGCGGTTGCGACGCTCTCGCTGGCGCTAGGCATTGGAGCCAATACGGCAATATTTCAACTGCTCGATTCAGTGCGCCTTCGGAACTTGCCGGTTGCGCATTCGGAGCAGTTGGCGGAACTGAAAATTGCCAAGAACGATCATTGCTGTTCCGGCAACTTCTCCGATCGTCATCCTGACTTCACCTATGCGCAGTGGGAGCAGATTCGCGATCATCAGCAGGCTTTTTCGAATATCTTTGCTTGGGGAGATCATCGGTTCAACTTAAAGGAATCAGGGGAACCGCAGTACGCGGAAGGACTTTGGGTAAGCGGACAATTCTTTCAGACTTTGGGCGTCCAGCCGTTGATGGGCAGACTAATAGACCAAAGGGATGATCAGCCAGGATGCGTTTCGCCGAGCGCCGTAATTAGTTACGGGTTTTGGCAACGCGAGTTTGGCGGGGACACCAGCATAATCGGAAAACAAATCTTGTTGGATGGGCATAAGCTGGATATTTCTGGAATAACGCCTGCGAACTTTTACGGCGTTGAAGTGGGACGAACCTTCGATGTGGCTGTTCCCCTCTGTGGAGAACGTATCATTGACGGCGAAGACGCCCACGTCAATAAACGACATCACTGGTGGCTCGCGATTATTGGCCGGCTCAAGCCCGGTTGGAATGCGCAACGGGCGTCAGCGCAAGCGAATGCCATTTCACCGGCCGTTTTCGGCAATACTGTACCGCCTAATTACCGGCCTGACCAAGCGAAATATTATGCCCAATACAAGTTAGAAGCGAAGCCTGCAGGCTCGGGCGTCTCGTCTTTGCGCGAACGCTACCAGGAACCGCTGACTCTGCTGCTATGCGTCGCCGGTTTGGTGCTCCTGATCGCCTGTTCAAATCTGGCGAATCTAATGCTGGCCAGAGCGAGCACGAGAGAGCGCGAAATGGCAGTTCGTCTAGCGGTTGGCGCAAGCCGAGGACGGTTGATTCGCCAACTGCTGATCGAGAGCCTGGCGCTAACGATTGTGGGGGCCGCCGTAGGCATTTTTCTCGCGAGGTTTTTGACACGCTATCTGGTTGGATTTCTCAGCACCGTGGGAAATCCCGTGTTTATGGAACTGGGGCTCGATTGGCGCGTGCTTGGTTTTACGGCCGCCGTTGCCGTTCTCACCTGCATCTTGTTTGGCTTGACGCCAGCGCTGCGCGCCACGCAAACGAATCCGGCGTCCACAATGAAAGCCGCTGGGCGCAGTGTCACCGCAGATAAGCAGCGATTCGGATTGCGCCGAGGCTTAGTGATTGGCCAGGTGGCACTTTCACTTGTTCTGCTTATTGGCGCGTTATTGTTTGTTCGGAGCCTCCGCAACCTCCTAACCGTCGATACTGGCTTTAGTCAAAGTGGATTGTTAATCGTAGGAATTGACGCCTCACGCCTTTCACTTTCTCCCGCTGCGAGAACGGTCTTCTACCGGGACCTTCTAAGTGATATTCGAAATACTCCTGGCGTACTGCAGGCAGCAAGCACATATATTGTGCCGGTGAGCGGCAGTGGCTGGAACGAAATGATCGAGATCTTAGGGCAGCCGCCGCAAAAGCGCATGGTTCCCTGGTTCAACCAAGTGAGCGACGGCTATCTGCGCACGATGGGCACCCCGTTAATTGCAGGGCGCAATTTCGATGAACATGACACAACAACAAGTCCTCCGGTCGCGATCGTCAACGAAAAGTTTAGCGAGAAATTTCTTGGCAAGGGCAATCCGTTGGGTAAACAGATCCACGTTCTGGTTGGACCAAACGAACCGCAGCGTGTTTACCAGATTGTGGGCTTAATGAAAAACTCAAAATACCAAGGACTGCGAGAGGAATTTCAACCAATTGTATTTGTCGCTCAGAGTCAGGATAAGGAACCTGCCCAAGCCTTGAGTATTATGGTGCGATCCAATGCGCCGCTCGGTTCATTGATGCCGGCGCTTAAGAACACCCTGGCGAGGCGCAACGGCGGCATTTCTTTTGAATTCCATCCTTTCCAAACGCAGGTGACCGAGTCTCTTTTGCGAGAGCGGCTCATGGCGACGCTATCGGGCTTTTTCGGATTCCTGGCAGCTACACTCGCCACGGTGGGACTGTACGGAGTTATCTCCTATATGGTGGCGCGGCGGCGAAACGAAATCGGCATCCGTATTGCGCTTGGAGCAGACCGCGCAAGGATCATCAATCTGGTGATCAAAGAGGCGATCGTTATGTTGATCGTCGGACTGGTAATCGGCGCAGGGTTAGCCGCTGCCATGGCACGGACTGCAACTTCACTACTTTACGGACTGCGGCCGACAGATCCAGCGACAATGATCGGCGCGGCCATCGTTCTGGCGCTGATCGCTGTAGCAGCGAGCACGATCCCAGCCTTGCGCGCGGCGAGAGTTGAGCCGATGTCGGCGCTACGGGAGGAATAAAAAGGAGCAGATCAGAGTTCCAGCTTGCCTTGATACTCCATGTCTTTTAACGCGAACTTCTTTCTTAGATCCATGTGCTCATTGCTGATCCGAAATTCTGCGTCTTTATCGTGCAGCGTAACTGATTGCAGCTTTTCGAAGTGAAAAATGGCGCGCGCATCGCGACCTTGATTTAACTCCACCTTTGTAGGATTCAGGCGCTCCTGGCCGATCGTGAGAACCGTGATGACCTTTAGATGGTCCGCAAGTTTGGCGTCGTCATCGTAGTCCGAGTCATTATTATTAGCTGACTGCAGGCCGGATTTCGGCAAGCCGATCACGGCGATTAGGTATTCCTTTAACGGCTTCATGGCAGCTATATCCGCAGCGGCGCCGCTCTGCTTCGCTTCAGCAAGCCGCACCGGCAACGCACTAGACCATTGAATGGTTACAGCCGGGCCTTGTTGACTCTGCGGATAGCCACCGCGTCCCCGCCCCATGCCACCCCAGCCACCTCCCATACGGCCCGTTCCCCCGCCTGGACCACCCTCACTCCAGGGACCACCGCCACGCCCACCGGAACTCAGGTTTCTCGCCATGCTTGCTGTCGCTGACTTAGACCAGGGAGAATTGTTCAGTATTTGATATACATCTTCGCTGGTCCACTGGGCAGGATCTTCCTTTTGCCAAGTGAGAGATGCTGCCAGGGCAAGACTCCCTGCCAGTATCGACGTAAATAACGTCGCACGCAAGAAAACAAGTCGCCTGCACATAGCCAACAGTTTCGACGCGTGGAGCTGCCTTCCTGAGTACGAAGTACTTTATGACGGCTCGCTGAGGCTTAGTTGATAGTGGCAGAAGAGGACATCGCGTTTCCCACCGAGCGTCTCGTAGACCGCCTGAGCCGTGCTGTTGGTTACCGCTGTAGCGAGTACTAGACGCACGGCACGGACACGCCGTCCGTAATCGGCTGCACTACGAATTAGCGCGGAGGCAACTCCGTGACGCCGCGCGTCAGGATTAACAAACAGATCATTCAAGACAAAGATTCGCGCAAGCGAGGCGGAAGAAAAGCTGGGGTAGAGTTGCATGACTCCGGCTGCATGACCATTATGAAATGCGAGAAATAAGACCGATTGGTTATGCTCAAAGCGTTCGACCAGAAACTGTTTTACTCGGTCCGGCTCGCTCGGTTGACCATAAAACTGGCGATAGGCATCAAACAGTGGAACGATCAGTTCGAGGTCCTGTACGGTCGCTTGGCGGACATCCACCGTGCCGTCCTTGGTCATCGACACACGAATTTACTGACCGCCGAGGTCTTTCGCCGCTTCATCCAAAAGATCGGCTTCATTTTGGAGCGCTTTTGCTACGCGCACAATCTGCTGGTCCGCTTCGGTCCAACGCTTTTGTTCGATTGCTTCACGAACGCCTGGAATTGTTTTGACACCGTAGCCGGTGTAGAAGCCGGGCGCGTAAATCAGGTTTTCGAACCAGGGCCGATTGGGCAGGCCAGCCGAATCGATAAGCATGCGTTCTGTTTTGATCAATTTCGGATTCAGATCGGCCGGCGCATGGTCGCCCGATGACGTAAACGCTTTTTCGTAAGCCTCGGCGGCACGGGTCAAATCGTCGGCGGCATTATCGAGCGGTGCGAAATTCAGATAGGGCGGAATGGGCTCTTTCGATGGCGGCACCATCTTCTTTTTGGGGTTGATGGTGGCTTGGTAAACACCGTCTTCGATGTCGGAATTTTGATTTTTGATTTGCGCTCGCTGATCGGCATCGAGTTTCTTGATTTCCGTTATATAGGTGTGGACGGTATCCGCGAAGTTTGTGAATTTGAACGGCAGAATATCGGCGTCAGCGAGCCGCATCATCATTACACCAGCGGTCTGCGCCAAAGCACGCCCGTAGGCGAAATCCGTGTCCTCAAAGTGCGTGTACCAATAGAAATCATCGTAAATGGAGTGATACTGGCCACCGCCCGCGTCCTCCCCGCCATATCCAACATTGAGGCTGGCAATGCCGAGATGGTCCGTAAAAACGGTGTAATCCGAGCCAGAACCTAAGGCGCTAATGCGCAAGTCAGGCCGCGACTTGAGCTCTGCACGATTTTGCGCGTTGGCTCTGGAAATATCTGCAAGACGAACGCGCTTCCATACGGTCATTTTGGTTTCGGGATCTTGAATGTCTTTCATCACGCCGTTTACGAAATCCTCCAGCGAATGCGAGCCGCCGGCGCGGAAATAGCCGCGGCCATTGCCGTCTGAGTTGATATATGCGACCGCATGCTGCTTCAACTCGTCGGCGTGTGTTTCGGCCCATTCGGTGGAACCGAGCAGGCCGGGTTCTTCGCCGTCCCAGAAGGCGTAAATGATTGTTCGGTCCGGCTTCCATCCTTGCTTCAACAGCTCCGCCAAGCCGCGAGCTTCTTCCATTTCCGGACTGGCGCCCGAGATAGGATCTCCTGCGCCGTTAACCCAGGCATCGTGATGGTTGCCGCGAATGATCCATTCCTCGGGATATTTCGAGCCGGGTATTTTCGCGATCACGTCATATAGCGGCTTGCGGTCCCAGTTGAACGCCAAGTGAAGGTGCGCTTTCGCGGGCCCGGGGCCGACGTGATATGGGAACGGAAGCGAGCCGCGCCAGTTTGCGGGCACCATTTCGCCACTAAGGTTTTTGAGAAAGGGCTCGGCATCCTCATAGGAAATAGGCATCACAGGAATTTTGGTAAGGGTGGTGATCTGATTGAGCGGCAGCTTCTTTGCCCCCGAAGTCGCGCCAATTCCCGGAGTCGCGGGATCGCCCGGATAAACCGGCATATCCATCACGCTTCCGCGCTGCGCTCCGAATGGTGGGCGCATGGGACCTTTGGGATAAACATCGCCCTGGAAGTAACCGTCTTCGTGAGGGTCGGAATAAATGAGGCAGCCGACTGCACCGTGCTCGGCAGCCACCTTCGGCTTGATACCGCGCCATGTTAATCCGTAACGAGCAAGCACGATTGCGCCACGCACCGAGACGCCCATGCGCTCCAATTCCTCGAAATCGGCAGGGCTGCCGTAGTTCACGTAAACGACAGGACCGGTTACGTCACCGTCGGAGGAATAAGCGTTGTAAGTGGGAAGCTGCTCGCTTTTTTGGTTTGAAGTGGGATCCACCGCGAGTGCGGGTTCCTCCAGTTTGGCTTTGTACTTCACCGGTTCCAGCAGATCGAGCGAGCGCTCCTTGGGGGTGGGAAACAGCGCGTCGAAAGTTTCGATTTGGGCATCCAGGCCCCAGGATTTCAGTTGAGCCAGAATCCATTCGGCATTGTCTTTGTCATACGGCGACCCAACGTGGTGCGGGCGCGCGGACAAGCGGCGCATGTTTTCCCGCAAGCGATCTTCCTGCGGGATCTCTTTGAACTTTTGTTCCCACTGGATTTCGCTGGCCGCGCTCTGCTGAGAATAGCCTCGAAGCGAGTGAGACGAATCGGCAGCTTGAGTAGCGAGTGCGAAGGCACTCAGTAATACAACGGCTTGGCGCATGATTCGCCATTGTAACCGGAAGGTTGCCAAAATTTCGCCGTGCGGCCTGTCGCGCAGTTAGCTGGCGGCGTCAATAAAACATTTCAATCCGCCAAATAGAAAATTGCTGCGCCAGCGCGACGCCGTAAACTGCTACCCTTTTCCTAATTCTCAGTTAAGATGCCGAATCAGACTCTGAATTCGGGCGATAACGCCTGGATGCTTACCAGCGCGGCGCTGGTCCTAATGATGACGGGGCCGGGTCTTGCGTTGTTTTATGGCGGACTTGTCCGAAGCAAGAATGTGCTGAGCACGATGATGCACAGCTTTGTGTTGATGGCCGTAGTTACGGTGCTGTGGGCAATCTATGGATACAGTCTGGCGTTTGCGGAAGGCAATCCGTTTATTGGCGGCTTCAGTTATTTGTTCCTCAATGGAGTGGGCTTGACGCCCAATGCGGATTACGGCGCAACGGTTCCGCACCAGACGTACATGATCTACCAACTAATGTTTGCGATCATCACCCCGGCGCTGATCTCAGGCGCATTTGCGGAGCGAATCAAGTTCAGCGCGATGCTGCTGTTCACGTGTTTGTGGTCCACCATTGTCTATTTTCCGATGGCCCATATGGTTTGGGGCAAAGGCGGCTTACTAAACGCGTTTTTAGGCGGCAAAATTGGATGCTTCGACTTTGCTGGTGGAACAGTTGTTCACATCACGTCCGGCGTGAGCGCTCTGGTTTGCGCTCTCTACTTAGGCAAACGAATTGGATTTCCCAAGGAACAGATGAAGCCACACAGCCTTGTGCTGAGCGTGATTGGGGCTTGTTTGTTGTGGGTCGGCTGGTTCGGATTTAATGCGGGCAGCGCAGTGGCAGCTTCGGCTTTGGCGACGAGCGCCTTTGTGGCGACGCATTTCGCAACGGCTGCGGCTGCATTAGGCTGGATGTTTGCGGAGTGGATGCGGCATGGGAAGCCAAGCATGCTCGGCGGTATTTCAGGTGCTGTGGCTGGGCTGGTTGCCATTACGCCGGCATCCGGTTTCGTTCAGCCCTTCCCCGCCCTGCTGATCGGCTTCCTTGCGGGCATCTTTTGTTTCTTCATGGTTACTACAGTGAAGAGCAAGTTCGGCTATGACGACACGCTCGATGCTTTCGGCGTTCATGGGGCCGGCGGAACGCTGGGAGCGCTACTCACCGGCATCTTCGCCACAAAGGCAATCAACGACGGTCTGAAGGATTCAGCGGGGAAAGTTTTGCCGCTCGGTTGGGTGGACGGCAATCCGGGACAGATTTTAAATCAGGCCATAGGAGTCGCAATCGCTTGGGGTCTCGCGATTGTAGGCACTTTGATCATCTTGAAAATTGTGGACGTGCTTGTTGGGGTGCGCGCCACTAACGACGCTGAAATCGAAGGGCTCGACATCAGCATGCATGGGGAGGAAGGCTATAACCTTGATGCATAATTGGATGCATTCATACGGACAAGGCCCAACGCATGAAAAAAATTGAAGCCATCATCCAGCCGTTCAAACTTGACGAAGTAAAGGAAGCGCTGAAAGGCATTGGTGTCGAGGGAATCACCATCACGGAAGTGCGGGGACACGGGCGGCAAAAGGGCCACAAAGAAATCTATCGCGGGATGGAATACCAGGTGGATCTACTTCCCAAAATCAAAGTTGAGACCGTCATAGCGGATTCACGGTTGGACGACGTCACGCGAACCATCTCTGCGGCAGCACGGACGGGCAAAATCGGCGACGGGAAGATCTTCATCTACGACGTCCTGGACGCAATTCGAATCCGAAATGACGATTCAGGTGAGGCGGCATTATAGGCGTAGCAGGCATCACTTCGGGCGCAGAGCAACGCAACAAGTCTGACGCTCTGGCGCTGTTGCAGGGCAACAGCTCTGCGGAAGCCTTGCTTGCGGCCAAAAGCGAAGCAGCGGATGGACTGATCGCGACTGCGTCCGAAGAATTCTTGGCCGGCGCGCCTAAGACTAAGATCGCCGTTTGCGCAGTTGGCGGCTACGGCCGGCGCGAACTTTTTCCTTTTTCTGACGTCGATCTTGTTCTGTTGTTCGATGCCGAGCCTGATATCGGAGGAAGCAAGGAAGCAATCTCGCGATTCATGAGTGAACTGTGGGACCGCGGCTTGCGCGCCAGTCATTCCGTACGGACTGTCGCGGAGTGCGCAGAACTGCACGAGCAAAACATCGAACTGCATATCAGCCTTTTGGATGTCCGTTTCGTTCATGGGAATAAGCAGTTGTATGACGCACTGGCAGACCGGCTCTCCATTTTCAATCGCCGCCAGGGAACGCTGCTGACCAAGTATCTGGCGGAGATGACGCGACACCGCCATGCAAAGTTCAACAACACGATTTATCATCTAGAACCCAATATCAAGGAAGCGCCGGGAGGCGTTCGCGACATTCACGTCCTCCGGTGGCTGGGTCAACTCGCGCCCGAACATCGTGTTGAGGATTCTGCTCAGCGGCTAAAAGGCGAGACGGCTTTTCTCTTCCGCGTGCGTTGTTTTCTCCATTTATCAACGGGGCGAGATAACAACTTACTCAGTTACGAGATGCAGGATGAGGCAGCCTCATTCTTGCCGGAGACGGCACTGTCGCCAGAAGAATGGATGCGCCTTTACTTTCAGAGTGCGCGGTCCATCTATCAGAAGACTTCGCTCACATTGGAAGCGGTGGAATCTTCAGATCCAACTCTTCTTCGGCAGTTTCGGGAGTGGCGAGGGCGGCTGTCAACATCGGAATTTACGGTTTCGCGTGAGCGTGTCTTTCTGCGCAATGCTGCAGAAACCCTCAGCTCACCGCAAAGTATTTTTCAGTTGTTTACGTTCGTAGGCCGCCACGGCGTGCAGCTTTCCTGGGATACACATCGCCGTCTTGAGAACGAGCTTAAAGGAATGACTGCACTCTTCGAAAAAGCCCCTCCGCGGTGGCCACAATGGCGTGACTTATTTGCGG
>Ga0070741_10002506_pt1 | contig 49005 bp, 47 predicted proteins | sample Coa_R1_4_FD_66440 | JGI IMG/M metagenome (GOLD analysis project Ga0070741, IMG submission 66440) | Surface soil microbial communities from Centralia Pennsylvania, which are recovering from an underground coalmine fire - Coalmine... | ecosystem: Environmental > Terrestrial > Soil > Unclassified ... | reverse complement strand
TGGTGCGCAGTGCGATCGGCCGCGCGTGGATGGCCGTGCGCGACATGGACGTCGCGGCAGAAGTGATCGGCATTCCCATTATGCGCACGAAGCTCACCGCGTTTGCCGTCAGCTCCTTCTATTGCGGCGTGGCCGGGGCGCTCTATGCCTATGCCTACGTCGGCACGGTGCAGCCGGAGGATCTCAATCTCGATCTGTCCTTCCGCATTCTGTTCATGATCATCATCGGCGGCGTCGGCAGCATACTGGGCTCGTTCCTCGGTGCGGCATTCATCACCTTGCTGCCGATTCTGCTCGAGACGGTGCTCAACTTCGCGTCGCATTCGCTCGCGCTCAATGTACCGCCGGGTACCACGTCGATGGTGCAGCTGCTCGTATTCGGAGCGCTGATCATCTTCTTTCTCGTCGTCGAACCACATGGGCTCGCTCGGCTGTGGCAGATTGGAAAAGAGAAGCTCAGACTATGGCCATTCCCGCACTAACCGCCGAATTTCTTTGCGAGGAGATCGTCGTGAAAAGAACAATCAATTGGCTTATTGGCTTGCTGATTGCAGCGCTCGCGCTCGCGGCACCGGCAGGTGCACAGCAACCCGGTACTCAGTTCATCGGAATCACCGGTTACCGGGTCGGACCGTACGGCGCCAACGGTGCGGCTTTCTTCAGCGGCTTCATCGATTATCTGACGCTGGTGAACGAGCGCGACGGCGGCGTCAACGGCGTCAAGCTGTCGTGGGAGGAATGCGAGACCGAGTACAACAACACCAAAGGCGTGGAATGCTACGAGCGCTTGAAGACGAAGGCTGCGACTGGCCCAACCGCCATCCATCCGATGTCGACCGGCATCACATACGCGCTGATCGACAAGGCGCCGGTAGACAAAATCCCGCTCATTACCTTTGGTTATGGCCGCACCGACGCCGTGGATGGACGCGTATTTCCTTGGTTGTTTCCATTGGTTTCCAACTACTGGGATGCTGCCACAGGGATCGTGCGCTTCATCGGGGAGCGCGAAGGCGGTGAGGCCAAGCTCAAAGGCAAAAAGATCACCTTGCTCTATCACGATTCCGCCTACGGCAAGGAGCCGCATCCCATTCTAGAGGCCGAGGCAGCACGGCTAGGCTTCGATCTGAAGATGATTCCGGTGCCGCATCCCGGCAACGAACAGCAATCGCAGTGGCTGCAGATCCGGCAATACCGGCCCGACTGGGTAATCTTGTGGGGTTGGGGCGTGATGAACGCGACCGCGTTGAGCACCGCGCAGAAGATGAACTTCCCGCGCGACAAGATGGTCGGCAACTGGTGGGCGGGCTCGGAGATCGATACCGAAGCAGCCGGCGATGCGGCCACCGGTTACTACGCAGCCAGCCTGAATCTCGCCGGTAAAGATTTCCAAGTCGTGCGCGATGTGCAGAAGTTCGTCCTCGACAAGGGCAAGAGCCAAACGCCGGCGAAGCTGGTCGGAACGGTGCTGTGGAACCGCGGTCTCGCAGCGGGAATGATGACGGTCGAGGCCGTACGTACCGCGCAGGGCAAGTACGGCAAGAAGCCGTTAGCCGGCGAGCAAGTCCGCTGGGGCATCGAGAACCTGAATCTGGATGCCAAACGGCTCAATCAGCTCGGCTTCGGCGGCATGATCCCGCCGGTCAAGGTGACGTGCACCGACCACGGCGGCAGCGGTTTGGTGCGCTTTCAACAGTGGGAAGGCAAGAAATGGAAAGCAGTCACCGACTGGATGAGCGGCGATAGGGCGTTGGTGCGCAAAATGGTCGAGGACTCCGCGGCCAAGTACGCGGCGGAGAAGGGCATCAAGCCGGCCTGCTTGGCTGGGTAATAGCAACTTATGCAGCCGCATCCGCGCAGCCCCCAGCCCCTAGCCCTCAGTCCCTCCACTGCGCGGGCCCTGCTCACGGTCAACAACATCGAGGTCATCTACGACCATGTGATCCTCGTCCTCAAAGGCGTGTCCTTCGAGGTGGAGGACGGGCAGATCGTCGCCTTGCTCGGCGCGAACGGGGCGGGCAAGACGACGACGTTGAAGGCGATCTCCCGTCTGCTTGCGTCCGAACGCGGCGAGGTCACCAAAGGCGCCATCGAGTATCGTGGTGAGCGCATCGATCGCCTTACGCCGAACGAGCTGGTCCGCCGTGGCGTGATTCAAGTCATGGAGGGCCGGCACTGCTTCGCCCATCTCACGGTCGAGGAGAATCTGCTCACTGGTGCATTCACGCGATCGTCGTCACGCACGCAGATCAAGCAAGACCTGGAGAAGGTGTACGAATATTTCCCGCGGCTCAAACAACGCCGGCGCAGCCAATCCGGTTACACATCGGGCGGCGAACAACAGATGACGGCGATCGGGCGCGCCCTGATGGCACGGCCCAACATGATTTTGCTCGACGAACCTTCCATGGGTCTCGCTCCGCAAGTCGTCGATGAGATCTTCGGCATCGTCCGTAGCCTGAATGAAAAGGAAGGCGTAAGCTTTCTGCTCGCGGAGCAAAACACGATGGTCGCCTTGCGCTATGCAAGCTACGGCTACATCCTCGAGAATGGACGCGTGGTGATGGATGGGCCCGCGAGCGAGCTCGCGAGCAACGAGGACGTCAAGGAATTCTACTTGGGGTTATCGGGGTCGGGGCGCATGAGCTTTCGCGATGTGAAGCACTATCGCCGCCGCAAGCGCTGGCTCGCTTAACAGGCTGATGAAAACGACTGCGCGCGCCCAATCAGGGCGCGCGGTGCTCGAAATTCTCATGTACCGACGTTAGTGTATGGCTGAGTTCTTCGATGATTTGGAGACGCGCTCGCCACAAGTGCGCGAGCGCGCATTGTTTCGTGAGCTCGAAGAGCAGATCGCGCAGGCTCGCAAGCATGCGCCCTACTTCGCCGAGCTGCTCAAGGATGTCAAACCGGGCGATGTGCGAGACAGGCGCACGCTGGCGGCCTTGCCGCTGACGCGCAAGTCCGACCTCATCGCGCTGCAAAGAGCGAAGCCCCCGTTCGGCGGCATGACCACGGTGCCATCGTCTGCGTTGGCTCGCGTGTTTGCGTCCCCCGGGCCGATCTATGATCCGCAAGCAGATCGGCGCGACTATTTCGGCCTCGCGCGGGCATTGTTCGCCGCCGGCTTTCGGGAGGGAGAGCTGGTCCACAACACCTTCTCCTATCACTTCACGCCCGCGGGCTTCATGTTCGATCTGGCCGCACAAGCGCTCGGCTGTCCGGTGTTTCCAGCAGGTGTCGGTCAAACGGAATTACAGGTGAACGCGATCGCCGATTTGAAACCCGTCTGCTACACGGGCACGCCATCGTTCCTGAAACTGCTGATCGAAAAGGCAGACGAGATGAAGGCCGACATGTCGAGCTTGCGCAAGGCGGCGGTGAGCGGCGAAGCGTTCCTGCCCGCCGTTCGTGAGTTGCTGAGCAAACGGGGCATCGATGCTTATCAATCGTACGGAACGGCCGATGTCGGATTGATTGCCTACGAGACCTCCGCGCGTGACGGCTTGGTCGTCGATGAAGCCGTGATCGTGGAGATCGTGCGACCGGGCACCGGCGATCCGGTCGAGGAGGGTGAAGTCGGCGAAGTGGTCGTCACTGCGTTGACACCTGAATATCCGCTGATCCGTTTCGCGACCGGCGACCTGTCGGCTGTATTGCCCGGCGTCAGCCCTTGCGGTCGCACCAACATGCGCATCAAAGGTTGGATGGGACGGGCGGATCAAACCACGAAGGTGCGCGGCATGTTCGTGCATCCCGCGCAGGTCGCCGAAGTCTGCAAGCGCCACCCCGAAATTCGCCGTGCGCGATTGATCGTGACGCACGACGACGAGAAAAGCGACGTGATGACTTTGCAGTGTGAGCTGTCCGATCCCGCACCGGAAGGGTTCATCGAAGCGGTGGAAGCATCATTGCGCGAAGTGTGCAAGCTGCGCGGCGTGGTCGTACCGAAGCCGATGGGGACCTTGCCAAACGATGGCAAGATCATCGAGGATTTGCGCAAGTACGACTAACGTTTCTGTTTCGACGATCTTTCTTGGCATCGGAGCCGCGTGTCAATGACCTACGCCATCAGCCGCTATCCCGTTCCGGAGCTGAAGGATCTGCCCGACGACATCCGCGAGAAGATGTTGGAGGTCCAAGAGAAGGCCGGCTTCATTCCGAACGTGTTCCTCACGCTGGCGCATCGGCCCGACGAATTCCGCGCCTTCTTCGCCTACCACGACGCCTTGATGCTGCGCGACTCGGCGCTCTCGAAGGCCGAGCGTGAGATGATCGTGGTGGCCACGAGCGGCCACAACCACTGCTTGTATTGTGTGGTGGCACACGGTGCGATTCTGCGCATTTACGCCAAGAACGTACTGGTCGCCGATCAGGTCGCCGTGGACCATCGCAAGGCGGACATCACGCCGCGGCAGCGCGCGATGCTCGACTTCGCGGTGAAGCTCGCGCGCACGCCGGAAGCCGTTGCCGAGGCCGACTACGATGATCTGCGCGCGCACGGCTTCAGTGCCGAGGACATCTGGGACATCGGAGCGATCACTGCGTTCTTCGCACTGTCCAATCGAATGGCGCATCTCATTTCGATGCGACCAAACGAGGAGTTCTTCCTCTTGGGCAGAATACCCGCGGCGAAGAAGTAAGGCCGACCCGGTATAATTGCGTCCCCGCATGCATCACCAATGCATGCCACCATCGCCAATTCGGATGGCCTGACCGACGGCAGGGAACCATCCTACCCGATCGCTGCAGGCATCCTCGCTCAACCTTATCCAGGAAAGTAGTCATGGCCGCACTACCCGACATCGATCCTCAAGAGACCGACGAATGGCTCGAGGCGCTCGACGGCGTGCTCGAGGTCGAGGGTCCGCAACGCGCGCATTTTATTTTGGAGCGCTTGATCGAGAAAGCGCGACGGTCGGGCGCTTATCTGCCTTATAGCGCGACCACTGCGTACATCAATACGATCCCACCCGGCCAAGAGGAGCGTTCGCCCGGCAACGCCGAACTCGAGCATCGGCTGCGCTCCTACATTCGCTGGAACGCGATGGCGATGGTGGTGCGCGCGAACAAAGTGTCCTCGGAGCTAGGCGGCCACATCGCCAGCTTCGCCTCCGCCGCCACGCTGTACGACGTGGGTTTCAATCACTTCTGGCACGCCCCCAGCGAGAAGCACGGCGGCGATCTCGTATTCTTTCAGGGCCACTCCTCGCCGGGCGTCTACGCACGCGCGTTTCTGGAGGGCCGCATCAACGAGGAGCAGCTCGACCATTTCCGCCAGGAAGTCGGCGGTAAAGGGCTTTCGTCCTATCCCCATCCGTGGTTGATGCCGACCTTCTGGCAATTCCCCACCGTGTCCATGGGACTGGGGCCGATCCAGGCCATCTATCAAGCGCGCTTCATGAAGTATCTGAAAGACCGCGGTATCCTCGACACAGATGCGCGCAAGGTCTGGGCATTCATGGGCGACGGCGAGATGGACGAACCTGAGTCGCTCGGCGCGATCTCGCTGGCGACGCGTGAGCGCCTCGACAACCTCGTCTTCGTCGTGAATTGCAACCTTCAGCGCCTGGACGGACCCGTGCGCGGCAACGGCAAGATCATTCAGGAGCTGGAAGCCGACTTCCGCGGCGCCGGATGGAACGTCATCAAGGTGATCTGGGGCTCCTACTGGGACGCCTTGCTCGCGCGTGACACCGCGGGCTTGCTGCTGAAGCGGATGGAAGAAGCAGTCGACGGCGAATACCAGGTGTTCAAGTCGAAGGACGGCGCCTATGTGCGCAAATACTTCTTCGGCAAGTATCCGGAGCTGCTCGCGATGGTTGCCAACATGTCGGACGATGACATTTGGCGCCTCAATCGAGGCGGTCATGACCCGCACAAGATTTACGCCGCGTATGCCGCTGCCGTGAAGCACAAGGGGCAGCCGACGGTGATCCTGGCCAAGACCATCAAGGGTTACGGCATGGGTGAAGCGGGTGAGGGGCAGATGATCACCCATCAGCAGAAGAAGATGGGGACCACCTCGATCAAGGCGTTTCGTGATCGCTTCAACATCCCGATCCCCGACGACAAGCTCGAAGAGATCCCCTTCTACAAGCCAGCCGAGGACAGCCCAGAGATGCGCTATTTGCGCGAACGTCTCGAAGCACTCGGCGGTTCCGTACCGCAGCGGCGCACGAAAGCGGCGCCGCTCGAGGTTCCACCGCTGTCGGCTTTCGAATCGCTGCTGACCTCCACCGGCGATCGCGAGATCTCGACCACGATGGCTTTTGTGCGCCTGCTCAACATCCTCATGCGGGACAAGAACATCGGCAAGCAGGTGGTGCCGATCGTGCCGGACGAGTCGCGCACCTTCGGCATGGAAGGCATGTTCCGCCAGCTCGGCATCTATTCCTCGGTCGGCCAGCTGTACCGTCCCGAGGACGCCGATCAGCTGATGTATTACAAGGAGGACAAGAGCGGCCAGATCTTACAAGAAGGCATCAACGAGGCCGGCGCGATGTGTTCGTGGATCGCCGCAGCGACCTCCTACAGCACGCACGGCGTGTCGATGATTCCCTTCTACATCTTCTACTCGATGTTCGGCTTTCAGCGCGTGGGCGATCTCGCTTGGGCCGCCGGTGACAGTCGCGCGCGCGGCTTCTTGCTCGGCGGTACCGCAGGGCGGACTACGCTCAACGGCGAGGGGCTGCAACACGAGGACGGCCACAGCCATCTGATTTCGGCGACCATCCCCAATTGCGTGTCCTACGACCCCACATTCAGCTATGAAGTCGCGGTGATCATTCAGGACGGCCTGCGCCGCATGATGAAGGATCAGGAGGACGTCTTCTATTACATCACCTTGATGAACGAGAACTACGCGCATCCGGCGATGCCGAGCGGCGCCGAGACCGGCATCCTCAAAGGCATGTATCTGTTCTCGGAAGGCAAAGGCGACAAGAAGGCGCCGCGCGTGCAGCTGCTGGGCAGCGGCACGATTCTGCGCGAGGTGATCGCGGCGGCCGATTTGCTGGCGAAGGACTTCGGGGTGGTGGCGGATGTATGGAGCTGCCCGAGCTTCACCGAGCTGCGGCGCGAAGGCATGGCGGTGGAGCGCTGGAACATGCTTCACCCCGAACAACCGCCGCGCACGAGCTATGTGGAGCAGTGCCTGTCGAGCCGAGCGGGGCCGGCGGTCGCGGCAACTGACTACATGCGCGCCTTCGCCGACGAGATCCGGCCGTTCGTCAAGCGCACGTACAAGGTGCTCGGGACCGACGGTTTCGGACGCTCGGACTTCCGCACCCAGTTACGGCGCTTCTTCGAAGTCGATCGGCACTACGTGGTGGTCGCGGCCTTAAAGGCTCTTGCCGAGGACGGCAAGGTTTCGGCGGACACGGTCTCGAAAGCCATCACGAAGTACGATATCGACGTCGACAAGCCCTGCCCCTGGCTGGTCTAGCGCCAGGGATCGAACGAAACGAAAACGAAGCGGGAGGAGAACGAACCGTGGGAGCAATGCACGAGGTCTTGGTGCCGGACATCGGAGATTTCAAGGACGTCCCGATCATCGAAGTGCTGGTCAAGCCCGGCGATAAGGTCAAGCCCGAGGATTCGCTGGTCACCCTGGAGAGCGACAAGGCCACGATGGAGGTACCGTCGCCGGTCGGTGGCATTGTGCGCGACATGAAGGTCAAGGTCGGCGACAAGGTTTCCGAAGGCAGCCCGATCCTGACCGTCGAAGTGAGCGAAGGCGCAGCCGCACCCGCGCCAGCCGCCCCGGCGCCAGCACCCTCTGCACCGACGCCAGCCAAGGACGAGGTGAGCGCGAAGGCGCCGCCGCCAGAGGCGCCTAAGCCTGCGGCGCCATCCACGGCACCCGCCGCGGCACCGGCGCCGGTCAGCGCCACGCCATCGCTTCCCCCCATCGACGAGGCCGGCTTCAATCGCGCCCATGCCAGCCCTGCCGTGCGCCGCTTCGCTCGCGAACTCGGCGTCGATCTATCGAAAGTAAAGGGCAGCGGCCCCAAGGCGCGCATCCTGAAAGAGGATGTGCAAGCTTTCGTCAAGGCAGCGCTTGCCCGCCCTGCGGCTGCACCGGGCGCAGGTCCCGGATTCGGTTTCGCCTTGCCGCCGATGCCGGCGATCGACTTCGCCAAGTTCGGTGGGATCGAGACCAAGCCGCTGTCGCGCATCAAGAAGATCTCCGGCGCCAACTTACATCGCAACTGGGTGGCCATCCCCCACATCACCCAGCACGACGAAGCGGATATCACCGAGCTCGAAGCCTTCCGCAAGGAGATGTCGGAGAGCGCGCAGAAACAGGGCGTGCGACTCACGCTGCTCGCTTTCCTGATCAAAGCTTGCGTGGCTTCGCTGAAGGCTTACCCGCAATTCAATGCCTCGCTGTCGGCCGACGGCGAGAGCCTGGTCCTCAAGCAGTACTACAACGTTGGCGTCGCGGTCGACACGCCAAATGGGTTGGTGGTGCCGGTGATCCGGGATGCCGACAAGAAGGGCGCGCTGCAGCTCGCCAAGGAGCTGGGCGAGATGAGTGCACGGGCACGCGAGGGCAAAATGTCACCAACCGACATGCAGGGCGGGACCTTCTCGATTTCCAGTCTAGGCGGCATCGGTGGCACCAACTTCACCCCGATCATCAACGCGCCGGAAGTTGCGATTCTGGGCGTTTCGCGCTCGACGATGAAGCCGGTCTGGGACGGCAAGCAGTTCGTCCCACGCTTGATTCTGCCGCTGTCGCTGTCCTACGATCATCGCGTGATCGATGGCGCCGAGGGCGCGCGCTTCATCACCCACCTCAACGACGCACTGAGCGACATCCGGCGCTTGGTGTTGTGATCGCGTGCGACTTGGGGCGAGTGTGAGCTCGTCCGCCGATTCGTCCGAGGGTTCGACGACTCCGGTCGGCGTGTTCGGTGGCACCTTCGACCCGATCCATTTTGCTCACTTGCGTCTCGCGGAGGAGCTCGCCGATCGCCTCGGTCTTACGTGCGTGCGCTTCGTGCCCGCACGGGTACCGCCGCACCGGGCCTCGCCATCGGTCACCGCCGAGCACCGTCTGGCCATGGTCGACTTGGCGATCCGGGACAATCCGCGCTTCGTGCTCGACGCGCGCGAGTGCAAACGCCACGGACCGAGTTATACCGTCGACACCCTGCGCGAGTTGCGCGCCGAGCTGGGTGATGACGTCCCGCTCGTGCTGCTCATGGGTGTGGACGCGTATAACGCGCTGATCACCTGGTCGCGCTGGACGCAACTGTTCGAGCTTGCTCACATCGTCATCGCGCACCGCCCGGGCTACGTGCTCGACACCGCCGACCTTCCCCAGGAGCTGGCAGCGCGGACTCAGGAGCGACGGGTCGATCGCATCGAACCACTACATAAGCGGGCCAGCGGCTGTGTGTTGAGCGTGGATTCCACTCCACTCGACATTTCGGCCACTGGCATCCGCGCGCTACTGCGCGCTGGGCACAGCGTTCGCTATTTGCTTCCTGCGCAGGTTCTCGATTATATTGACTCGCATCATCTTTATAAGGATGTCGATGCAGGTAGAGGAGATTAAGGACATCGCGGTCGCAGCGCTGGAGGAGATCAAGGCGCGCGACATCGTGATTCTGGATGTAACCAAACTAACCTCGTTGTTCGACTACATGATCGTGGCGAGCGGCGAGTCTGCCCGGCAAACGAAGGCTCTCGCGCGCAACGTCTCGGACAAGGTCCAAGCGGCCGGCGGTGGGGTGGTCGGTATCGAGGGCGAGCAGGCGGGAGAATGGGTGCTGGTAGACTTGGGCGACGTCGTCGTCCATGTCATGCAACCCGCGATCCGCGACTATTACAGCATCGAGGAACTATGGGGTGGCCAGACCCAGCGCCGCATCGCGGCGCAACGACGGATCGTCGAGTTTCCGAGCAGTGAGGCCCGCACCTGAGACTGATCCGTCTCGACGTTTCGTCGCGGCGGGCAGTGTGAAGGCAAGCCTCGGGACTTCGGGCTTGTAGCCTAGCGCTACGGTTTCAGTCGCGAGCATCGATGAAGTTCTATGTCCTGGCAATCGGGCATCGCATGCCGGGATGGGTGGCCGCGGGCTTCGAGGATTATGTTCGCCGCATGCCGCCGGAGATGCCAATCATCCTGCGCGAGATTCGGCCGGAGCCACGTCACGCGCCGTCTCTGAGTTTGGCCGCCCTTCAGCGTATTGTTCGCGCCGAAGCAGGTCGACTGGCCATGGCACAGCCAAGCGGCTCGGTCCTCGTGGCGCTCGATGAGCGCGGCAAGCCCTACCGCACGGCTCAGTTCGCGGAGGCGATCGGGAGCTGGCGGAACGAGGGACACGACGTGGCCTTCGCGATCGGCGGGGCCGATGGCCTGGACGAAGCGTTCAAGCGTTCGGCGCAGCTTATGCTTTCGCTGTCGCCGATGACCTTGCCGCATCAGCTGGTTCGTGTGATGCTGGCCGAACAGATCTACCGAGCCGTATCGATCCTCAACAAGCATCCCTATCATCGCGCCTGAGCCGAAGCTGTGCACTCGCCTCGTCATCTCTACCTTGCGTCGCGCAGCCTACGGCGTCGCGAGCTGCTCAAGCAGATCGGCGTAGCATTCGAGCTACTGCTCCTGCGCGAGGCACCCGGTCGTACTCTGGACGTCGACGAATCGTTCAAGCAGGCCGAGGAACCGGTCGCCTACGTGGAACGTCTCGCGCGGGAAAAGGCACAGACGGCCTGGCTGCGATTGTGTCAGCGTCATCTGGTTCGGCATCCTGTTCTGACCGCGGATACCACAGTCGATTTGGATGGCGAAATCCTCGCCAAGCCTCTCGACAAGGAAGATGCCGCGGCCATGCTCTCTCGGCTGTCCGGCAAGACCCACTGGGTGCACACAGCAGTCGCTCTGATCCTCGACACCCGCCTCGAGCTGGCTGTCTCGACCACGACCGTCGAGTTCCGCAGCCTGCATGCAGACGAGATCCGCTCCTACGTCGGCACCGGTGAACCCATGGACAAGGCCGGCGCGTATGCGATTCAGGGGCGAGCTGCGGCGTTCGTGCGCAATCTGTGCGGCAGCTACTCGGGTGTGATGGGTCTGCCCCTGTTCGAAACCAGCGAGCTGCTTGCCCGCTTCGGCCGTCCCGTGCGCTAGAGCCGTGGACGACGAGATTCTCATCAACGTCACTCCGCAGGAAACGCGGGTGGCCGTTCTGCAGCAGGGCGTGGTGCAGGAACTCCATGTCGAGCGCACGACGGGGCGAGGATTGGTCGGCAACATCTACGTAGGGATCGTGAGTCGCGTACTACCGGGCATGCAATCGGCATTCATTCAGATCGGCTTGGACCGCGCTGCCTTCCTGCACGTCGCAGACATTTGGGAACATCGCCAGAATGGCGCCGAAGTCAAACCGATCGAGCGCCTGCTGCACGACGGGCAGCGCCTGCTGGTGCAAGTGATCAAGGATCCGATCGGAACGAAGGGTGCGCGCCTTTCGACCCAGATCAGCGTAGCAGGGCGCCTCTTGGTGTACTTGCCGCAAGAGTGCCACATCGGTATATCGCAGCGCATCGAGGACGAGGTCGAACGCGCGCAGTTGCGCGAGCGGCTCCAGCACCTACTCCCCGAAGGGGAGACCGGCGGCTTCATCATCCGCACGATGGCTGAGACGGCGAGCGACCGCGAGATGCGCGCCGACATCGACTACCTGCGCAAGACTTGGGCAGGCATTCAAGAGCGCGCGAAGACCGTGACGGCCCCCGCGCTGCTCTATCAGGACCTCAATCTAAGCCTGCGCGTGCTGCGCGATATCGCAAACGACGAAACCGGACGCATTCTGGTGGACTCGCGGGAGACCTGTCAGAAGCTGCAGGCATTTGCTCAGGACTACAGCCTGGGGTTCCTCGATCGCATTCAGCATTACAGCGGGGAGCGCCCGCTATTCGACCTGTACGCGATCGAAGACGAGATCGAACGTGCATTGGCGCGACGCGTGCCGCTCAAATCCGGCGGCTATCTCATCATCGATCAAACCGAAGCGCTCACCACGATCGACGTCAACACCGGCGGTTTCGTCGGTGGCCGTAACTTCGACGACACCATCTTCAAGACCAACCTCGAAGCCGCTCACGTGATCGCGCGGCAGCTGCGATTGCGAAACCTGGGCGGCATCATCATCGTCGACTTCATCGACATGGAGAATACAGCGCACCGGGAAGCAGTGTTGACCGAATTCAAGAAGGCGTTGTCGCTCGATCGTACACGTGTCACCGTAAACGGGTTCACGACCCTTGGACTGGTCGAGATGACGCGCAAGCGCACACGCGAGAGTTTGGCGCACACGCTGTGCGAGCCGTGTTCAACCTGCCAGGGACGGGGCGAGATCAAAACGCCGCAGACGATTTGCTACGAGATTCTGCGCGAGACGTTGCGCGAAGCGCGCCAATACGATGCCAAGGAGTTTCGCATTCTCGCCTCCCAGAAGGTGGTCGACATGTTCCTGGACGAAGAGTCGCAGTCGTTGGCTATGCTGGGCGACTTCATCGGCAAGCCCATCTCGTTGCAAGTCGAGAGCCTGTACACTCAGGAACAATACGATATCGTCTTGATGTAATCGAGAACGCTGGAAGGGCGACGCGCGCCGGAGCCGAATGAACATAGCAAATCTGCTCGTCCGCGCGGGCCGAATCTACCCGGACCTGACCGGCGTCGCCCTTGGTCCGCAGCGCTGGGCGAGCTACCGGGAACTTGCCGAACGCGCGGCATGTCTTGCTGCAGCACTGCGCGCACGATTCAAACTCGCGCCGGGCGACCGGATCGCACTGACGCTCACCAACTGCCCCCAGTACGTCGAGCTGATGTTCGCCGCTTGGCACGCAGGACTGATCGTCGTACCGGTCAACGCGAAGCTGCATCCGCGCGAGTTTCACTACATCTTGGAGCATTCGGGCGCCCGCCTGTGTTTCGTCACGATCGGTCTCGCATCGACCATCGCGCCGCTTGCCGCCCTGCCGGGACTCGACGCGATCATCGACGTCGAGAGTCGCGAATATTCCGAATTGCTGCGCACTGAGCCGCTCGAGATTGTGCATCGCTCACCGGACGACATCGCGTGGTTGTTCTATACCAGCGGCACTACCGGTCGGCCAAAAGGTGCGATGCTCACGCACCGCAACCTGCTTGCGATGACAACGAGCTATTTCATCGATGTCGACACCGTCGCTCCCGGCGATGCCATACTCCATGCAGCACCCATGTCGCACGGCTCGGGCGCCTACATCCTGCCCAATGTCGCCGCTGGCGCGGCGCAAGTGATTCCCGAGAGCGGCCACTTCGACCCCGCCGAAATCTTTGCCTTGATCGCGGCGCATCGTGGTGTGAGCTTCTTCGCCGCACCGACCATGGTAAAGCGGCTGGTGGAAAGCACTTCGGCTTCGCATGCCGACACGGCGCACCTGAAGACCATTGTCTACGGCGGCGGCCCGATGTACGTGCAGGACTGCAAGCATGCGATGGAGGTGCTCGGGAACCGACTCGCGCAGATCTACGGCCAAGGCGAATGCCCGATGACGATCACCGCGCTTTCGAAAGCGCGTCACGCCCAGCGCTCGCATCCCCGCTACCTCGAGCGCCTGGGCTCCGTGGGGACCGCTCACACGGTAGTGGAAGTCCGCGTCGCCGACCGCGACGATCGATCGCTACCGGCTGGCGAGACAGGTGAAGTTCTGGTTCGAGGCGATCCGGTGATGCGTGGATACTGGCAAGACGCAGAGGCAAGCGCGCATGCACTGCGCGGGGGATGGCTGCATACGGGAGACGTGGGCGTTCTCGACCAAGACGGTTTCCTGACGCTGAAGGATCGCAGCAAAGATCTCATCATCAGCGGCGGCGCCAATATCTATCCGCGCGAAGTGGAAGAAACCTTGTTGCTGCATCCCGCCGTCACGGAAGCGTCCGTGGTCGGTGCCCCACACGCGGAGTGGGGCGAAGAAGTGGTGGCTTTCGTGGTGCGTCGGCCTGACGCATGGCTGGACGAAGCGGCTCTTGATGCCTTATGCCTCGAATATATCGCCAGGTTCAAGCGACCCAAGCGCTATGTGTTCGTGGACGCACTACCGAAGAACAACTACGGTAAGGTGTTGAAGAGCGTGCTGCGCGAGCAGCTGAGCCGTTCCCAAGCGCAGCAATAACCAGGCGCGAAGCTCGCATCACCGCCGCCGATGCAATCGGCGGCGCACTCCTTAGGCCTGCAGTGCGGTTAGGTGCTGCAGGACGTCTCGCTCGGCGGCCTCCGAGACTTGCACTAACTTGGCGCGACTCTTCTGTCCACGCACGATGTGCACGTGGCTGAGCGGCACGTGCAGTCGCTCCGCCAGGAACGCAACGAGCATCTCGTTCGCACGTTGCTCCACCGCAGGTGCACTGACTCGGATCTTCAACGCGTCGCCATGCAGCCCGACGATTTCGGTCTTTCTCGCGTTAGGTTGTAAATGAACTTCGATCCAAAGTACCGTCCGCGCATGGTCGAACCGGCACCACCGCGGCAAGCTCATGTCCGAACCATGCCGCCTTGCAGTGAGTTGACGATGAATATCAGAATCTGGATCACGACGAGCAGAAAGATCGGAGAGATATCGACGTTTCCGATGGTCGGTATGCGTCGCTGAAACGGCGCCAAGAAAGGGCGCACTAGACTATTGAGCACCGGCATTGCAGGACTATAAGGCGCGACCCAGGTCAGGACAGCTTGCGCAATGACGGCAAACATCAGGATGTAGAGGCTCAGCCGGACGATATCGAATAGTGCGAACACCAGCACCGCGATCATGCCCAAGCTCAAACCGCGCAATGCTAACGTCGCCGCAAGCAAGACGACCTTGGTCAGCCATGCCAACAGCAAAGTCGAGAGATCGATTCCACGCAGACCGGGAACGACGCGTCGGGCCGGGATCACGATCCAATTCGTCAAGGCGGCGAGGAAGGTGGAGACGGGGTTGCGAGCGGGCGCTCGCATCGTCTGCAGCCAGAAGCGGAGCAAGAGCGCGAGCGCGAACAGACCGAGGAAAGTCTCCAATAGAAAGGTCAGGATTTGATTCAGCATAGCGCCGCCCAGAAGTGGTCTTGTTGTTGGCGCAAGCCCTCACGGCTTGCCACCGCATCTATTTGGATGAGTCGCTCAATTCCTTGCCCAATTGCTCCGCGCGAAGCGCCGCTTGCCGCACCGCCTCGGCGATCTTCGCACCTACCGCTTCGGCATCCAACACGCTGAGCGCGCGCTCGGTCGTGCCACCCTTCGATGTCACCCGAGCACGCAGCGTAGCTGGCGACTCCTCGCTCGAGCGCGCCAGCGCAGCGGCGCCGAAGAACGTCTCCAACGTAAGAAGGCGAGCTTGTTCGGCCGCCATGCCGAGGTCGCGCGCCGCCTGCATGACCGCCTCCATAAAGTAGAAGACATAGGCGGGCCCGCTGCCTGAAACCGCCGTTACGACGTCCATCAGTTCTTCACGCTCTACCCACACCGTTGCCCCAACGGACTCGAGAATTGCCTGCGCGCGTTGCCGCTCGCCCCCGCTCACCCCGGGCATCGCATACAGCGCCGAAACGCCTGCCCTCACCAGTGCCGGCGTGTTGGGCATGACGCGGACGATATGCTCATATCCTCCTAGCCAGCGCGACAACAGCGCCGTGCCGATTCCCGCGGCGATCGTGATGACCAGCTGACCGGCGAGGCGCGAGTTCAGCTCCGCGGCGACGCCGCTTAGCTGCTGCGGCTTCACTGCCAGCAAGACGATTTCTTCGGGTAATAGCTGGCCCGGGAGTTGAGCCAGCGCATCGATATGAAAGCGCTGCTGCAAGAATGCTCGCGCTTCGGCATTCACCTCGACTACCCGGAATCCGCCGCGGTCGACGCCCGTTTGCAGCAAACCGCCGATCAGCGCGCTCGCCATGTTACCGCCGCCGATGAAGATAATCTGCATAGGTCGTTAGCAGGCTGTTAGAGTTTAAAGTTTAAACGTGCTTGCTGATGATAGACGTTCGCTCATCGGTTGATAAAGTCTTCGGCGTTCCTTGACCAGCTGCTCGAGGGCCGGGCGCAGGCTCACAGCATGCGGGCTGGTAGCCGCTCGACCGGCAGTCCTATGATCGAGCCTTGGGCCGCGGGCCGAAGATCGCCTGCCCCACTCGCACCATCGTTGCCCCCTCTGCAATGGCCGCTTCGAGATCTTCGGTCATTCCCATCGAAAGCGTGTCGAGCACGATCCCTCGATCGGCCTGTTGATCGCGCAGCACGCGCACCGCGCGAAACTGTCGGCGCTGCTCTTGAGGATCTCGGGTCGGGCGCGGGATCGCCATCAATCCACGTAAGCGAAGACGCGGCATCTGCTTGATCGCCATTGCCAGCGCCGTCAATTCATCAACGCTCGCGCCGCTCTTGGTCTCCTCCTCGCTGATGTTCACCTGAATGCAGATCTCGAGGGGCGGCATCCCATCGGGACGTGCGTCGTTCAACCGCTGCGCGATCTTCAGTCGGTCGACGCTGTGCACCCATTGGAAATTCGATGCGATTGCGCGGGTCTTGTTGCTCTGGATCGGCCCAATGAAATGCCATTCGATCGACTGAACGGAGTGGTTGGCCTCAAGCAAACGGCGCAACGCTTCGATCTTGTCTATGCCTTCTTGAACATAGTTCTCGCCGAACGCGCTTTGTCCGGCAATAACCGCCTGCCATACGGCGGTCACCAGACAGGTCTTGCTGACTGCGACAAGCTTGATGCTCGAGGCGTCGCGACCCGCTCTTTCTGCTGCGGCGGCGATGCGCTCGCGCACACGCCCCAGGTTCTCGGCAATGCTCGTCATCGTGCGTGCGATCCACTTCATTCTCGGGCATAGGATTTGCCTGCGACGTCCCGCGCGTCCAAGACGTGCGCGTCGTCCAATGCCCGCCCCAGCGTCAGCGCCTTCTCGACGCCCGTCCTCAAGCCCTACGCCTCATCCGAGTATATATGGACATCTCCGAACTCCTTGCCTTCGTGGTCAAGAACAAGGCCTCCGATCTTCACCTCTCCTCCGGACTGCCGCCCATGATCCGCGTCCACGGCGACGTGCGTCGGATCAACCTGCCGCCGATGGAGCACAAGGACGTGCATGCGATGGTCTACGACATCATGAACGATGCCCAGCGCAAGCACTACGAGGAGAATCTCGAGTGCGACTTTTCGTTCGCGATACCGAACCTCGCGCGCTTCCGGGTCAACGCGTTCGTGCAGAACCGCGGCGCCGGCGCCGTCATGCGAACGATTCCGTCCAAAGTTCTGTCCCTGGAAGATTTGAAGGCGCCGGCCATCTTCAAGGAGATCTCGGACCAGCCCCGCGGCATCGTGCTGGTGACGGGTCCAACCGGATCGGGCAAGTCCACCACACTTGCGGGGATGATCAATTACATCAACGAGAACGAGTACGGTCATATCCTCACGGTCGAGGATCCGATCGAATTCGTCCACGAGAGCAAGAAGTGCCTGATCAACCAGCGCGAGGTCGGTCCCCACACGCTGTCCTTTGCAAACGCCCTGCGCTCGGCACTGCGCGAGGACCCCGATGTCATTCTCGTCGGCGAGATGCGCGACCTCGAGACGATCCGCTTGGCGTTGACTGCGGCGGAGACGGGTCACCTGGTGTTCGGCACGCTGCACACGAGTTCCGCCGCCAAGACCATCGATCGGATCATCGACGTCTTTCCCGCAGCGGAGAAGGAGATGGTCCGCGCAATGTTGTCCGAGTCGCTGCGCGCGGTCATCTCGCAGACGTTGCTCAAGACGAAGGATGGAGCAGGACGAGTGGCCGCGCACGAAGTCATGATCGGCACGCCCGCGATCCGAAATCTCATTCGTGAGAACAAGGTCGCTCAGATGTACTCGGCCATTCAGACAGGGCAACAGTACGGCATGCAAACGCTCGATCAGAATCTGCAGATGCTGGTTCAGCGCAACGTCGTCGCTCCGTCCGAGGCGCGCGTGAAAGCGGCAAATAAGGACTTGTTCCCCGGATGATCAACCCTGTCATCGGATAGCAAACCATGGAAAGAGATCAGGCGATCAAGTTCGTGCACGAGTTGTTGCGCGTCATGCTCAGTAAGAAGGCGTCCGATCTGTTCATCACGGCCGGCTTCCCCCCGGCATTCAAGGTCGACGGCAAGATGACGCCCGTGTCGAACCAGAATCTCACCCCGACCCACACGGTAGAGATCGCACGGGCGATCATGAACGACAAGCAAGCCCAGGAGTTCGAGGCGAGCAAGGAGTGCAATTTCGCGATCAGTCCCCCTGGCATCGGACGCTTTCGCGTCAACGCTTTTGTCCAGCAAGGACGTGTGGGGTTGGTTCTGCGGACCATCACTACGACCATTCCGAGGATGGAGGACTTGGGCTTACCCGAGGTCCTGAAGGACGTGATCATGACCAAGCGCGGACTGGTTATCGTGGTCGGCGCCACCGGATCGGGCAAGTCGACCACGCTCGCAGCGATGTTAGGTTACCGCAACGAGAACAGTTACGGCCACATCATCACGATCGAAGATCCGATCGAGTTCGTGCATGACCACAAGAACTGTCTGGTCACGCAACGTGAAGTGGGCGTCGACACCGATACCTGGCACGCTGCGCTGAAGAACACTTTGCGTCAGGCGCCGGACGTCATCCTGATCGGCGAAATCCGCGACCGCGACACGATGGACTACGCGGTCGCGTTCGCGGAAACCGGTCACCTCGCGCTTGCGACCTTGCACGCCAACAGCGCCAACCAGGCGCTTGATCGCATCATCAACTTCTTCCCGGAAGAGCGACGCGCACAACTGCTGATGGACTTGTCGCTCAACCTCAAAGGGATGATTTCGCAGCGGCTCATCCCGCGCCGCGACGGCCCGGGGCGCGTGGCAGCGATTGAGATCATGTTGAATACACCGCTCATCTCCGACCTCATCTTCAAGGGCGAGGTGCACGACATCAAGGAGATCATGAAGAAATCGCGGGAGCTGGGCATGCAAAGCTTCGATCAAGCCCTATTCGACTTGTATGAAAGCGGCATGATCAGCTACGAAGACGCGATGCGCAACGCGGACTCGATGAACGAGCTGCGCCTGGCGATCAAGCTCCACGGCCACGAAGCGAAAGAAAAGGACATGCTGACGGGCCTCGATCACTTGAACATTGTCTAGCAACCGCTCCTACCCCTCCTCGCCGGCCTTGCGCCGGCGCATCGCTCCGGCGATCAGCTCAAATTCGTACAAGCGACATTCCAATGCGCCATTGAACAGCGGTGTGCGGCGCCTCGGTTTTAGTCCGATCAGTTTCGGCAGCCGCATATCGGCGGTGAAGATGCAAGCGCGCCAACCCGCGAACCGGCGCTTGAGCGCATCGCCTAGCTTCGGGTAAAACTGAGCCAGCTCCGTTTCTTCGCCCAAGCGGACGCCATAAGGCGGGTTGGTCACCAGCACGCCGTTGGAGGCAGGCGGCGAGAGTTCGAGCACGTTCGCCTGCTTGAGCGATACAGCCGACTCGAGTCCTGCGTGCGTCAAATTCTCGCGTGCGACCTTCAGCACCTCACCGTACAGATCACTGCCGTGGATGCCGCAGTCTTGCGCCGGGCGCTCCCGCCCGCGCGCCTGCTCGAGCATGGCCGACCACTGGTTACGATCGAACATGTTGAGCTTCTCGAAGCCAAAGCTTCGTCGCGCACCGGCCGCGCGGTCAAGGGCGATCTCGGCAGCCTCGAGCAGGAAGGTACCCGCACCGCACATCGGGTCCAGCAGAGGAAGTGATGGTCGCCACTCGGCAAGGCGCAGAATTCCCGCGGCGAGGTTCTCGCGCAAGGGCGCTTGCATCCCCTTTGCGCGCAATCCTCGCTTGAAAAGCGCCTCACCTGAGGTGTCGAGGTAAATTCTGACTGCACGCTCGTCGAAGTAGGCGTGGATGCGAACGTCGGGCGCCGTGGTATCCACCGATGGCCGCCGGCCGGTCGCATCTCGAAAGGCGTCGCACACCGCATCTTTGATGCGCAGCGTGATGAAATCGAGGCTCTTCAGGGGGCTATTGGTCGCCGCCACGTTCACCCGCAATGTCCGCGAGACGTCGAAGTAATCAGGCCAAGCAATCGCGCGCGCGGCCTCGTAGACGTCGCGCTCGTTGCGGTAGCCGCAGTGCGCGATCTGCCAAAGCACTCGGCTCGCGATCCGGCTTTCGAGATTGATGCGATAGCAGAGGTCGAATGAACCGACGACCGAAACGCCCCCGTTGGTCGCCTTAACCCCCGCCGCGCCGAGTTCGGTCAGCTCGTGGGCGCATACGTGTTCGAGACCTCGAGGGCAGGGTGCGAAGAACTGTAGGGAATCGCGGTTCACGTGTGACGAAAGAGCAGGATCTCTAGTGGATTATCGACCAAGCGTTCGGCCACGGCGCAGCAACCAAAGGCAGCCGTTACTTGCCCATCACTTCGTCTCCACCTCGATGGCCGCGTTACATCTTCAGAAAGATATCGATGCCGAGCTTCAGACGATGATTGCGATGCTTGGCAAGCTGCGTGATGCGGGCCTGCAACGCGGCTCCACGGTCGAGCTGTCTCGCAATCGCCGCGTTGTCGGCGCGCGGCAAGTATCCGAGGGTATACCCTTCCCAGTCGACACGCACTGCGTTGCCATCCACCGGATTAGTTGGTTCTCGCACGAGGGCCACGTAATCACCGACTCGCAACCGATTCCAGACCGCCTTGGCGTCGTGATAGCGCAATCCCGCCGTCAAGCCGCTGTGTACCAGAATCTGCGTCTCCACGCTCTCGCAGAGAACGGGACACGAGAACAGAGCTGCACATAGAAGCAGCGTGTGGCGGACCAGCTGCATGGCAGGCAAGAACTCAGAAGGGTTTGACCACGACCAGCACGACGATAGCGAGCAGCAAGACGACCGGAAATTCGTTGAACCAGCGCAACCAAACGTGCGAGCGGCGGTTCCGGTCGTGTTTGAAATCGAGCAACAAGCGCCCGCACCACAAGTGGTAGGCGGCCAATACCAGCACCAGCGCGAGCTTCGCATGGAGCCAGCCGCCGGCGTCGCGGTACCACGCGAACCACAACCACAAACCGAACACGATCGTGAGGATCGCCCCGGGTGTCATGATCCCGAAGTAAAGCTTGCGCTCCATGATCTTGAAGCGTTCGCGGCCGACTTCGTCCTCCGCCATGGCGTGATAGACGAACAAGCGCGGAAGGTAGAACAGCCCCGCGAACCACGTGACCATAAACACGATGTGGAGCGATTTGATCCACAGCATCGTTAGCACCTGTTTCTCATTCGAGTTCGCGCCGTTACTGTAAAAGGCGGCGCAGCGTGAACACCAATGCCAGGTAGAAGCCAACTGCGGCGTAGGTTAATAGTACAGCGACATGGACCAGCGCACCTGCCGGCATTTCGCCATACAGCAGAGGGCGCGTGATGGCAATCGCGTGCGACAGCGGCAGAACCGCAGACACCTGCTGCAGGAGAGGAGGCAGTTGAGCAACGGGAAAGAACACGCCGGACAACAGCACCATGGGCGTGATCACCAGGGAAAAGTAATACAGGAAGAAGTCGTAGCTGGGCGAGATCGCGGTGATGAGCAAGCCGAGTCCGCCGAATGTCATTCCGATCAGCACGATCACCGGGACGAGCCAAAGTGCGTACCCTCCGTGCGACAGGGATAGCATCCAAACGATGACGAGAATTGCCAGCCCCGACAGAAAGCTCTTGGAGGCCGCCCAGACCCATTCGGCCAACAGCACGTCATCCAGGCTGACGGGAGCGTTGAGGATCGCATCCCAGGTTCGCTGAACGTGCATGCGCGAGAAAGCCGAATACAACGTCTCGAAAGTTGCGCTGTTCATCGTGCTGTAGCACAAGGTGCCGGCGGCTAAGAACGCGATATACGGGCGCCCTTGCACTTCGGGAAGCAAACCGCCCAGCCCGTACCCCAAGCCCAGCATGTAGAGGGCAGGGTCGGCAAGATTGCCAAGGACCGAAGGAATAGCTAGCTTGCGCCAGACCAGAAGGTTGCGCCGCCACACCTGCACGAAGCGCAATGAGAACCGAGGAAGGCGCAGGTCGCGCGGGCACATTAATCGCGGAGATCGCGGCCGGTCAGCTTGAGGAACACATCTTCGAGATTTGCGCGGCGGTGCAAGTAGCGCAGCTTCGGTGTGTTGGCCAAAGACTGCACGACGCACTCGCCGTCGTCGGTGTAGCAGAACGCCGTGTCTCCGGTTAATTCGCAGCGGCCGCATACGAACCTGCTCTGCTCGTGCACCCACATCTCGACACCGTCACCATGAACCTCCACCACCTCCGGCTCGATGGTGCGTTCGATCAGCTCGTGAGGGTCCCCGGCCGCGACGATCTCGCCGTTGTCCATGATCGCGATGCGATGACAAAGCCGCTCGGCCTCGTCCATGAAGTGGGTGGTCAATAAGATCGTCTTTCCTTCGGCCACCAACTGCTTCAACCTTGCCCAGATCAGATGCCGAGCTTGTGGATCGAGTCCGGTCGTGGGCTCATCGAGAAAGATCAGCTCCGGATCGTTGATGAGCGCACGGGCCAAGGTGAGTCTGCGCTTCATGCCGCCCGACAGCGTTTGGATTCGCGAATTCGCTCGATCCTCCAGTCCAGCGAAGGCCAGCAATCCGGGAATTCGCTGCCGCAGCCACACGTCGGAGAGGCCGAAATAGCGGCCATAAATAAGCAGATTCTCGAACGCGGTGAAGTCAGGGTCGAGATTATCGAGCTGCGGTACCACGCCAAGTCGCACGCGCGCTTCACGGGCTCGAGCGGGGATCGGATGGCCAAGCAAGGTGATGCGCCCGCTGTCGGGCTCGGTCAAGCCCAACGCGAGCCGCAGTGTCGTCGTCTTCCCGGCTCCGTTGGGGCCAAGCAGGCCAAAGCATTCACCCCGCTGCAGCTCCAGATCCAGATCGCGCACGGCAGGCTTGCCGCCGTACGATTTCCTAACTCCGGCGAGTGAGAGCATCAACAAGCGCAGCTGGAATTTACGATACGTGCGAGCTCAACCAGCTTGCCGTGGAAAAAGTGCCCAGTGCCTGGGATGACCACGACCGGCAGGCTCTGCGGGCGCGCCCAGTCGAAAACGTCTTTCAGTGGGACGACGTCGTCTTCCTCTCCATGCACGACTAATGTGCCGGCGCGCACGTGGGTGAGCGGGAAGCGATTGACGGCAGCTCCAACCAGTACGAGGCGCTGGTAGGCCAAGCTTTCCGCCACCCGGTTGATCACGAAGGCCCCGAAGGAGAAGCCGGCAAGCGCGATCGGCAGCTCGCCGTACCGGTCACGGACTGCGGCCGCGACGGTGAGCCAATCCTCGGTCTCGCCTCTGCCTTCGTCGTACACGCCCTCGCTCGCGCCCACCCCGCGAAAATTCATCCTGACTGCAACAGCGCCTTGCCCGAAGAAGCATTTCGCCAAGGTCTGCACGACCTTGTTGTCCAAACTTCCTCCGTACAGGGGATGGGGATGCGCGATGAATGCGACGGCGCGGCGCTTCTCGCCAGGGTCGTTGACGACCACTTCCAAATCCCCCGCAGCTCCCCGGATGGAGAGCCGCTCCTCGTTAGAGCGCTTCAAATGCGTAAACGCTCGACGATTCGACCCTGGCGCAGATGCTCCTCGATGATCTCATCGACGTCCTGCCGGTCGACATAGGTGTACCAAACGCCTTCTGGGTAAATCACGATCACCGGACCTTCCTCGCAGCGATCCATGCAACCCGCTTGATTGATGCGCGCCTGGCCCGGGCCGGCAAGGCCCAGCTCTTTGACGCGACTCTTCGCGTAGTCGCGCATCGCCTGCGCGCCATGGTTGTTGCAGCATGCGCGACCGGCTTCGCGCTGATTACAGCAGAAGAAAACGTGGTGGCGGTAGTAGCTCATCGACCCGAACGTACGGAAGCACGTCGGCCGATTATACCGGGGGCAGCGCTGCCCCCGGGGTCAGAAAGGCGGGACTAGGCGGCGGCCTTGGGATCGGCGTTGGCGGATAGGCGCTGCAACGCTGCGGCGTCGAGATGTTCGAGCCGATAGCCGTAGCGATACACTGCGGCGAGCCGCCATCCGTGGTCAGGTGTGAGGCCCAGTTTGTTGCGGATGCGGCTCACATGCGTGTCCAATGTGCGTGAAGTCACGACGGCATTCGGCCCCCACACCGTTTCGCGAATGTGCCCACGTGATAGCAACCGACCGATGTTGCGCAGGAACAGAACCGATAGATCGAAATCCTTCGCCGTTAAGTCCACTTGCTTGCCCTCGCGCAAGACAGTGCGCGTCTGGCAATCGACCTTGAAGACGTCGACTTCCAAGACTTCGGCCTTCTCTTGAACGTGCCGTGCGCGCCGGGCAAGGGCTTCGAGCCGCGCGAGCAGTTCGAGGCGACGTACCGGCTTGATCATGTAGTCGTCGGCACCTTCACGCAGCGCGAGCACGATGTCGTCCTCGCGATTGCGTCCCGTGACGAACAGAATCGGGACAGAGGAATGGAGCTGCTGGCGCACTCGGCGCAGCACATCTACACCGCTCAGATCCGGAACGTTCCAGTCGAGCAATAGCGCGTCGTAGCTCTCGTGCTGAAGCGCGCGAAGCAGATTGGTGCCTTGCTCGAACGCGTGCGGGTGATGCCCAGCGAGCTGCAACCAGTGGCTCAGCAACTCAGACTGAGAGACATCATCTTCCAGTATGGCAATTCTCATGTTCTTCCGGCGTGCAAAGGGATCTTATCGGCGTCCTTCGTATTCTCAATCGAACCTCAGCTGCAAGCGCTCGAGGTAGCGCTCCATCGATGCAATATGCGTTATCAGCAGCTCAGCATCGCCCGCTTCGGCTGCCAGCTCGAGCCGGGCACCAAGGATCGACAACTCCGGAAACCCGAACAGTTCACCCGCCCCCTTCAGGTCGTGCCCGAACCGTTGGATCGTCTCGAAGTCGCCGGTCGTCAACGCGCCTTGCATGCGCTGCAAGCCTCCCTCTTGACGCTTGAGGAAACGCTTGACCAGCTGCTCCAAGTCCTTTTCGACTCGAACAACGCGCGGCTGAAGGCTGTCGTTAAACGATTTCGACGAATTGAGGCTCGCTGTCATGCACCGGCGTCCTGCTGTGCCAGCACAGTCTGCACGTGATTCCAAAGCACGTCGCTGTGAATCGGCTTCGCTAACAGCGCATCGCAACCACTGGATAGGGCACGCTCGGCCTCCGGTCCTTCACAATGCCCAGTGAGCGCGAAGATCGGCTTCGAGTAGCCCCGCCTGCGCAGCTGAGCAACTGCGTCAAACCCGCTCATCACGGGCATGTCCATGTCCATCAACACGAGCGCGGGCTGTTCGGTGAGCGCGAGGTCCATCGCGGTTTGTCCGTTATCTGCTTGAAGTACATTCACGCCCATGCGGGTCAATTGGTGTACAACGAGCTCACGAATATCTTCGTTATCCTCGGCTACTAGTACTGCCTGCCGTGTTGGTGTCATGGGTCCTTGTGGCGGTCTCGATTGATCGCTTTGCGCCGATCATTGTTGTAAGTTTTGCAAGAGATGTGCCACTAAAAGCAAGCACTTACAGAACTGCAAGGGATAGACGAGGCGTGGCTTCTGTGGAGTGCGAGCGTGCTACGCCAGCGGAGACTGACACGAGCGAATCGAGATTTCTGCACTACGCGGAGCGTTTACTGTGCGGCTGTCTGCACGCGTATTAAGTGGCAGTACCGCCAACACAGATCAATAGCGTCTTCCGGCCGGAGCCCGGCTGGCGGCTCTGCTCGGACAAGGGGATCAATCGGCGAAGGTACCCGTTTACGTTACGCCGCTCGAGCAGTTCGGGAAATGCAGGACCGACTGCCTCGATCGGGCCGTTGATCAACAGTCCGTATTGCTCGGGCGCGGCGCCACGGGCAGGCTCGAAATAGAACGAATCGATCAGAAAACCGCGCACCACGCCCGCAGACGGCAGCGCAATAATCACTGCCTCCTGGTGAGGTTCCAGCAACTCGCCGTAGCGGCTAAATTCGAGCTGGCACTTGCTTACTCCGTCATAAAAGTTATCGAATGAAGGGAGTTCGGCTCGCACTGGAAAGACCGCGGCTATACCAAGCGCCACTCCCACGAGACCTTGCTTCATTGCCCCGGAAACACTCTCATCGCTATCGCCTGATCACAGCGCGCCAGAGCTGCCACAGGTAGAGCAAGGCACACAATGGCCAAGCGCCGGCCACGAACTGAGTCAGTCCATTGAAGCTCAGAAAGTGTCCATGTCGCCAAGTTCGCACCCATGCCGCGAGATAGGGATTCTCGGGCGCAAGGTTCACCAGCACGAGACCCGCGGCGAGCAACAGGCCGCTCGCGAGGATCACCAGGGACCGCGATCGAGATGACAAGCTCAAGTAGACGCCAATGCCGAGCGGGATGCCCAGCATGGAGCCAGGAGTCAACCATGGAACGCCGGCACCGGGTCTGAACAGTGTCATCGCACCGGCGCCCTTGAGGGCCAACGCTGCCATAACCAGGCTAAATAGAGGGCCCATCAGGGAGCGTTCTCTTCTGGCCATCGCTCTCACCAGCAGCGCTAGCCCGGCCAAGTTCACGCAGGTGATGCCGGTTTCCAACCAGCGGTACGCATCGGGACGAAATTCGAACTGCATGGACGCGGGAACCACGCCTCGAAGTTCTCCATTGCCGAATAACCAGACGTCCGGGTTGAGCTGCGTGAAGAGCCACAGCGCAAGCACGACGAAACCAGCATCGATGGTCGAGCCGGGCAGGAACGTGCGATCGCGCCAACGGTAAGCCCGACCGCTAAGCAACCAGCGTTCGCCCAGGGTAATCGCCACGAGACTTCCAGTCAGCGCACCCAGACCGTTGGTCAGCAGATCGAGGTTCGACGATACGCGAGTGGAAATGAACTGCTGGATGGATTCCATGCTCAGGCTGAGCAGCGTCCCCGCTAGCGTAGCGAGGATCGCTGCGCGCGTGGGAGGCGCAAACGACAACACAGCAAGCGCTAAGGCGAATCCGAATGGCATGTAAGCGAGCACATTGAGCGCTAAGTCGGAGAGGGTGTAGTAGTGCGGCCAAGGTGCCCAGACGAAATTGAAGAGCGGTCCTTCCACTTGTTTCCAGTCCGCGAACGGATATAGGCTCGCGTACGCGATGAGGAAGGTGTAGCCTAACGTCAGGTAGCGAAAAAAACTCGAGCGGCGGCTCGAATCACTGCGCGCGGTCCGCTTCGAGCGACTCGTCATCGAGCGCGACTGCTGTGGCGATCGCGCAGCGGGCATCTCGCGTTCGATCTCTCGTTCGTTCACCGATGAGCACCTACGACATCTTCAACGGCGATGCGGACGGTTTGTTCGCCTTGCATCAACTGCGGCTGCACGACCCGCGCGACGCGATTCTCGTCAGCGGAGCGAAGCGCGAAATTCGGCTCGTCGAACGGGTTCAAGCGAAGGTAGGCGACCGTCTCACCGTGCTCGACATCTCGATGAACGAGAATCGCGATGCGCTCATGCGTGCGCTGAGCGCCGGTGCGTTCTGTGTCTATTTCGATCACCATTACCCGGGGGACATTCTGCGCCACGAGCGGCTCGAGACACACATCCATTATGCGGCCGACACCTGCACCAGCGCGATCGTCGATGGCTATCTCGCGGGTCGCTATCGCAGCTGGGCCGTCGCCGCAGCGTTTGGCGACAACATCCCGAGCTTGGCAACTCGCTTGGGGCAGTCGATGAACTTGTCCGAAGGGCAACTCAAGGCGCTCGATGAGCTAGGTCGACTGGTGAACTATAACGCCTATGGTAGCCGCGTAGAGGAATTGCATCTTGACCCGATCGCGCTGTATCGCCGGATCCGGCCATACGTCGATCCGCTCGAGTTCGTCGCCCGCGACCCCGCGTTCTCTCAACTGAAGGGCGGTTACCACCTCGATCTCGCCCTTGCTCGCGAAGTGAAGCCTGTGCTGGAAACGCCTCACCACTTGGCGATCGTACTACCCGACGCAGCATGGTCTAGGCGGATCAGCGGAGCTTTCGCCAATCAACTCGCTCAGGAACAACCGCGTCGGGCGATCGCGGTGGCGGTTCCGCAAGCAGAAGTCTATGGCGTCAGCATTCGCGCGCCACTGATTCGGCCCACCGGGGCGGACGTGCTGGCGCGAGGATTCGCCAGCGGCGGCGGCCGGCCCGGCGCCGCTGGCATCAATCGTCTTGAGCCTGCCGATCTGACGCGATTCTTCGAGGAGTTCCGACGCAGCTTCGCGACTCCATGAGTTCAGCGGCCGGCGCCAGAAACGCGAAAGAGCCGCTACTTCGCCTTGATCTCGGTCCAAATTCGGCTCATCAGCCGCCGCTGCTGGGTATTGAGCTCCTGCAACATCTGCAGCTTTTTGGCCGTCGCCTCGTCCGGGAAGATCGCCGACATCGCCTTGATTTCCGGCTTGATGAATTTCATCGCTTCGCGGTTCGGATTCCCCGATCCGATCATGTTGGTCAAGTCCGCCGAGTTCTGGCCTTCGAGCATGAAATTGATGAATTGATGCGCGAGGTCGGGTCGAGGCGCATTCTTGGCGATGACCATCGCGTCGAGTGCAAGCACAGCGCCTTCCTTAGGCATCGCGTGCTTGATTCGGAACTTCTGCTTCGCCTGCTGCGCGCCCAAGTCGGCTTGGTAGATGTCGTTGGAGTAGCCGTGCACCAACCAGATGTTGCCTGCCGAAAGCTGCTCGATGTAACCCGACGCCTTGAATGCAGCCCAGTACGGTTTCGCCTTCAAGATCGCCTGCTTCGCCTCTTCCCAATGCTTGGGATCGTGATCGTTCGCTGAATAACCGAGGTACATCAGCGCAGCAGCCATCAGCTCGCTCGGGCTGTCCAGAACGGTGACGCGACCTTTGAGCTTCTCGAGGATCTTGGGATCGAAGATCGCCGCCCACGAATCGACCGGGATCCCCAGCTCCTTTATCTTCTGATCGTTATATCCGATCATCGTGATGGTGTAGGCATAGGGGACGGAGTACTTGTTGCCAGGATCGAAAGCCGTGTTCAAGTACTGCGGGAAGATGTTCTTCAGGTTAGGAATCTTGCTTTTGTCGATCGGCTGTATCCACCCTGCCTTCGCCATGCCCTGAATGTAGTTGGAGGTCGGGACCATGACGTCGTACCCCTTCGCGCCGGCGGCTAGCTTCGCCAGCAACTCCTCGTTGTCCGAGTAGTACGTTTGCTTGACCTTGCAGTTGCACTGCTTCTCGAAGCGCGCAACCGTCTCGGGTGCGATGTATTGATTCCAGTTGTAAAGATTGAGCACGTCCTCTTTCGCCAGCACCGGTGCGGCGAAGAGCATCAGAGCGAGCAAAAGCTTGCGCATCAAACTCTCCTTTCTAGACGGATACGCCCTTGGTCGCGCTGCCGATGTCAATCGGCCGCGCGCAGAGCGTTGGGGGAAACGCGCGTCGCGACGATGATCAGCGCGAGCGTGAGCAACATCAACAGGGTCGACACTGCGTTGACCTCGGGCGTAACAGTGATCTTGACCATCGTGTAGATTTTCAACGGAAGTGTCATCGCTCCGGCGCCGGCGGTGAAATACGTGATCACGAAGTCGTCGATCGAGAGCGTAAACGCCATCAGCGCGCCGGCGATGACACCGGGCATGATCAGAGGCAAGGTCACCAAACGAAACGCCTGAGCTGGAGTGGCACCGAGGTCGCGCGCGGCTTCGATCAAGCTCTCGTCCATGCCCGCCAAGCGCGCACGCACGACGATCGCGACGAAGCCGATACAAAAGGCGATGTGCGCCAATGTAATCGACACCAACCCGAGCGTGAGGTTGATTGCAACGAAAAAGATCAACAGGCTGACGCCCATGAGGATCTCGGGTATGGCGATCGGGGCAACAACCAGGAAAGGCAACAGACGCAGGCGAAAGCGATACATCGCGTAACCGGCAAGCGTACCGAGCACAGTGGAAACGCCGCTCGCCACCAGGCCGATGACCAAGGAGTTCCACGCCGCGGTGAGCATCTCTTCGTTCGCAAACAACTTGCGATACCAGTCCAGGGTGAACCCGACCCACTGCGCGTTCATCGTCGAGTCGTTGAACGAGTAAGCGACTACGATGGCGAGTGGGACATAGAGGAACACGTACGCCGCCATGGCTGCGAACCAGAGCCACTTCGACCCCTTCATAGCCGCGATCTCCGCGCCAGCAATGCAGCCAAGCCGGCGAGCGCCACCGCGACGACAGTCAAAACCATCGACAGTACGCTGCCAAAGGGCCAGTCTCGCGTATCGAGAAACTGTTGCTTGATGACGTTGCCGATCATGATGCCGCTGGTCCCGCCCAGGATATCGGGAATCGCGAAGATGCCGAATGCCGGAATGAAGACCAACGCGGCGCCGGCGAACACGCCAGGCAGGGACAACGGAAAGGTCACTCGCCAAAAGCGGTGCCATGCGTTGGCCCCCAAATCCTGGGCCGCGTCGAGCAGCGTGGGGTCGTGTTTCTCGAGGTTCGCATAGAGCGGCAGCACCATGAACGGAAGGTGGACGTAGACGAGTCCGACGATCACGGCGAAGGGCGTATAGAGGAGGGTGACAGGCCCCAAGCCCAATAGCGCGATGACGCGGTTGAGCGCCGCGACGAAGACAGAATTGGGGCCCAGGATGATCATCCACGCGTATACCCGGATGAGGAAGTTGCTCCAAAACGGCAGGATAACGAGCAGGACAAGAAGGTCACGTCGCTTTTTGGGGCTGCGTGCGATCAAGATGGCGAGGGGATAGGCGATCGCCAAACACAACAGTGTGGTGAGCGCGGCGTAACCGAAGGACTTGACGAACAGCTCGAAGTACAGGACGTCGGAAAAGAACCGCGTGTAGTTATCCAGAGTGACGTCGAGATGTAATCCGGTCTCGTCTCGATAGAACAGCGGTGCTAAACCGCCGTAGTCGCCCGGATAACGAAACGAGGCGAGCACCATAATCAGCGTGGGAATCGCGAAGAACACCAGCAGATAGAACAGCGGCGGGCCGCTAATGAGCCACTTGCTGAGGCCGTCACGACGCGCCCGCTGCGCGACTTCCGTGGCTTTAGGCTGGGCGGCGAGGCTCCCTGCGATCGCATTCGCCACTTGAGGCGGCGATTTCTCCCTCATCTTCAGTCGATCAGGAAGCGGCCGGCATCTGCACGCCAGCTGATTTCGACCGCGTCGCCAGGCTCGAAAAACTTCGCCCGCCCCGGAGCCGAGTTCGGAAGCATCGCCTCGATACGGCTGCCGTTGGGCAATTCGACAACGTAGACCGTAACGTCCCCAAGGTAGAGGAAGTCGAACACTTTTCCGGTGAAATGGTTTTCATCCGGGTGCGGCGTCAGCTGCGCACTGATCGCCACTTGCTCGGGACGCAGCGCCAGAACGCCTCGATCGCCGGCCATTCTCACATTCGCGTCCGTTGCTTGGGCGTCGACCTCCCCGAGGCCCGCGATCCGCAAGCGCAAGCGCTCCCTCTGCACCTCGATTACTTCGGCCTCCAAAATGTTGCAGGTTCCAATGAAGTCGGCGACAAACCGATTACGCGGAAAGCCGTAGATCTTCGACGGCTCGTCGAGCTGCTCGATGCGGCCGTGATTCATCACGGCGATACGGTGCGCGAGGGCAAGCGCCTCCTGCTGATCATGGGTCACGTAGACGAAGGTAATGCCGACTTCCTTTTGGAGCGTGATCAACTCCAGCTGCATCCTCTCCTTGAGTTTGGCGTCGAGGGCGGCGAGCGGCTCGTCGAGCAGCAGCAGCTTGGGCCGATTCACCAGCGCACGAGCAACTGCGACGCGCTGGCGCTGACCGCCGGAAAGCTCGTTGGGGAAGCGCTTAGTCATTCCGCTGAGAGAGACGTCTTCGAGCGCTTCTTCGACACGCCGCGCGATTTCTCGCGGCGGCACTTTGGCCATCTCGAGTGGAAATGCGATGTTCTGCGCGACCGTCATATGCGGGAACAGCGCATAGCTCTGGAAGATTGTGTGGACGTCACGTGACTCGGGCGGAACGCCAGTCATGGCGCGCCCGTCGATGCGAATGCTGCCGCCGTCCGGTTCATCGAAGCCGGCGATCATGCGTAACAAGGTCGTTTTGCCGCAGCCGGAGGGCCCGAGAAGGCAGAAGAATTCGGCCGCTTCGATATCGAGGCTTACGTTGTCGACCGCGACGAAGTCACCGAAGCGACGGCTGACGTTCCGAATCTCGAGCAGGGCCATCGAGAAGAGTGCATAAAGCCCCGCATTCTAGAGCATTTACACCCTTGTATTCACCGCCAGGACCGCCCGCGAAAGCCGAGCTATGGTGCCCGGCGATTCAACACGCCCACTTGGAAATCCAGCGCCGCGCGAGCAAGCAGGTAGTCGTACTCCGCCCGTGCTGCGCCGATTTCGGCGTCCACTGCGCTCAGTTGCGCCTGGTTGAGTTCGACCATCGACGTCAGGCCCAAGTCGTAACGCGTCTGCGCAAGCACGGCAGCCTGGCGCGCGACCTCGAGAAGCTGGTTCGTAATGGAGATGTTTTGCCAAGCCGCCCCGACGGCGAGCCAAGCTTCCCTCACCGACTTGGCGACGTTGTTCTCGGCTTCGCTCACATTCTGCTCCGCCGCCAGCGCGCGTAGCTGCGCCTCCCTTTGCAAGGCGGTGATCTTCCCGCCGTCGAAGAGCGGAACGCTCATGTTCAACCCGATCGCGCCATAGTTGTTCGGAAAGCGCGCATCGCCCACCGGCACGGCTCCGGCCGCCGCCAACGCACTGATAGTGGGATAGCGCAGTGCCTTCTGCGCTTGCGCGAACTTGCTCGCAGCTTGTTGGTCGGCTTTGAGGCTGATCAAATCGGGGCGCTCACTCATCGCCGTTTTGATCGCACTGTGCAAGTCGCCTGACGGCGGACCGGGTAGCGCTGGATCGATCAAGGTGTAATGCTGTGTATTCGAGTAGCCCAGTGCGGCCGAGAACCTTGCATAGGCCGATTCCACTGCATTCTGTGCCTTGAGCAACAGCAGCTGCGATTCGGACAGCGCAACCTCGGCAAAGCGCACGTCCAGTTCCGATTTCAGCTTCCCTTTCGCGAGCGCTGCCACCCGGTCGCGAAGGACTCTGCGCGCATCAACCGTCTTTTGCGCCACCCGCAAGACCGACTGCGTCTCGAGCACCGCGAAGTAGGCGGCGTTCACGTCGAGCAATACTTGCTCTTCCGTAGCAGCGACCGAGGCACTAAGCGAGGCCTCGTTGAGCCTCGCGGACTCGATCAACCGCGCCGTGCGCCCGAAGTCGGTGATGAGCTGACTGGCTAACACACCGAATGCATCCCGTCGTAGTACTGTCGGATTGTTCAATCCGCCGGAAGCGATCCGGGTGTCCAAGGCTACGCGCTTGCCATCGATGGTGGTGTCCTCGCGCGTCGCTGTGGCGATAGTCGCAGTTCCCGCGAGCTGAGGGTAGCGCAGCGCTTCGAGCTGACGCGTGGTCTGTTCCGCACTTTGCGCGACGAATTGCCGCGCCTGGAGCAGCGGACGATGGCGCAGGGCGATCTCCTCCGCCTGCTTCAAGCTCAGCGGCGGAAGTGACTGGGCCTTCGCCGCGCTGGCCATTGCGGCTAGGACGAGCAACATCACGGCGATTAAGGACGGTCGGCTCACGGCGCGACCACCGAAGGAGTTCCAGCTTCGCCCGCTCCGAGCCTGGCGTTTCGCCCCCGGTACGCCAGGAGATACGCGGCGGGAACGATGAAGATGGTGGTGATCACTGAGACAGTCAGCCCGCCGATGATCGCTCGGGCGAGCGGCGCGTAAGCCTCGCTGCCGGTGCCCAGCTTGGCCGCCATCGGAAGGAGCCCGATGATCGTGGCGAGCGAGGTCATCAGCACGGGGCGTAAGCGAACACGGCAGGCGAGCGCCACCGCCTGGCCGAGCGGCACGCCGTCTTGGCGCAGCTGGCGCGTGAACTCGACGATCAGGATACTGTTCGAGACGACGATTCCCACCATCATCACCACGCCCATCAACGACATCACATTCAACGTCGTGCCGGTGAGCAGCAACGTCAGGATCACCCCGGCGACGCCGGTCGGAATGGCGAGAAGAATGATGAGCGGGTCGAGGAAGGAGGCGAATTGCGCGACCAGCACGAGGTAGACGAGCACGACCGACAGGATCAGCCCCAGACCAAAGCTGCTGAACGAAGCGCGCATGCTCTGCACGGTCCCGCGTATGTTGATGTGCACCCCTTCGGGCAATGCGCTCTGCGCAATCACGCGCTCGATGCCGCGGGTGAGCTGCGAGATGTCCTCCGCTGCGGGGGCGATGTAGAGGTCGATTACGCGGCGAAGCTGATAGTGATCGATCTCCGTTGGGCTCTGCACCCTGCTCACCCGCGCCACTGCATCCAAGCGGGCGGGCTCGGGCTTGTTGCTCGCCCGAATCGGAATCGCCTTCAAGTCGTTGAGCGTCTTGACCGCGTCTTCGGGATACTGCACCGTGAGCAGATAGTCGTTCCCGCTGTTCGGGTCCACCCAGTAGCTGGGCGCGATCATCGCGTTCGAGGTCAGCGCGGTGATCACGTTGCTCACCGCTTCTTTTTGGCTGACGCCTAGCTTCGCGGCTTGCACGCGGTCGATCTGCAGCCGCAGCGACGGCGCATCGATGTCCTGTGGCACGAGGACGTCCTTGACGCCCGGCAGGTGCCGAATCGCTTCGGCCATGCGCTTCGCGACCTCGGCGCTGCTTCCGAGCTGGGTGCCGACCACCTGAACGTCGATCGGAGTGGGTAGACCCAGGTTGAGCACCGCATCCACCAAACCGCCGCTCTGAAAGTAGGCCGTCACTTGCGGCAGCTCGTCATGCAGGCGGCGCCGCACACGATCCATATACTCGTAGCTTCCGATGCGATGGTCCTCACGCAAGCTCGCCTGTACGAACGCGGTATGCGATGCCGAGTTCGGCGTGTACATCGACGAGAACCCCGGTGTGGAGCCGATGTTCGACACGATCAAGTTCAGGTCCTGCGGGAGCACCTCTTCGCGCACGATCTTCTCGACGCGCGCCACAGTCTGCTCGGTGATCGCCACGTTGGTGCCGGTCGGCGTCTTGAGGTTGATGACGAACTGGCCGGGGTCGGTACGCGGAAAGTAGGCGAGACCGACAAAGGGGACCAAGCAGAAGGTCAAGAGAGACATCCCGAGGAAACCGATCACTACCATCCGCGGGCCGCGCAGCGCGGTGCCGATCGCGCGCTCGTACTGCTTGAGTCCGGCTTGAAACTTTGCGTTGAACCAGATGTTGAAGCGGTCCATCACACCGGCGCCGTGCGCGCCCTCGTGGCCCGCGGGTGCCTTGATCCACTTCGCGCAAAACAGCGGAACCACTGTCATGGCGACGAAATAAGACGCAAACAAGGCCAGCACGACCGATAGCGCCAGCGCGGTGAACAAAAACTTGCTCACGCCATAGAGGAAGATGACCGGAAAGAAGACGATGGAGGTGGTAAGCGTCGCCGCGAGGACGGGCAGCGCCACTTCCCGACCACCCTTCTCCGCCGCGATTGCCGGGGCTTCGCCCATCTCCATGTGACGGAAGATGTTCTCGAGCACCACCACGGAGTTGTCGATCAGTCGCGAAAACGCGAGCGCCAGTCCACCGAGCACCATTGCGTTGACGGAGTTGTCTCCCATCGACAAGCAGATGAAAGTCGCCAGCGCGGATAACGGGACTGACAAGAAGACGGCGGCGGTCGCGCGCAAGCTGCCGAGAAAGATCAGGATCATGACCGCGGTCAGTACTAGGCCGATCAATCCCTCGTGCACCAGGTTCTCGATCGCGGTCTTGACGAACACCGACTGATCGAAGATCACGGAGGTGATCAGCGATTTGGGAACGTCCATCAGGTTGGCGACCGCATTCTTGACGCCGTCGACCACCGCAATCGTGTTCACGTCTCCACCCTGCTTGAGAATCGGCAAGTAGACCGAGCGCTGGCCATCCACTCGCACCACGCTCGTCTGGATCTGCGAGCCATCCTGTGCGCGTCCCACATCGGCGACCATGACGGATGCGCCGTCCACCGTCTTGAGCGGCACCCGGTTCACATCGTCGACCGTATCCAGCTGACTGTTCGTGTACAGCGGGTAGTCGTAGGGACCAATGACTACGTGGCCGGCCGGCAGGATCAGGTTGGAGTCGTTCACTGTGCGCACGACGTCCATCACACTCAACTCGTGCGCCTCGAGCTTGAGCGGATCGACGTAGACCATGATCTGGCGGTAGCGGCCCCCGAAGGGCTGTGGGGCCGAGGCACCGGGCACGTTCGCCACTTGGTTGCGCACCGCGTACTGCCCGAGGTCGCGCAATTGCGTTTCGTTCAGGCCTTCGCCCTTGAGCGTGACGAGACACACGGGCAGACTGGAAGCGTCGAACTTGAGCACCACGGGAGGTAGCGTGCCCGGCGGCAGGCGCCGCAGGTTAGCCATCGCGAGATTGGAGATCTGCGTAACGGCCGAGTCGGGGTTACTACCGGGCTGGAAGTAGATCTTGATCAGACTCACACCAGGGAGCGAGCGCGATTCGATGTGATCGATGCCACTGCCCAACGTGAAGAAGCGCTCGAAGCGTCCCGTGATGTCGTTCTCGATCTGCTCGGGCGGCATGCCGGAGAAGAACGTCGCCACCACCACCACGGGAATGTTGATGTTGGGAAACAAGTCCACCGGCATGCGAACCAGGCTGGTCAGTCCGACCACCGCCGTCATCAGGCAGGCGACGATGATGAAGTAGGGGAAGCGCAGGGCGAAACGGGACATCGCGGAGGTCAGTCGGGTAGGGGGTGTTCGCGCTGCACCTGACGAAGCAGGGCGTCGATGCCGGCCACGCTGAACTGTGTCGACCGGCAGTAATCGATGATGCGGGCTTCGTCCGCCTTTTGCCGCTGCACGAGCGTCGGCAGTTGATCAGCAACCTCGATCGGAATCGAGACGATGCCGTGCCTGTCTCCATGCAACACCTGGCCGGTCTGGATGCTCATGCCGCCGATCCCCACGGCTGCCCCGACTTCCACGACGTGCGCATAGGCATGGGAGACCGATACGAAACCGGCGAAGGCGTGAAAGCGCAGCGTTTCGAGCGCGGGCAGATCGCGCACCGCACCGTTGGTCACTACGCCGGCGACGCCCAGCGCGCGAAAAATGCTCGCGTGGACTTCTCCCAGCACGGCGCCCCGTGAGGGGTCGGCGCCGATGTTCTCGACCACCAGGATGCGGGGCTCAGGCAGCGCGAGCAGCGCAGGCGCCCAGTCGACATGGTCGACGTACCTCAGCTCGCGAACCTTTGGATGTCCGGTGCTCACGCGCAACGTGAATGCATAGCCGAGCATTGGCGGCAAGCGGTCGAACAGACAACGGATGGTGCCATCCGTGAAGCCTTCGTCGCGCGGGCGAGTGCCAGTGGCTTCGATCGCGTTGCAGAGACTGCAGCTGTCGATCTCGCTCAATTCGGAAGCGAGTGGGGCGGGCAGCTCGGGGAAGGCAGCGTTCGTCAATTTCCTTCCTTGCTCTGGACGGGACGAGGCTTGATCAGCTGCCCGACGTGCAGCGACTTGGCACCGACCACCACGCGCTCGCCTTCTTCGAGTCCCGACTTGACCTCGACCAGCGTGGGTGTCTCCAATCCCAACACGACGGTGCGTTGCTGCAGCCGGTTGTCCTTGTCGACGATCAGGACGGTCGCGGTGCCGTCCTTGCGCTCCGGCACCGCTTCGACCGGAATCGTGAGCACGCCCTTTCGGCTGTCTTGCACGAGCTGCGCCGAGGCGTACATGCCCGGTGCCAACTCGAAGGTCTTGTTCGGCACATCGACCTCGACGCGCATCGTGCGAGTGTCGGTGCTCACCTCTCCACTGAGCCGAGCAACATGACCGGTGATTTTTTGTCCAGTGGCCTGCACCAGGACGTCGACCGGCATGTCGAGGTGCAGCCGCGGAACAGCCGATTCGGGGACGGGCAGCACGAGCCGCAGCGGATCGACCTGCGACAGGCGCACGATTGCCTGCCCATTGGATGAGGTACCCGCCCCCACCAAGGCACCGGTGTCGGCCAGCCGTCTGGTGACGATACCGTCGAAGGGCGCGAGGATCTGCGAGTAGCGAACGAGCGTGCTGTACTTCGCATGCCCGGCCGCTGCCTCCCGGACATGGGATTGCGCCGCCTGCCAAGCAGCCCGCGAGGACTCTTCTCGCGCACGCGCCTGGTCGATCTCCTGCTGCGCAACGAGGTTCGGCTGCTCCTTGACGACTTCGGCGAGGCGCTGATAGGTGAGGTGCGCTTCGTCATACAGCGCCTTGGCGCGCTGGACCTCGCCCTGGGCGCGCTCGACGGCGGCTGAAGCTTGCTGCAGGTCGTCGTGTAACTCGGGGATCTCCAGCACCGCGATTACTTGTCCCGCCTTCACCCGGCTTCCGACATCGACCCGCATCTCGCGCACGTAACCGGCCACGCGCGCATACAGATTGATTTCCTGGAAGGGGCGAAACTCCGCCGAGAGCGCCAACTTGTCCTCGACATTGCCCCGCCCAACCGTCACCACGGGCGCAGGTGCAGGCGGCGCGTCCTGACCGGCGGCCGCATGGGCATGAGTCGCCCCGGCTTGCGTTGATCTTTGCCAAACGATGACGCCGGCGCCGCACAGCACGCTTACGATCGCCAATGCCACCAATCCGCGTCGGTATTTGTTCTCCATACCCGGGGCCTCTTAGCAGCCGCTATGCCGCCGCGTTCGGCGTCGAGAAGCCTCTGAATTGAACGGAGTTTGCGTCTCACACCCAAAAAGAGCGGCGGTGGATTTCAACCGACGCGGCGGCGGGTCGGCTCAAATCCACCGGCCCCGCGGCGCTGGCGAGGAAGGCAGCGAACCCGGCGAGGGAGGTTTTTCTCAGGACGCGCGGCAGGTTAGCGCGACCTCCGGGCGGCGCCGCGCTGTGGCACGCAGACTGCCAAAGGGAGCATCTGAACTGCTTGGCATGCACGCCTTGGACATCGTGCCGATCCCTCTCGAACCGATACCTTAGAATGCAAGCCTCTCCACCGTCCGACGCGTCGATGAAATCCCTGCTCACGCGCCCGATCCAGGCGCTGACGCTGGTGTTCGTGCTCCTGTTGACGCTGGCGTTGGCCGCGCTCGCGATGACTACATGGTCCAACCTCAACAGGATCGAGGCGGTGCGTGCGCGTGTCGCACGCACTCAGCTCCTCCACGAAGCCGAGGTGTTGATCAAGGAGGAGCAGCTGCAGCTCGAAAGGGGTCAGTCTGCAACGATCCTTGGTCAGCTGGAGCACCTGCGCGCGCTGTTGTCCAAATTGCCCTCGCGCGGCGGACCGATCGGTGCCTACACAAGAGAGCGCATTGCCGAGCTCGACACGCTGCTCGGGCAGGCAGAACGTGACCCGGCCGGGGCCTTGGCGGGCGCGGGCGATATCGTCGATCGGATGCTGCAACGAGAGACGACGGTGCAGACCGATCTGCTGGATTCGGTTCGCCATGACACCATGATCGAGCGTCGCTTGGCCACCGGCGCAATGTTCGTTTTCCCTGGCTTGGTGCTCGTCGCCCTGTTGGCGCTGCGACAGCGGATCTTTGGGCCGATCGGAAACTTGCGCAATTTCCTGTCGCGATTGGCCGAAGGCGACTTTACCCCCGTACCGCTCAGCAAGACCGATCGGCTCTTGCGGCCTTTGTTCGAGAACTACAACGCCCTGGTGGGGCGCCTCGCGCAATTGGAGGAAAGCAACCGCAAGCGCACCGTATCGCTGACAGAAGAGGTGCGTGCCGCCACCCGGGCATTACTCAGTCAACAGCAGCGGCTCACCCGCGCAGAACGTCTGGCGACGGTTGGAGAGGTATCCGCGAGCCTCGCTCACGAGCTGCGCAATCCGATTGCCGGCATTCACGTGAGTCTGTGCAACCTGCGCAAGGAGGTCGAGGACGCGGAGCTGGGACATCGCCTCGATCTGGTCATCGCCGAAATGCAGCGGATCGCGCGCCTGCTCAACGGCCTGCTCCAGCAGTCCAGCCACGTTCCCGAGGCGCCGCGCGAAGTCGAGGTGGATGCGCTGGTGCGCGAGTTCGTCACGCTGCTGCGATATCAAGTGCCCCCGCACATCGTTCTGGAGACCGATATCGTTCCTGGGCTGCGTTGCACACTGCCCGAGGACGCGTTTCGGCAAGTCCTGCTCAACCTCGTCTCCAACGCCGTCGAGGTCCTACGCGAATCCATCGGCACGATCACGATCCGTGCACGCCGCCTCGGCGATGCGATGCGGGTGGACGTGCTCGACGATGGACCGGGCTTCCCCGACGCCTTGCTCGCGCGCGGCATCCAACCCTTCGCGAGCTTCCGAGAAGATGGAACCGGTTTAGGATTGGCAATCGTGAAGCGCTTCGCGCACGACCTGGGCGGAACCTTCAGTATTTCGAACCGCGCGCCGCATGGCGCGCTTGCTACCATCACATTGCCCTGCAATGACCGAGACGCTGCTCCTGATCGAGGATGAACCGCTGTTGCGCGAGGAGCTCGTGCGACATTTTCGCCGCGGCGACTGGAGCGTATGTTCAGCCGCAACGCTCGCGCAGGCGCGGCGCGCACTCATCCAGGATGATTTGCAACCGCTCGTCGTGGTCTCCGACATGAGCCTGCCGGACGGCAACGCACTCGACCTTCTCGAAACGGCGCGCGTGCGCACGGACGCGAGTGAGTGGCTGTTCCTGACGGGATACGGGGGCGTGGCCGATTCCGTTCGCGCCTTGCGTTTGGGTGCTTACGACTTCCTCGAGAAGCCCTGCGACCTCGAACGCCTCGACCTCGTCGTGGCCGGTGCGGCGCGCAGCGCACGTGCTCAGCGCCAATTGCGCGAGCAGGCTGCGGCAGAGAATCGGCGCTACACGGCGGAGGCCTTCGTTGGCGGCAGCGCAGCCGCGCGCAGTGTAAGAACATTGCTCGCCAAGCTCGCGGCGGCACCATTCAGCGCGCTGTTTATCGCCGGCGAAACCGGTACGGGCAAAGGCCTCGCCGCCCGGATCCTGCATCACAGCGGAGCCCGGCGCACGGGTCCCATCATCGAGGTCAATTGCGCTGCGCTTCCGCACCAGCTGCTGGAGTCGGAGCTATTCGGCCACGAGCCGGGTGCCTTTACCGACGCGAAAGGCAGGCGCCGCGGCCTGCTCGAGCAGGCACACGGCGGTACGATTTTCCTCGATGAGATCGGCGAACTGCCGCTTGACCTCCAGGCTAAGCTCCTTTCTGCCATCGAGGACCGCAAGGTACGCCGGCTCGGCGGCACACAGTCGATCGAGGTCGATGTCCAAGTGCTCGCCGCGAGCAATCGCAACCTCGCGCGGCGCGTCGAGGAAGGGGCATTTCGCCGCGACCTCTACCATCGCATCACCGTGTTTACGCTCGAGCTGCCGCCGCTTCGCGCGCGCAAGAGTGATCTGCGCGATTTGGTGCCGCTGTTCATTGCCGAGTACAACCTCAAAGCAGGCAAGAGCGTGCGCATCACGCCCGAGGCGGTGTGGACGGCGCTCGAGCGCCACGATTGGCCCGGCAACGTGCGGGAGCTACGCAACGTCATCGAGCGTTGCGTCCTGCTGTCCGACAGCGCCACACTGTCGGATCAGTGGCTGCAGCTGGACCCGGCGGAAGCGCCCGCGCGGGGCGTTCGGGTTACCCCTGCCGAGGAGCTCGTCCTGCGGCTCGACGGTAGTATGAGCCTCGACGACATGGAGAAGCAGGTTCTGGCGAGCGCGCTCGAGCGCAGCAACTACAACGTCACCGGCGCCGCCCGCCTGCTCAAGACCTCGCGGGAGACGCTGCGCTACCGCGTCAACAAGTACGGCCTCAAGTCGGTCGACTAGCGGTGAGACGAGACGATCAGAACCGCCACACCAAGTCGAGCTGCAGCAGCTTGTAGTCGTCGAGCCGCGCGATGCCCGCGAGATCGGAGCTGCCGCCGGTACCCAACGACTTGTTTGCGCGCTTGGCCTGCCCGTACCGCAGCGTGCCCAGAATGGCATCCGTGAACGCATAGCCAGCGCCCGCCACCCAGCCCTGTGTGTTGGTACGCCCGTCGAACCAGTCGGAGTCGGTCAGGTTGGGATCGATCGCGTACTGCTCGACGTGCTGCCAATAAGCCAGCACCTGCCAGTCGTTCTTCTTCTTCAGATCGCCCAGCGACAAGCCCACCTGGTAGGCCTTGTCCTCGCCGCCGAAGCTCGGGAAGCCAGCGCGCCGCGCGCGCTCGTCCGCGTCGAAGTTCATGGCGAAGTCCGCATACAGCTTCATGTTGCGGCCGAGGACCGGGAAATTGAGCTCCGCGGGTACGTCCAGGATAGCGAGGTTGTTGATGCCCACCTGGTTGCCGCCGGGCTGGCCGCTAAAGGGTTTGCCCAAATCCTTCGTCGGATCCGGCCGCCCGTTGTAGTTGTAGTAGGCGACCCCTGCACGCGCCGAGACATCGGATGTGAACTTGTACGCGACGCCACCTTGCCAGCCCAGAATGTAGATGTCATTGGAGTGGAAGCCGATGTCCACGCTCTTGGTCGAGTCGGTGGGATTGTCCTGGTAGACGAGCTGAGCGAAGTTGCCGAACAACGTGAGCCGATCGTTGGGCGAGAACCTGATCTTCTCCGCCAGGCCCTCGGTCGTGATGTCCGGATCCCATACCATGACGCTCGCGTTGTAGAAGGGATTAGGCATACGGCCCGCCTCGAGCGCGAGCCACTTGGTCGCGTTCCAGCCGAGGTAGGCCTGCCCAATCGCCAGCCGGTCGTTGTCCTTGGCACCCGGGCTCGCCGTGGTGTCATCGCCGAAGGTAACCCAAGTGGAGCGCGGATTGGTGCTCGTCTCCAGACGCAACCCGTAGTACCACTGGTCGGTCAGATCGCCGCGCAACCCGATGCGCGCGGCATAGCGCTCGCGCTCCCGACTCTGCTCGGCAGCGGTGCCGCTGCCGTTCCGGCCTTCGCCCACGCGGGACTCGTAGCGGACGCGCACATCACCGTAGAGCTGCGCCGACCTGATGCTCGGGCTCGAGGTGAACTTCGTGCTGCTCTCCGCCGCTTCCTTCGCCTTCTCCTCTTTCTCCGCGAGCTGCGCTTCCTTCAATGCCTGGCGGCGGCGCTCGGCCCGCAGTTCGGTCCGTTCCTCCTCCCGCGCGGCCTTCAATGCATCGTATTCCTCTTGGCTCAGCACGCCTTTCTCCTTGAGCTTGTCGAGCAGCTGCTCGAACACCGCGCCTTGTTGGGCGTGGGCCGGGGCCGCGATTATCAAGGCGATCACAAAGGCGGGCAGCGCCGCCATGCCGCGACTGCGGTGTCTCGTCATGTGCATCGATTCTCTCCTGCTTTTCCTCTAGTTTTCATGACAATCGGGTAAGACGAACGCACGCAAAAAACAACCGAGAACCGCCTCGCGTTGTCGGCCTGCGATTGTGACTATGAAAGATGAACGTTTGATGACAGGACCGGGAGGCCCTGTCGCACTAAGCGCGACTCAAACGAGCAGACGATACAGCTCCACCGCTGCGACCAAGGCAAGCAGGGCGACTACCGCGCCCAGCAACTTGATCTGCAGACGTTGTGCGGCCGTGACTTCTTGCCATCGAGACGCGACGGGACGATCGGGCTCTTGCGAAAGCGCACGGTGAACGAGACGGGGAATCTGCGGGAGCGTACGCACCCATTCGGGTGCTTCTTCCTGCAGTTGGCGCACGAAGGCACGCCACCCCAGTTGGTCGGACATCCAGCGCTCGAGGAAGGGCTTGGCGGTTCGCCACAAGTCCAGATCCGGATCGAGCTGTCGGCCCAGGCCTTCGATGTTGAGCAAGGTTTTCTGCAGCAACACGAGTTGCGGCTGAATCTCGACGTTGAATCGGCGAGAGGTTTGGAACAAGCGCAATAGCACCTTTCCGAAGTAAATCTCCTTGAGCGGCTTGTCGAAGATCGGTTCGCACACCGCGCGAATCGCCGACTCGAACTCGTCCAGCCGCGTCTCCTTCGGCACCCAGCCGGCGTCGAGATGCGCTTGCGCAACGCGCCGGTAATCGCGACGAAAGAAGGCGAGGAAATTCTGCGCGAGATAGTTCTTGTCGCGATCGGTCAGCGTGCCCATGATGCCGAAATCGAGCGCAATGTAATGCCCGGAAGCGTCCACGAAGATGTTGCCGGGATGCATGTCGGCGTGAAAGAAACCGTCACGCAAGACTTGCGTGAAGAAGATCTCTACGCCTTGACGCGCGAGCCTCGGAATGTCGATGCCCTTCTCGCGCAGCACGGCGACCTGACTGATGGGTGTGCCGGTCATGCGCTCCATGACCATCACCTCGGTGGCGCAATAGTCCCAATACACCTCGGGGACGCGCAGGAGCGCAGAGCCGGCGAAGTTGCGCCGCAGCTGGCTCGCGTTCGCCGCCTCTCGCATCAGGTCGAGCTCGTCGGTCAAATGTTTTTCGAACTCGGCCACGACCTCTCTCGGCTTCAGTCGCTTGCCTTCCCGCCATAGCCACTCGACCAATGCAGCGCCGCTATAGAGCAAAGACAGATCGTGACGGATGACCGCTTCGATCCCGGGCCGCAACACTTTGACCGCGGCGGCTGTACCGTCCTTCAAGGTTGCGAAGTGGACTTGAGCGACCGACGCGCTGGCCACCGGCGTTGCATCGAACTCCGCGAACACGCGTTCGACCGGAACCCGATACACCCGCTCGAGCGTTTCCAGCACGCGCTCGGAGGGGAAGGGCGGCACGCGATCCTGCAGACGAGCGAGCTCATCGGCGATGTCGGCAGGCAGCAGATCACGGCGGGTGGAAAGGACCTGGCCGAACTTGACGAAGATGGGGCCCAGCGTTTCGAGCGCCATGCGCAGGCGCACCGCGCGCGGCGCCTCGAGCCGACGCCAGAACAAGATTCGATTGATCGCCGTTCGGATGCCGCGCACGCGTTCGTGCTCGAGCAGGAACTCGTCGAGCCCGAAACGCAGCGCAACTTTGAGGATCACCAGGAGCCGGAACAAGCGCATGCGAGGGCTAGCGTGAGGCGGTTCCCGTCAACCGCTCGACTCGCTTTTCGAGACGCTCGACGTCGTTGCGCAGGCGGTCGACATCCTCCACCCATCGTGCGACATCCGCCTTGCGCGCCAGCATGGGACGCTCTTCGGTCAGATACTCCGACACGTTGGTGGCAAAATGATCACGAGCCTGACGTTGCCAATCGTGCAGCCGCTCGGCCGTACCGACGATTCTGCGCGCTGCGATGTCGCCGACCAACCTGCTCAAGTCTTCCTCGACATCCCAGCGCAGTTCGCGCAACACGCCGCTCAAGGCGGCGGCAAACGCTGGGTCGCCATCGACTCGCACGTCGGCGCGCGCGCGTTCGTCTCCCCTTAGCAGCCGAAAAGCGGTGAAGGCCGACAGTCGTATCGTTGCATCGGGCGGCGCACTGCGATCGGCCTCGCTCAAGCGGCCGTCCGATGCAATCTGCATAGCCAGCGTTAGAGGAGGCGCCTCCAACAAAGCGTGCCGGCCGGCGAACGCAATCAAGCGTTCGCGCAGCCAGGGCTGGCCGTGCAGCAGATGGTTGAGGATGGCGATGGGTGGGGCCGCGGTGAGCATCGGCAAGCGCAAGAACCGATCGGCTAGAAGCGGAACCCGCGGTGTAAGGCGACCACCCCGGCGCTCAAGTTCAGGTAGTCGACGCGCTCGAAACCGGCCGACTCCATCATCGCCTTGAGCGCCTCTTGGTCCGGGTGCACGCGTATCGACTCGGCGAGATATCGATAACTGTTTGCGTCGCCCGCGACGAGCCGGCCCATTAGAGGCAGGACCTTGAAGGAGTAGAGATCGTAGACGCTACGAAGCGGCGCCCAGACTCTGGAGAATTCGAGAACGAGCAGGCGGCCGCCCGCGCGTAGCACGCGGTGCATTTCGCGCAACGCATGGTCCTTATGTGTGACATTGCGCAATCCGAACCCGATCGTCACGCAATCGAAACTGCGGTCGGCGAACGGCAAGCGCTCGGCATCGCATTGCACGACGGGCATGGCGATGCCTCGATCCACCAGCCTGTCGCGACCGTTGGCAAGCATCGAGCGATTGATGTCGGTCATGACGACCCTGCCCGTTGGCCCAACGCGATCAGAGAACAACCGCGCCAGGTCACCGGTGCCGCCGGCCACATCGAGGACGCTGTCCCCCGGCCGCACGTGGCTGTGTTCGAGCGTCACACGCTTCCACAGTCGGTGCAGCCCTGCGGACATCAAATCGTTCATAAGGTCATACCGGCCGGCGACGGAATCGAAGACACGCGCCACGCGGCGCGCCTTCTCCTCTTCGGGGACTTGCTCGAATCCGAAGTCGGTCATTCGGCTCACCATCGCCTCCTACAGCCTTTTCCAACCCGAGGGACGCGGGCCGGACGTTCGCACGGGAACATCGGGCTCTCGGCTGGCCCCTGCCTGCGCGAGCCGCTCGAGATAGCGCTGCCACATCACGTCCTGCTCACGCCCCAGCTCGCTTAAGTAATCCCAAGAGTACAGACCGGTGTCGTGGCCGTCCGAGAACACCAACCGCACGGCGTAGGTTCCGACCGGCTCGATGTCCGTGATCTCGACATCGCGCTTGCCGGCTTGCAGCACTTCCTGTCCCGGGCCATGCCCTCTGACTTCCGCCGAGGGCGAATACACCCGCAGGAATTCGAAGGGCAGGCGGTAGCTGATACCGTCGGCGAAGGTGATCTCCAGAATCCGTGAAGCGCGGTGGAGCGTAATCTGAGTGGGTGGGGTTGCGGTGCCTGAATCGGCCATGAGTGCTCCTCGATGAGCCCGATGATAGCGCAGCGGCTTTGAGGACATCGGCACAGCCAGCAGATTTTCCTACGGAAGCCCGCGGACTACAGACAGAAGCGCGTCGATGTCGTCGCGGCACTGGAGAATGAGTCCACGCGCCGTGTGCTCAGTACGCCGCCTCGTTGGCGCCAGCGAGGCCGCGGTTGCGACTCGGGCGTCATCCCACTGTAACATTCGCGTCATACGCTCACGCTCTTCTCATGGAGAGATGCGGATGGCCGCGACGGTATTGGTGGTGGAAGACGAGCCTGCGATTCAGGAGCTGATCGCCTACAACCTCAAGCAGGCCGGCCACCATCCGCTCGGCGCTGGCAGTGCCGAGCAAGCCCTGCGACTGATGCAGGAAGCGCTGCCCGATTTGGTCCTGCTCGACTGGATGCTGCCCGGGCTCTCCGGGATCGAGTTGGCCCGACGCATACGTGCCGATCGGCGGACCAAGAGCATCCCGATCATCATGCTCACCGCCCGGGGAGACGAACAGGACAAGCTCGCCGGGCTGGACACGGGCGCGGACGATTACATCACCAAGCCGTTCTCGCCGCGTGAGCTCAATGCCCGCGTCAAAGCCGTGCTACGCCGACGCGCCCCGCAGATGACCGACGACGTCGTGCAAGTGGGCGATTTGCTGCTCGACCCCGCGACGCATCGCGTCAGCGCACATGGCGAGCAGATCCATCTTGGACCTACCGAGTTTCGCTTACTTCACTTCCTGATGACGCATCCCGAGCGTGTCCACAGCCGCACCCAGCTGCTGGATCAAGTTTGGGGCGATCACGTATTCGTCGAGGAGCGCACCGTCGACGTCCACATCCGGCGACTGCGCAAAGCGCTGGAAGCATGCAGGCAAGATCGTCTCGTGCAAACCGTACGCGGGACAGGTTATCGCTTGTCGGCCTCCTGAGCGGGCGTTGTTCATACCGGCTCACTTGCGCCTGTCCCTTTTGGGATAATCGCGCTCGCTCGCTAAAGCGCAGAGGACTCGGAGGTTTCGCGTGAGTCGATTGTGGGGGCGTCCACTGCTTGGCCTCGTTCTGGTGGTCGGCCTCAGCCTGCTGATCTGGCCGCTGTTCGGTCGCACCGCTGCCCTAGGCGCCTGCGGTCTGATGCTCGTCGTGCTGCTGCTGCACCACTTGAGCAATTTATCCCGACTCCATCAGTGGCTCGCCGATGCCGCGCCGAACACCCTTCCTGACGGCACCGGCGCATGGGAAGAGATCTTCTCCGGTCTACGCCGTTTGCTGCGCCGACAGACTCAGATCGAATCGCGGCTATCGGCTGCGCTCACGCGCTTCCAACGGGCCGGCGCTGCCCTGCCCGAAGGTGTCGTCGTCCTGGACGAGCGCGACCGCATCGAATGGTGCAATCCGCGAGCGGAGAATCACTTCGGCTTGGATCACGAGCGCGACCGAAACCAGCAGATCACCAACCTCATCCGTAACCCCGACTTCGTCAGCTACCTCAATGCGGGCAGCTTCAACGAGCCCTTGATTCTGCGACTGCAGCGCAGCGAAGGTGATCTCGTCCTCTCGATCCAGCTCGTTCCTTACGGCAGTAGTCAGAAGCTGCTGCTTTCGCGCGATATCACGCATTGGGAGCGCATGGAGACGACGCGACGAGACTTCGTGGCGAACGTCTCGCACGAGCTTCGCACGCCGCTGACGGTGTTGGCCGGCTTCCTCGAAACTCTCATCGACATGCCCGAGCCGGATCGAGAAATGACGAACCGCTCGCTCGTACTCATGAGCGAGCAAACGGTGCGGATGCATCGGCTGGTCGAGGATCTGCTGACGCTCTCCCGCTTGGAAAGCACGGCGCATCCGCTGCACGAGGAAGAAGTCGACGTCGCCGAGATGATGGTCAGCCTCGAGCGCGAGGCCAATACGCTATCCGGGGGACAGCACGCAATCAAAGTAACGGTCGACAATCACGATCGCGTCATGGGAAGCGTGGACGAGATTCGCAGCGCCTTCACCAACCTGGTCAGCAACGCGGTGCGCTACACCCCTTCAGGCGGCGAGATCGAAATGGCCTGGAAGCGGCGCG